>Ga0209290_1001343_pt1 | contig 12080 bp, 8 predicted proteins | sample EN1Hudsemesocosm_2_FD_184632 | JGI IMG/M metagenome (GOLD analysis project Ga0209290, IMG submission 184632) | Methane-oxidizing microbial communities from mesocosms in the Hudson Canyon - EN10B Hudson Canyon (SPAdes) (version 2) | ecosystem: Environmental > Aquatic > Marine > Cold seeps | place... | reverse complement strand
CAACTATCAGTTTAATATGATAAGTACGGATTTAATAAGAAACCGTACTTCTTAGCCAGTTGCGGTAACTTGAGGTTATTTGATGAACGTTAAGACAATAATAAAAAATAAAAACCTATTGACACTTTCAATGATTGCAATGACCGGTGTTACGGCCATTGTCTACTTTCTCAGCAGCACCCAAACGCCTTCTGAAGTTGGTATTTCTCATTCAGATGAATATAAAGCCGAAGCGGCGCTGGCTTCACTTCAATCAGATCAAAACAGCAATGAGCATGACCAAACAACACGAGTGCTAGGATTTGAGTCAAAGTTTGGTGGATTGCCTGACTCGCTTAGAGGAACCGTGCTGGTGAATGCGCTTCAGGTTGATGAAAACGGTCACCTGATTATAACGAGCAATATTAAAGACCTGTTTGATTATTTCCTCTCGACGATCACAGAAGAGGAGCTGGATCTCATTCTATTACGTGTAGACGAGTATTTAAATTACTATTTACAAGAGCCTGCATTGAGTGAGTCACAAGCAATTCTCGCTCAATATATTGAGCTTAAATCGGCACTCATGGCTTTAGAAAAAGATATGGAAGGTGACTTTAAGCAGATTAGTTCTCAAGACAAGCTAGACGGTGCTTATCTTGATTTCCTTCGTAAGCAATTGAATCAACGAAATGCGCTTAGAGAGCAGTACTTGGATACAGCTGTATATGAGGTATTTTATGCTGAAGAAGAACGCTACGACGATTACACGTATTCCCGCCTGCTAGTTTCGTCCGACACCTCACTATCAGAAGACGAACGTTTGCAAAAAATTACTGAACTTCAAAGTTCTTTGCCTGAAGACGTCGTGCAGAGTATGCGTAAAACTCAAATCACTGATGAGTTGAAAGATAGAACCGCACAGGTGCTTGAAAACGGTGGCGATCATCAGCAAGTACGTGAGCTGCGTAGAGAAATGTTCGGCGATGAGGCGGTGCAACGCTTCGATGAACTCGATCAGAAAAGGGCGTTGTGGAAAACACGAATAAACGATTATTTGACTCAGAGAACTCAAATCTTAAGTAACCAAGGTTTAGCAAAGGATGAGCAGGGTGCGCAGGTCGATGCGCTTCGGAGCACGATGTTTGATGAGCAAGAACAAATACGGGTTCGCAGCCTTGAACGTAAAGTAGAGGTATAATTATACTGAATTTTTATTTATCTCTTTAGTGTTTAGAGGGCGTGTAGTTGACTCAGAATGATGCTCTTACCATAGTTAAACCTATGATTTATTTGTCTAATCGACGCACAATGTATATTGGACGATTAAAACGCTTAATAGATCATTCGAATGGCTTAACGGCGCTGATCATATCCTTAGATGAAGAGCTTGCTCTGATTGATTGTAATGGCGTGCAGCAAGGCGTTAGTAAAAGTTTTTTAATTCCAGCAGGGGCACATGTAACCTTAGATACCCGTGACTCGATTATTGTGTGGTGTTTTCTGGATACCATTGGGCAAGACTTGGCAACGTTGATACCTAACATGGCATCGAGCATGCGAATTGACGACCGCAGTGATTGTTTTAGTGGCATTGCGGGTGAAGCTCAGCTTATTCACCAAGCCCTGAGTTTATTCAAAAACCGAGTTTCTGCAGAGGTGGCCTTTTCTATGCTAGATAAGTGGGTAGGGTTTGAAGCGTCAGTTACTGTAGGAATTGAAACGTCAGGTACTTCAGGTGCGCAATTTGTGCCTGATAAACGCGTCGAAATGGCTATTTCCCTTATCAAGAAAAACTACTCAGAAAATGTATCGATTGATGAAATTGCCCGTGCAGTTGAATTATCTGTTCCGAGATTAATTCAACTCTTTAAGCAGTCGACCGGAATTCCTATTCGGCGCTTTAGGCTATGCCATCGTATATATGTCACCCTGATTAAACTTAGCGAAGGTATGATGTTAACCGAAGCCGTATTGGATGCGGGGTTTTCGGATTATGCGCATTTCTCCAGGATATTTAAAGAACTAAGTAGCGTGAAGCCGTCAAAAATACTGTCTTCCAAGAACATCGTTGATTTTCGGGTTTTGCCTGATTGAACTAAACCGTCGTAAGCCTGTCATAGCTTTGCAAGATAATCATTATTTTAAACCGAGCTAAGATATACACGCGGAGATATGATGTTGAATTTGGATTTTAATAAAAGAGTCATACTCGAGTCAGCTCAGAGGGAGTGGGTAGAAAGTCCTTCCGCCAATGTATATCGCAAACCACTAGCTCGTTCTGATATCGACGGAGGGCATGTCACCAGCATTGTGAAGTATGAAAAAGGGGCAAGTTTTAGTGCACATCCTCACCCAGGCGGTGAGGAGATTTTTGTTTTGGAAGGTGTGTTCTCTGATGAAACCGGGGATTATAGTGCTGGTACTTATATACGTAATCCGCCAGGTAGTTCCCACACCCCGTTTAGTAAAGAAGGGTGTATTATCTTTGTGAAGCTAAATCAATTTAGTGAAAATGATGCTCAATTTGTGAGAATCGATACGTCGATGACAGAATGGTTTCCGGGTATTGGTAATTTGGAAGTAATGCCGCTTCATATATTTGAGCACGAACAGGTCGCATTGGTTAAGTGGCCTGATGCTGAAAAATTTGAGCCTCATCAGCACTTTGGTGGTGAAGAAATATTGGTTATATCTGGTGAGTTCTGTGATGAACATGGCCGATACCCCAAGCATACCTGGATTCGAAGCCCGCATCTTAGTCAGCATCATCCATTTGTTGAAGAAGAAACCATTATTTTGGTGAAGACCGGGCATTTACCCCTGAATGTTTAGAAAGGAGGTTTAGATCGTTGGTCTAGATCGTTTGTTTAGAAAGTCTGTTTAATGAATTTGTTTATTTAAATCATATAAAAAAAAACGCTGGTCACATTGGGTGTGAACCAGCGTTTAATACCAAGAGGTTTTCTTCTTTATTCTCTATTTACTTACTAAGCTAGCAAGTGTTGAATTGATTTTTCGATACGGCTTTCAAGTGGCGCAAAAATATCTGTTTCCAAGCCAACTTTTGAATACCACTCAAGGAGCGAGGCATTAAGTTGTTCTTCACGGCTTTTGTGTTCAGACGCAGAAGACATACCTTCGGACAATCTGCTGACTTGTAGTTGCATTCTCATTTCTTTGTCAGACTCGGGTGAATCTATTCCTGCAGCGACTTCACAGGCAATACAGACAGAGCGGGCTTGATCCAGTGTAACGATATTACCTGTTTTCACTGCACCTGCTTTAGTTGAAATCCAAAGCTCTTTCAATGCAAGTTCGTGCTGCTTGGGCAACTCAATCTGCGAGATAAACTCATCTTCAAACTGTTCAGATTCCGAGCCTGCTTCTTGGTTAAAAACGTGTCTACATAGTGATGCTTTTCGCTGAATTTCTTGCCATTGAAGTAAAAGTTGCTTGTTTTCTTGAACTGCAATACTTTGTTTCAAAGCCTTAAGTGCACTTTCATAGCGCTGTTGATGCTTTTCAAGTACTTTAGCGGGCAAAGAAGGCAGCTGTTTATATTCTTTACGGAATTCGCTTAGTGCAGATTGAAGCTCTTCAAGTGTTTTGTCGTCAAGAGATTCAATATACGCTTCCAAACCTTCATTAAAGGTAGTCGCAACTTGTATAGCATTACCCATTTCTTCACGTTTATCGTTACGGGCCTGGTCGCGTCTTGCAAAAATCTGGTCACATGCTTCCCGGAACGATTTCCATAAAATACGCTCTTGCTTATGAGCCATAATACCCACAGATTGCCATTCTTGCTGAAGGTTCTTAGCTTGTTGTATTGCCTGATCCAGAGCGTCCAATGAGATCAATTCATTGGCTTTTTCAACGATTGCCTGTTTAAGCTTTAAATTGCGATCACGTTCTTGGTCTAATTTTTCATCGAACTGCTCAAGAAGTTTATTGAATTGAGTTTGAATTGTTTTATTTGCTTTAAAGTCAACTGGGTAAGCTTCTTTCCACTCTTGTCTTGCTTGACGATTAATTTTTTCAGCCGCTTTCCAGTCAGCATTTTGCCAGTCATTGTTTTCAATGAAATTACTTACTTGGGCGATTAGTTGCTCACGCTTAGCAACATTGTTCTTCTTAAGTAGGTTTTGCTCTTCAAAAAATGCCTGGCAAGGTTCATAGGCTTTATCTGCAGCCATTTTAAAGCGCTGCCATAAAGTTTGATCAGCTGCACCACCGAGTGTTTTCCACTCTTTTTGCATTGCTTTTATTTTGTCAGCTTTCTCACTCGGCTCTGAGTGTGTTTCAGCTAATCGCTCCATTGCTTCGCAAAGCGCTTGTTGACGAGGGCTAGATGCATAACCTTGCCAGTCACGTAGTTCATTTAGCTGATTGATTCTAAGGTTTAATTGGTTATGAAATTGAGCGCCTTGTTTTGCATCAATCTTACTTAGATGGCGTTGAACTTCTTTAAGAATTTTACTTGACTGTTTGAGTTGTCTCTCTTCAAGTGCTGTGTCCATTTGAGAAATCAGATGAGTGACTTTATCCTGAATCTCTTTAGTATTTTGAGCAATTTTTTGTTTGAGCTCGGCTGTTACACCAAGCGCTTCATTGCATTTTGTGACAAGCTCAGGTAATGCAAACTCTTTTGGCCAATCTATTGCGCGTAAGGCCCTTTTCATTTGCTTGCTGTTGCGTTCAAACAATTGAATGTCTTTTGATGACGAGGTTTTTAATTCGGTCACTAAAGCTTCAAGTTCACTGCTTTGATCACTTAAGGTTTTAAGTGATTTAAAATAGTGTCGAAGTTCGGCCATGAGTAGTAGGTAGTGTTTAGACTGACTCTTTTCAACTTTGATCTGACGAGTGGCTTCTAACCATCGGTTCTCTTGTGTTTTAATGAGCGCATCCAAGGCAGATATATCATGGCTTGAAGCGGGGGTGTCACGGAAGCGTTTTAGCGTTTCAGACAATGTGAATAAGGTAGCTTCTTGTTCATCGCCTCCAGTCTGGATAAGCCTCTCTTGTTCTTCGACTTCATCTCGCTCTTTTAAACGTGCTTCTACTCGCGCATCACACTGAGTGGCCGCATTGGTATAACGAGCTTTTTGTTGATCATTTGCGCCTATTACAACAGATGTCCAACGTACCTTGAGGTTATTTAGTTTTACCTCAAAGTGCTGTAGTACTTCTGTTTTAGCGTGTGTTTCAATATCAGACAGGATTTTTTCAATAGCAAGCTGCTGCTCGTTTACTGCCTGAGCTTGATTTTTTAGTTTAGAAAGCTTGTTTTTTGCAATTTGAAAGACCGACTTGTCTTTGCCTTTAGCTGCTAAAGATAATGCACTTAGTTGTGTCTCGTTTTCGATCAACTCAGCAGCTGCTTGTCTGAGCTTGCTTGTTTTACTGCGTGTAGCAATTTGCAAGAGAGACTCAGGGTCTTGAATTCTGGCTAAGCCTGTTATAAAAACATCTGCTTGGTTTGACTTGACGATCATTTCAGTCAGTAATTTGTTGTCAGGAATTAAATCAAAGATGCTTAGAGATTGTGTATTGGCGAGCTCGTATAATTTTTGCTCAAGTAGCGGTTTGATAGTTGCATCCGCTTTTTTATGTAAGTCGATTAGTTGTTGAGTATCGGTGAGTTTTGATATGGCACTACGACGAACCGCTATTTGTTGGTCTGACTCAGCCAAAGAAAATAGTATTTTTTGGTCTTCTTCATTTTGTAGATTGAGATCTTTAATTGCTTCAAGACGTGTTGCTGTATGTTTGCTTTGCCATTTAGGTTTAAATAGCTTCGACAGAAAATTAGCCATGGTGCTTCCTGTATTTTAGGAGATAGATTCTATACTCTTGTGAATGGTTTTCCATGTGATTCAAGCAGCGTGTTTGCTTGCATGGGTTTGTTGTTTTTGAGCCTAGTTGTTACTGAAAACTCAATTTTTGAGCCCGGAAGCAAAGCTTTTTCGGGCCCCAATTCTGAACCGTATATAGGGTTCAAATAGTTGTGAAACTTAATATCACATTATCTGCAGGCATTCTATCGCAGCTAGCCTTAAAATGCTGCATTAACTTCAAATGATCAGAGGGTGTTGTGTCAGATACTGAAAAGCCAGCAAAGAGGCTAAAAGAAATAAAGAAACAAGCGATGAGCTATTTAGCTAGGCGTGAACACAGTGAATTCGAGTTATGTAATAAATTAGAAAAAAAAGGTTATGAATGTGCTTTAATTGAAAAGTGCATTGCATTTCTATATGAAGCGGATTACCTAAATGAGGGGCGCTATGTTGAAGCGATGTTACGTCACCATTATGGGCGAGGTCAGGGGCCTAAAAAAATCACTTATGCTTTACGCCAGAATCAGATCTCATCGACTTTAATTCAACAGGCTTTTAACGCCTTTGACGGTGACTGGTATGAATTGGCTGTACAAGTAAGAGAAAGAAAATTTGGTGATTTAGATATAAACCTAGATAAGAATGCCCTTTTTAAGGAAAAAAGCCGTCAAATGCGTTTTTTAGCAAGTAGAGGGTTTGATAGTTCTCAAATTGAAGCCGCTTTTTAAGCATTATTACGTGAAATTACAAGGCTCAAGTCTTCTTTGTAAAAGTTAGAACCCTTTCTTTATTGCTTTTTCTCCTCATAGAGTAAGTGATTTTGTATGTGTGGCGTGAATCTCATTTCTTAGGCCTAAATAAGCTATATCTCTTGAATGAAACCAGAGCAGAAAAATGATTGATCGCTCTTCGGTGGCAACGAGTTGATCCATGCTATTGCTATTTTCGTCTATTAAATGTACAAGATGTATTCGTAAGTTAGTTTATTTTTGTTAAACCATAACAAAGAGGAGCTTATTATGATGTTAGCTAAAAAAAATAAAAACCTGGGCAATTATCATCCCCCATATTTTGGTGAGTGTTTTATTGGGTAGCAATACTGTTCAAGCACAAGACCCCTCAGACTGGTCAAAACTACCTTCCAATTCCATTACTCTCTTCTATCAAGGGCAGTCAAGTTACCAGTGGTTACGTAGCTCCAAGCATAACGTGCTAATAAGCAAGTGGGTAAAGGGGAGGCCTGTGTGTCTTGCCATGAAAGCGAAGAACGATATATGGATGCAGTGATCGCTTCTGGCGAGAAGCTAGAGCCCCACCCTCATTAGCAATTTGACGGCACTCAATGGCAATAGCTGGGCTTGCCTATTTTACATAAAAAAGTCTGGCAAGATGGCCAACCCGCTATCTATGAAGATCGCTTTTCCATGATGACAACAATAATTTGGTTCATGACGCGGTTGAACCAAGACTCTTTTCTAAGCAGCACGGGTAAAGACACATGAACTCTCGAACCAATCATGGTAACTCTACAGCTGATATTTTAAATGATGATATTGAGCACGTCAGTGCAGCCATTCCCGACTATTTACAAGAGGTTTATCATTGGGCTTACCTTAATGGACGAAACGCAAGATTGCTTGATCGCGAATTTATTGTAACAGCTATATTATGGGGGAATTCGAAACGACTTCGGCAGGCTGTTTTAGCGGAAGTGGTAGCGGGTTGTAATGTTCTTCAAGTCGCTCATGTTTATGGCTCGCTCATCCCTGAACTAGCTAAGCAAATAGGGGAAGGTGGTACTTTAACGGTGATTGATATTGCCCCCTTGCAGGTTTCTCTTTGTCAAAGAAAGCTCGAAGGCTTTTTAAATACACATGTGCATGTGGCTGATGCATCGGAATTAGGTTCAGGAAAAACATTCGAGCTTGTTAATTGTTTTTTTCTATTGCATGAAGTGCCGGATAGTCTTAAAGCAAAAATTGTTAATGCCGTACTATCTCAAGTTGAGCTGAAAGGAAAAGCTATTTTTGTTGACTATAACAGACCTCATAAATGGCATCCTCTACGCGGGCTTATGCGCTTAATATTTAGGCATTTAGAACCTTTTGCTGAGAGTCTTTTCTATACTAATGTCGAAGATATGGCTGCCAGCACTTCTAACTTTGCCTGGCGTAAGCGAACAATATTTGGTGGGCTATACCAAATAACCATTGCAACGAGAACAACTTAGACTTTTTATCCTTACTTACCTAATTACTCACTCTTAAGCCAGTCGACAGTTATTCCTTCTCCAAATAGATGCTTATAATGAGTTAGTTTGGGTAATAAGGGGGATTTTGTCATTGCTGCATCGCCCATAATTGTGCATAGCGCCCCTGAGCTTCAAGTAAGGTGTGATGATTACCTTGCTCGACTACTTGGCCCTTTTCGAGTACCAGAATACGGTCAGCATCGACGATAGTCGATAAACGATGCGCGATGACAACACTGCTTTTTCCTTCAGATACTTCTTTAATGGCATTCATGACAGTGCTTTCTGAGTCGCTGTCTAAGGAGCTCGTCGCTTCATCAAATATTAATATGGAAGGTTTTTTTAATATTGTACGGGCGATAGCTACACGTTGTTTTTCTCCGCCTGAGAGCTTCAAACCGCGTTCTCCGACTAAGGTGTCGTAGCCCTTTGGTAGCTCTTCAATAAACTCTCTGAGATGAGCTAGCTTGATCGCGTGTTTGACTTCGTCATCACTGGCTTCGGGTCGCCCATAACGTACGTTTTCTAAGATGCTGATATTGAATAAAACAGTGTCTTGAGGGACGACACCGATGACTGAGCGTAAGCTGTATTGGCTGACATCCTGAATATTCTGGTCATCAATTAATATCTCACCTTCACTGGCGTCATAAAAGCGAAACAGAAGTTTAGCGACGGTTGATTTACCTGCACCACTACTGCCGACTAAGGCTAGTTTTTCTCCGTGTTGTACAGTGAAACTTAATTTATTGAGTATTTGGCGTTCATCGTCGTATGCAAAACAAACATCTTTGAATTCGATTTTGCCTTTCTCAAGTGACAGTGTAGTAGCAGAAGGTTTGTCTGATACTTTTGGTTGTGCTTTTAGCAGAGAGAACATCCGTTCTATATTTATCATCGAACTTTTGATTTCTCTATATACAAAACCTAGAAAATTCAAAGGTAAAAAGATCTGCATCATGAATGCATTCACTAAAACAAAGTCACCGATGGTCATGCGGCCTTGGCTCACCTCGTACGCAGCGAGAACCAGCATGCTCGTAAGTGAAACTGAGATAATCAAGGCTTGTCCGCCGTTGAGTGCAAAAAGGGTTAATCTGTTTTTACGCTTGGCTTGTTCCCATTTGTCTAACTCTTGGTCGTATAAGCTCGCTTCATAATCTTCATTGGTGAAATATTTTACGGTTTCATAATTTAGTAGGCTATCAATGGCACGGGTATTACTGTTGTTATCTGCCTGATTAACTTCTCTAATAAATTTAGTACGCCAATCGGTCGTGGCCTTTGAAAACCAGACATAGGTGATCACGGCTACTAGAACGAGTAGTGCGAATTCAAAACGATATTGCTGCCAGAGAATCCCCATCACTAAAAAGAGTTCCAGGAAGGTGGGAATAATATTGAATATTAGAAAACGCATTAAAAAACTGATACTGACTGTACCGCGTTCAATGTCGCGTGATAAACCGCCGGTTCTTCTATCTAAGTGGAAGGCCAGATCTAAGGCGTGAAGATGCTCGAACACTCGTAAACCAATGCGGCGCATGGCTCTTTCGGTCACGCGTCCGAAAATAGTATCGCGTACTTCACCAAGTAGTACATTGCAAAGCCTGAAAAAACCGTAAGCGAAAAGTAGTGCCAGGGGTACCGATATCAAGCCTGTGGTGAGTTGTTCTGTCGATAGTTGTACGGTAGATAGTTGTTCTGCCGATAGTTGTACTGCCGATAGTTGTACGGTAGATAGTTGCCCATCAAGATCATCCACTACTTGCTTTAGAATAAAGGGCATTCCAATGCTAGCCAATTTAGCCGCCACAAGACATGAAAGTGCCAGAAAAATACGGGTCTTGTATTCAAAAAAATAGGGTTTTATTTGCTTTATAATAGACCAGTCAATTGCATGATTTGGGTCGAAATCAGTACGCATACCACGCATGAGGTAGTCCTTAAGATAAGGGGGAGAATAAATAGTGAAGGGGAGTGTACCTAGCTTTGTATATTACTGCCAAGGCATTCTGCCGGTTGACAAAAATGCACCAACCGGCAAAAGGAATGAGCCTTTGAATAAGGTTTACTTAGAAAAGGCTCACTATAGCTTTACTAAACTAGCTTAGAGCAGTTACTTAATAGTTTGCAGCTTCGTCCTCATTAAGGTGTTCGTTAACATCTTCAGCGCTGTCGTTTTCAGCTTCACCAAGCGGTTTGCTGTTTCGATCAGCTAATAACGCGCCTTTTCTTTTTGAGAGTGCCGCTTCAAGTTTTTTAGCGCTCGCTTGAATCGCGGTATACATGTCTTTATCTTTTGCTGTCGCACTTAACGCTGTGCCTTGGTATTGCGTACTGGCCTCGACGCTTTGCTCATGGTTGTCAACTTTTACAATCACCGATAGTTCGATTAAGTCGGGGTAGTGGTTGCCCACTTTTTGGAATTTGCTTTTTACTGCTGTTTCGATACCTTCAGTGATGTCTACGTGATGACCAGAAATGTTTATTCTCATTATCGCTACCTTTCTTGATTGAAGAAACTGGGGTACTAATGTTGTTATTAAATTTCCTGTATATATTAACTATGAGGACACTGCATAAAAAAACAAGCGTAATAAATAAAAAATAATGAAAATGAGCACTAAAGGTGAAAATTCAAGGTGTTTATCGTCAGAGATTTAATCTAATATCAGATAACTTCGTCTCTTTGTGCTTTTATTTGTCTCTCATAATAGGAATGACATACTTATGTCTTCATTTGCTCGGCGCATTCTCCCGGTGCTGGTACTGATACTATTCGCTTTTGTTGCTTATCAAATTACCCAATCAAAGCCCGCTGTTTCTAAAGGCAAACCGCCTAAACTTTCCAAACTAGTGATCGAAACCTCAACCGTTCAAGAAAACGAATTTACACTCAATATTGAGTCTTTTGGTGTTGTTCAAGCTCGCACACAGAGTGAGTTATTCTCACTTGTTTCGGGTCAGGTTAAGTTTGTGTCACCGCGTTTTGAATCAGGTGCTTTTTTTAAAGCAGGTGATGTTTTACTCGAGATTGATCCTGTTGACTATGAGGTCGCGGTCCAGGTTGCTAAAGGAGATTTAGTGAATGCTGAATTGGCCTTAGCAGAGGAAAATGCTCGATACGAACAAGCTCAGCGAGACCTAGGGAATAAACCGTCGAGCTGGAAAAAATCAAAAGAGAATGTGCAAATCAGTGAGTATGCTTTGCGTATACCACAGTTACGTTCTGCCCAGGCAAACGTCGAAACAGCTAAGGCGCAATTAAAACTGGCGAATATTAATTTAGCGCGCACCAAGGTTCGTGCGCCTTACGATGGTCGAATATTAACTATTTATGTCAACAAAGGGAGCGTTATTGGTCCGTCTAACAGGTTGGCAGAAATCTACTCTACCGATGCCATTGAAGTGCGCTTGCCGATTGCGAATAAAGACTTGCGTTTTATACACTTTCCCGAATCGCTTGCCAGTAAGAAACAAGAATATCCGCCAGTGTTAATTGAAAATGATTTGGGTGCAAAGCCACAAGTCTGGCAGGGTAGTGTTGTTAGGACGGAAGCGTCGATCGACTCAGCTAGTCAGCAGTTATATGTTGTCGCAAGAGTGAATAACCCTTTCCTTGATGTATCACACCAGCAAGGCTCTTTGATAACAGGTACTTTGGTAACAGATACTTTGATAAATAACGTTTCGTTAAATAAAGACCAAACATTACGCCCCTTGAAAATAGGCCAATATGTCAAAGCTAGTATTCAAGGTAAGCGCTTGGAAAATGTGATCACAATTCCCAACTCAAGCGTTTATCAGGGTAGTTATGTTTATGTTGTTGAAAAGGGGTTATTACAGCGACGACCTGTAGGCATCTTGTGGCGTAATCACAAGCAGAGTGTGATCACATCGGGGCTCAAACATGGTGAACGCTTAGTTACAACCTTATTAGGGCAAGTGACCAGCGGGACCGAAGTAATTGAAAAACAAGTAAGTGAAAATCCAGTCAGTGAAAA
>Ga0209290_1001332_pt1 | contig 12168 bp, 11 predicted proteins | sample EN1Hudsemesocosm_2_FD_184632 | JGI IMG/M metagenome (GOLD analysis project Ga0209290, IMG submission 184632) | Methane-oxidizing microbial communities from mesocosms in the Hudson Canyon - EN10B Hudson Canyon (SPAdes) (version 2) | ecosystem: Environmental > Aquatic > Marine > Cold seeps... | reverse complement strand
CCCAGCGCTGTACCTGCCAAGCATTTATTAATTCGAAGAATTGTTCCATATTCTCCTGATTTATAAATTCTATTTCTACACAACCTTTTTCCTCCAATAACTTACGTCGATTATAGAGTTTAAGCCGGGTATTTTTACCTAACGTTTTTAAATAGCCATCAAAGTCTAAAGAACAGTCAACTATAAAAGCATTACCTTCGGACTCTACTCTACTGTAATACTTTTGCTTAGTAAGCCATGACTTTATAATAGGATAATTTGGACTATCCGTATTGAAGTCACTTAATGAAAGCTCAGTCCAACTATTGTTATCATTAATTGCATTTAGCACTTCAAGCATTCCGGTTTTTTGTCGATCTGTTTGAATTATAAAATCCATATACTCAGACCGAATACCCTCACTACCTGAATAACGCTTTCCTATAAATTGTAGCCGGCCAGTTTTCAAAGCACCTTTAAAGTAACTTTCCTTTTCTTTATATAAAGGCGCAATAGCAATCAACCTAGCCTTTTCATAAACGGCTACAATGAACAACACATCACCTACCTTTCGCCATATAGACCACCAACTATATAACCAATTCCACGACAAAAAAACAGAGTTAGCATTCGATTTATTTAAAAGCTCATCCCACTCACTCTGAGAGTGTCGAAACTCATCCTCTGACCACAACTTAGTGACTAGATTGTTAGACTTGATATTAGAATTCATATTTTTTTTGTCAAACCTGTAACGTATAAATAGTACTGCACTACAAAACCATCCCCCCTTAAAAAATAAGGTTTCACCCCATCATAACAAACCCACTAGATACATGACGCTTGCATGATTTCAAGCTCATACTCTAAAACCAACACATAGAAATAACCAAACGAACCTACAATCCTATAACAATAATTTATATAAGCTCTTTAGTTTAGTGCGCAAAGTTCATACTGCAAGCACATAATAACAAATAGATATATTTACGAGCGAACAGGTATAGGCACACACTATATTAGTATACGTGTTGATACATACACCAGAAACTGTAATGGTGTAATTACCAAACACGCGATGAAGCACACCAGGATATTTTGGAATACATCTCAATGTTTTATAACGCAAAACGGCTTAATTCTTATTTGGGTTATAAAAGCCCAAATCAGTTTGAAGTGGAAGTAACTGAATTAAGAAATGTTGCTTAACTGGGTTGTCATAAAATCATTGACCACGTCACACCCCCGAAATTTTTAACACATACGAACTATTAGTAAGTTGCATATCCGGTGTTAAGTTAGGTGCAAATCAATAAGGGTAGGAGGCTATTAAGCTGATCTTGAATGCTGTAATCTCCATACTATCAAAACATGTACATACTCGGACTTTTTTAAATTATTGCTATCACCTGTAGTTAGAAAAATAAACTAGTTGTAGCCCGTTTTTTCATGGCAAAGTATTTTTTAACGCTGAAAGTTTTTTTGAGCGATGCATAGGGTAAGAAATATGGTTAAAAGTGATTCAATAGATACGTTAAGGTGTATCGCAATAGTGTTAGTTGTTGGTTTTCACATTAGCCTAGATCCAGAACTAGATAGTAGTCGGGACCTATATAATCAATTTGCTTATTTTTTTATGAATATTCGCCTGCCTCTTTTTACCATAATTTCTGGCTACCTGTACGCCGTAAGACCTATTTCAGGAGGCAAGTTTCGTTTTTTTATACGGGGCAAGGCGAGGCGAATATTAGTGCCCTTGATCGTAGTTTCCTCAATTGAATACCTGATAATTTCGTTGGCACCGGGAATTAATAATCCGGCAAGCCTGACAGATATCTGGAAAATTTACTTATTCTCCTATGAGCAGTATTGGTTTCTACAGTCTATATTCCTGATTTTTGTGTTTGTTGCTGCATTGGACGCAATGGAATTTCTAGGTATATTTTCAAGATATTTAGCGATATTGGCAACAACTTTTATAGTCGCATACTTACTTTATTATCACAATATTCCGTTTACTATTTTTTCATTGGATGGCTCTATCTACCTGCTTCCTTATTTTCTTATTGGTCTTGGTATAAGGCGATTTTCTAATATACTGAACTCAAATAAGGCAGGTATTTTATCTACTGCAGTATTCGCTTTACTGATTTTGTTGCAATTTATTTTCTGGCGTACAGATTACGAATCATTTTTCATGAAGCGAGAATGGCTCGGCATGGCGATTGGTGCATCAGCTGGTATTTCTCTTTTCTACTTGAAACCAGCTTTGAAGCCAATGGCATGGCTTGGTGGTTACGCCTATACTATTTATCTATATCAGTCTTTCGGAGCAGGTTTTGCCCGACGAGTTTTTGAAGGCTTGGATGCACGATCCGATCACCTTTATTTTCTTTCTGTTCTTGTAGTAACACTGTTTGCAGGAGTGGTAGTCGAAGAAGTTATTAAGCGAATTCCTTATGTGCGAAAGTTATTACTAGGGCTTAAGTGATGTGAGGGGGTTTTACAGGTATAGTGAAACGCGACATGTACCCAATAGAGTAGTGACTAACCAACTTGCAGGGCGCTCTGCTTCAATAACAACGGCCTGCCTTGCTTCACTTGATCATTGCTCCGATGTCTTTGTTTTTCCTGGCAGAGGTTCACCTTATGAGCGGACATGATTTCTCTAATTACAAAGGGTTTGTTCGGTACTGCCTTCCGATGTTTTTCTAGATAATTGTCACCCTTTTTTTGCTTTTACATCGCTTTCTCTAATTCAATTTCTGCTGTTTTCTTTTCAGGGTTCAAAGTAGTCGGCCCTTTTGATTCACGTTGCCTGGCCACCTTAAAGGTCTCGCAGCTTTGGCAGTTTCCAAAACTAATTTTCTAGCCGCTAGTATTGCTTGATCTTCACCTCGGTGGCGTTCTGCAGGCGTCACAAAATTTAATTTACTGTGCTTATGTGTAATATTACTCAAGTTTCGGAGTTCATTTTCTCTGAAATTCGTGGCTAATGCCCGCCAGATTCTGCTTCCAGTCGCATTGTGAAGCGTAAGCGCCTAATGAACTGACGTTCTTACAAACCATAAACTTCCACGCCATAATTTCCTAATCAAATACAAATTTGGAAATACCAATGGCAAGTCTCGGTCTTACAAAAAACGAAATACATGATCAACACTTTTGGGAAAAACTACTGTAAGCGCCCAATGAACCGACGTACTTATCACCCATAAAATTCCAAGCCATACTTTCCTAATCAAATACAAATTAGGAAGCATCAATGACAAACATTATAAAAAACGAAACAGGTGATCAACACTTCTGGGAAAAGCATCTGACCCAATGGCGCGAATCCGGCTCAAGCCAGGCAGAGTATTGTCGTAAGAATAATCTCAAAGAGCACATCTTCAGCTACCAAAAATGCAAACGCCTGAATAAAACCACGCCCACGAGTAATACCTCAACAGGCTTTATTCAGGTTCATCTGCCCTCAAATAAAATTGAACCATCCGCACTCACATTACGTTTTAATAACGGCGCATTATTATCAGGCATTACCGAAAGCAATCTCGTGGTGGTCAAGCAACTCGCAGAGGTATTGGCATGACTAAAATTATGCGTCCGGATATGGGCTTGAGCCAATTATATCTCTACTCTCAGCCTATCGATTTCAGGAAGTCATTTAGAGGAATCACCGCCATCATTGAATGCGAATTGGGGCACAATCCTTTCGAGGGTCATTTGTATGCTTTCACCAACAAGCAGCGCAATAAAATCAAATGCCTGTTTTGGGAGAATAATGGCTCTGTGCTTTATTATAAAAGCTTGGAAGAGGATAAATTTATTTGGCCAAACTGCCCAGAAGACCTCGTAACCCTGAATGACCAGCAAATAAATTGGCTACTTGACGGGCTTGATTTGAGCGCGATGAAAGGCCACAAAAAACTGTATTATGACAGTGTTTTTCAAGGTACTTTAAGGTCGTTTCTGGTATACTTTACAGCATGAAAAACGCGTAACTTCTCAATAACCCGTAGTAAGCGTTGCATGATGATATCCTGCAAAGGCTCGATAGATTGACCTCCTATTCCTAGGCGATCCGTTAAGAAAACCCAGAAGGGGACACCTAATTTCCGGCAAGTAATTTTTAATGTTGTGAACGTATCCCGGCATCGCCTGCCTTCATCGCCCCTGGTTCCCCAACTTATTTTTCGCTTCTTCACATAATCGCGAATAGCGGTTTCACTATCATTTGTATGCAGCTGCGCATATTCAGCATATGCAAAAGGCCCTTACATTTATGAATATTCAATTGAAACTGGCCGTGAGTGATATCACTGGTGTAACAGGCATGCGAATTATACGAGCAATAGTTGAAGGTGTTCGATACCCCAAAACGCTATCTAAAATGCGCGACAACCGCTGTAAAAATACTCAAAAGACTATTCAACCAGCATTGGAAGGTAATTATCAGGCTGAACATATTTTTCATTGAAACAAGCCTTGATTATGAATGCTGCGTACCAGGTACAAGTCCATGAGTGCGATAAAGAAATTGAAGAAGTATTAAGGGAGCTTAACGTAGGCAAACCAAAGCCAACAGAGCCGTTACCCAAACCTAGACACAGAACACGCGAGCCGAATCAGCTAAATTTTGATGTTCAACAATCTTTATATGGGCTGATTGGGAGTAACATAACTCAGATTCATGGCTTAGGTCCTTATTTATCGCTTAGGCTAGTTTCTAAGCGCGGATTGGACATGAGTAAATAGCCGACAGCTAAGCATTTTACATCATGGTTAACATTAAGCCCGGGATCAAAAGTTAGTGGCGGCTAGGTGTTATCATCTCACTCAAGAAAAAGTAATAACCGAATTATGGCACATCTAAGACTTGCTGCGAAAACCGTTGGTAGGACGAATACTACCCTTGATGCTTTTTATCGTCGCTTAGCTACTCGAATTGGTAAGGCCAAGGCAGTGACGGCAACAGCACGAAAGATTGCGATACTATTTTATAATGCAATGCGATATGGAATGAGTTATCAAGATCCCGGCGCAGAGCAATATGAGCAGAACTACCGTGACAGAATCATTAAAAACCTACACTGAAAGACACAAGAATTTGGTTTCGATTTACAACCAAAATCAGCATGCGTTTCTTAGGAAAGCGACGGTCTTCTTTGCCAAAGAAACGAAGTATAATATTCGTTTATTGCCCTACAAAAGAAGGCCTGGCCAATCGACCTGACATGTCGAGTTCTGGGTGTTAAACGTAATGGCTACTATAGTTTTCAGAAAATGCAGTCATCAAAAATTGAAGACCAAAATCATGCTGAAATGCTTGAGTGGGTGAGATTGATCGCAGAATCTAGCCATTATAGTTATGGTAAGCGACGAATGAAAAAGGCATTAAATGCTTTGGGTTTTCCAATAACTCGTAGCAAAGCTAAGAAGTTAATGAAAGAGGCAAGCGAAAAGGTTCGTTCACGTAAAAAATTTAAAGTCACGACGAACAGCAACCATAAACAACCTGTATTCGAGAATATTCTTGATCGTGGTTTTGACGTGAATGCACCCGACATAGCTTATGTACAGTACATCGCATATATCTGGATTCAATAGGGTTGGCTGTATTTGGCTGTTGTGATTGACCTATTTTCCAGAAAGGTCGTAGGCTTGAGCATGGAATCGAGAATGAAAGCTCAACTTGCCTGTGATGCCTTGAATATGGCTATTTGGCAGCGTAAACCTAAAGCGGGTTTGATTGTTCATTCTGACAGAGGCTCTCAGTATGCAAGCAAAGTCTATAGAGGATTACTGAAGCGGCATAAGTTTGTCGGCAACATGAGCCGCTTAGGCAACTGCTGGGATACTCAGTTTACTATGCATGCGAACATCATACTCCCGAAATTTTTAACACATACGAACTATTAGTAAGCTGCATATGGACCACGGTATTCGAAATGCCCTGCTCTATAGATTAATCACCATGAAGCGAGCAACAACTTTGACTTAATCAATGAATTTTAATCCGCACTCCACAAATTTATGGTATAAACTACATTCTTATAAAAACTGAACTACTTTACTTACAGGGAACAGGCCAATGAAACACTGCTTTGACATCAAGCTAAAGCCCAACAGAGACAACACGGTAATATTTTACACCTCCGATTCGTCTCTTAATCCTTCAGAAACAAACCTCCATTTCTAGAATAATATAATATGCGTAATTTTAAGCAGATCGACTTTAACCCATTCCGACAATTAATTTCCATCTACTTAACTAGCATTCTATTATTCTGGCCTACTTGGCAATCCCTCTTTCAGAATTGGCTCATTTTAGACCAAACCTACTCCCATGGTTTTATCGTATTCGGCCTGGCAGGGCTATCTATATTCAAAAGAAGATCGGAATTTTCGCCCGACTCTACACCACGATTTTCTTCTTACTTCTTATTGTTAATCACAATTATCTGTTGGATGATCTCCGAAACACTTTCCATACAGATCACATCACAATTACTCCTGAGCTTTATACTTATTTTCTCAACCGCGACACTACTCGGCTGGCGCTCCACCAAGTCACTACTTGTACCTTATAGCTTTTTCTTACTCGCCATCCCGTTATGGGACTACTCAATTCCAACACTACAAAATGCAACTACCTACGCCTCATCCTCTATTGTTACTGCCTTAGGAATCCCCGCTTACATCCAAGGTAATTTTATAAGCATCCCTCATGGCATATTTGAAGTCGCGGGAGGTTGCTCCGGAATACGATACATCATAATTGCTGTTGCACTAGGGATTTTCTGGACAGAAGATTGTAGGCTTGATTTCAAATTCAAACTATCGGTTATAGTCGCGGCACTATCAGTAGGCGTTTTGGCGAACTGGATTCGAGTTACAGCTCTGATCCTAATAGGCTACTACTCTGAAATGCAGAACCCTCTTGTTAAAGATCATGAATTCTTTGGCTGGGTTATTTTTGCTTGCGTTATGATCCCATTTTTTTTTCTCCTCCAGCCTTATTCCGCTAAGAACCCCGCTAAAACAGAAAACAAAGTGGGACGCGCATATCAACCAGCACCTCAATATAAACACCTCGTTTACACTCTGTTAGCGCTAGTGTTTGCCCCGATACTGCAATTTTCCATCAAATATCCTAGCATCCAATATGCGACGCCATACCTGTACAAGCACAAAAGCCTTAGCCCAAACTGGAACCTTACAACAGAAGTCTCGAATTGGGAGCTCAATTTTTTCGAACCGGATACAGCTCAAACGGCAATCTATAAACACATAAGAACTGGAGAGAAAATTGCTGTATCAAGTGTATTCTATGGAAAAGAGAAACAAGGCGTCGAGCTTGCTGGATATAATAACCATATTGCTTCATCCAAACTTTGGCAGTATCAGGATGCTATAACGAACACTATCTCATCTAATATTGAAGTTTCTACCTACATCCTTGAGGATAACAGAAAACGAAAAAAGCTGGTTTACGGCTTTTACCTTATCGGCTCACAAAAAGTACCTAGCCAATTAAAAGCCAAATTAACACAAATACGAACAATCTTAGAACCATCAATTCCAAAAGGGTTTGTCGCATTTGGAATTGACTGCACTAGAACCTGTGATAAACAGCGTGAGCCACTTAGAAATTTCATAAATAGTTTCATTGCACAAACTTCTTTAGTACGCGCGCGCCCGAATATAAAGTGATACAATCTCAAAATCTTAAATATTTCATTAATTGAATGATGGTATAGAATCACACAACATCTCAAGTTAAGCATAAGAGAACACATACACATGGAATTCGTATTCTGGATCGCCGTTTTCGGCACATTTTTTAGCTACTTTATCTACCCGCTCACACTCGTTTTGCTAAAGATACTAATACAGCCCAAATCTATCCCAAACGCAGCCTTGGAGAAACAAACCGAATCGACAGAATCACGCTGCATAACACTCATCATTACAGCACATAACGAAGCAAAGCAAATCAAAGAAAAACTAGAGAACACGCTTGCGTTGGATAGAAATAATTTAGATCTTCAAATCATTGTCGCTTCAGACTTTTCAACAGATGAGACGGATGACATCGTACTTTCATACTCTGACCAAGGCGTTGAGCTCGTTCGTGCCGATCAACATCTTGGTAAAGAATACGCTCAACTATGCGGCATTCGAGCCAGTAAAGGAGACATCGTTGTCTTTTCTGACTCTGCTACTCGTCTACAACCTGAAGCATTGCAAAACCTAGTACCTTATTTCAATGACCTAAGAGTTGGAGCAATATCTAGTGAAGACCGGTTCCTAAGCGCAGACGGCAAGGTTGCTGGAGAAGGAGCCTATGTTAAGTATGAAATGTGGCTAAGAAACATGGAATCACAGTGTGCCGGCTTGGTCGGCCTAAGCGGGTCTTTCTTTGCAGCACGCAAAGAGATATGTGAGGAATGGGATATCAAATCACCTAGCGACTTCAACACAGCACTCAATGCAGTTAGATCAGGAACCCTTGCAATCAGCTGCACGAATGTTGAGGGCTTCTACCCCAATATTAAAGATGAAACCAAAGAGTATCAACGAAAACTAAGAACTGCCATTCGCGGAATGACAGGGCTCAGCCGTCACAAGGAAGTTTTGAATCCAGCGAAGTTTGGTTGGTTCTCATACCAAGTATGGAGCCACAAGCTTATGCGCTGGGCAGTCCCGTGGTTCATGGCGCTAGCCCTAGTTTCGAATCTGTGTTTATTGTACTCTCCTTTTTACGTTTTCACGTTTCTAATTCAATTAGGAGGCTTAGTTACCTTTACCATAGCCTCCAAGAAGCCATCTTTGCGTGAAAATGGACTCATTAAGCTGGTCTATTTTTTTTACCAAGTTAACTTTGCTCTCGCGCACGCTGCCGTAAAGTTTTTCTCTGGTACACGAATGACCACCTGGAAGCCCTCTGCAAGGTAAAACTAGACAATGCTTACCTTTATTCGCCCGGTTGGGGAACCGGTTAAGTTGACTTCAACTACAACCATTGAAGAGTATAGTGGTTTTGACTCAAGCTACCTTCAGTCTGGAACTCAAGCCTTGCAGCTAGCCCTCACTTACGCCAAGAAAAAATGTCAAAGCGATGCTCCCGAGGTCATTCTGCCAGCTTACGCTTGCCCTGACCTAATTTCCGCCTGCGTGGGCGCAAACGTTAAACCTATACTCGTTGACTTAGCACCTGATATGCCGTTCCCCAACACAGAAGATATATTAGCCTTAAGCAATGAGCACACTGTAGGCGTTGTATTGGTTAACTTCTTGGGCATTTCTCCACCCAAGTCCTTATTTAACAGTCTGCGCGATGCCAAGCTGCTAATCATAGAGGATCGAGCTCAAAGCTTTGTAAGCCTGCCAATGGAACACTCCCTTCAAGGGGATATGATCATTTTCAGCTTTGGCAAAGGCAAGCCTGTTAGTCTATTAGGTGGTGGAGCATTGCTAGTAAGCCAGAAGCTCTCGCTGGACAGTGATTTAGTTATCTCAAATAACCTTACCAGACTTGAGACCAACTCGGTGCCTTGGTCTGTTCGGCTCAAGGCAACTGCATATAACTTGATCATACGTCGGTTCATCTATTACTGGTTACTCAAGATGCCAGGGTTAAAAGTTGGTGCCACTAAGTATAAAGAACCGAAAGCGATAGAGCGGCTAGGTACAGTAAAAGTTAGCCTATTAGGCGATAATATTCTAACGCAGCACAAACAAAATATTGAAGCTGAAAAGCGGTTGGAAGAAATTGTTTCTAATATCAACGCCTCCTATCTTACAAAAGTCGAAGAAGGCAAGCGTCTACTGAGGTATCCTATCCTGATGAACAATAAGGTATCACGCGATCATCTGATTAACCTACTAACCGCAAACGGCATTGGCGCAAGCAGCATGTACAATGCTCCACTGACTAAAATTAAAAGTATTCCACTAAGCCGTGAGCAAATAGATATGGGCTTCCCTAACGCTAATAGCTTCGCAGAGCGTCTACTGACTCTGCCTTGCCATAGCGACGTAAATAAAAAAGCTCTATCAAAAATACAAGCAGTGTTTAAAGAGTTTATACAATCACATCCAGAACTACCATAGAGAGTCCAGCCATGTTAAATAAAGAGGGACAAACACTTATGAAACACGCGTTAACTGTTGACGTTGAAGATTATTTCCAGGTTTCAGCCTTTGCCTCGAACATCAACTATGAAGACTGGCCGAAGTGGCAGCTACGAGTAGAAAAAAACACACACGCACTACTTGAGCTTTTCAACGACAAGAAAGTAAAAGGTACATTTTTTATTTTAGGCTGGGTAGCGGAGCGCTGCCCTGAACTAATTAGAACTATCGCCAAGCAAGGCCATGAAATCGCTTCTCACGGTATGACCCACCAACTTGTCTACAACCAAAAGCCTGAGACATTCAAGCAAGAAACTATTCGATCAAAAGCACTTATTGAGGATATAACTGGGCAACATGTAACTGGGTATCGGGCAGCCAGCTACTCTGTTACTCCGAACTCATTGTGGGCCCTGGAAACACTTATTGATGCTGGCTTTAGCTATGACTCGAGTATTTTTCCGGTTCATCATGATCGTTATGGCATGCCCGGATCACCACTAAATATTCACATAGCTAAGACGGTAGACAATAAAGAAATTACAGAATTCCCACTAACATCAGCACGCTTCTTAGGGCGAAGACTGCCTGTTGCCGGCGGTGGATATTTCAGAATCTACCCTTATTTCTTTACAAAACTAATGCTCGGACGAGCCGCACAAGAAGTCGATCAGCCATTTATTTTTTACTTGCACCCGTGGGAAGTCGACCCCGAGCAGCCCAGAGTGCCTGGCGCCTCAAAGCTAAGCCGCTTTAGGCATTACACCAACCTCAAACGCTGCATGCCAAGACTTAGCAGATTACTGGATGACTTCTCTTTCACAACCGTTGAGACAGTTATTTCTGATTACAAGTCACGCAAAACACTACAAACCTTCGACTATACACAAATCAATACACAGGATGCATAAACGAAATGTCTGACGTAAGAACTACAGATAGTGAAGAGTTGAAAGCACGACTAAAGGAACTTGAAGACGCATCCAAGCTTTTGTCAAAACAAATTGGTCAGGCAAAAAAAAACAAAGATTCTAGCGCTGACCAACTCATTGCACAAAAAAAAACACTACACTCAAGCGAAATAGCACCTATAAAAGCACAACTTAAAGCTTTCAATATAGAAAACCAATCGCAAGCTAAAACTAAAGCGGTTTATGTCATTTCAGCACCAAATGCTTACATCGTTAACGATAACCCAGAGCCCATTTCGAGTTCGTTAACGATTACAATTAGCTCACTAGAAGATGAAACAGACCTCAACAAATGGAACCAATATATTAATAAGCACCCAATGGGTAATATCTATTATCAATCAGCTTTCTTAACATCTATTCAGGATAGCTTGGGCCATCGCATCTTATTGATCAAAGTAAGCAATAAAATTAACAACTCATTAACCGCTATCTTACCCATCATAGAGCAGAAAAGTACTCTATTTGGTCATCTTTGGACATCGATCGCTTTGGTCAACTATGGCGGTGTACTTGCGGACTCTAAAGGAGCAGAAGAAAAGCTACTCCAATTTGCAGAAACTGCAGCCAAGAACGCTGCCATCAAGCGCCTTGAAATAAGAGGCCTGTATGAACGTCCTAGTCAATGGACAATCAATACTGAAAAGGCCAGCATGTGGCTTAAGCTCCCCGAATCACATAACTCAGATGAACTTTTGAACAGTTTTAAAGCAAAGCTACGCTCACAAATCAAAAAAGGCTATACCAATCAAGTCAGCTACAAAATAGGCGGGCTTGAGCTCATAAACGATTACTATCACGTTTTTGCACGCAACATGCGCGACTTAGGTACACCAGTTTACGGAAAGAACCTGTTTCAAGGCCTATTAAGAGACTTAGGTGATAAAGCTAGACTTGTTTTAATTTACTTTAATGGACAACCTGCCTCAGCCGCGTTTCTCATTCAAAACAAGCACATAATGGAAATTCCCTGGGCCTCTACTATTCGCGAATATAATCAGCATAATTTAAATATGGTCTTATATTGGGAAGTTCTTAAATTTAGCTGCGAACGTTACTGCAGCATATTCGACTTTGG
>Ga0209290_1001330_pt1 | contig 12193 bp, 8 predicted proteins | sample EN1Hudsemesocosm_2_FD_184632 | JGI IMG/M metagenome (GOLD analysis project Ga0209290, IMG submission 184632) | Methane-oxidizing microbial communities from mesocosms in the Hudson Canyon - EN10B Hudson Canyon (SPAdes) (version 2) | ecosystem: Environmental > Aquatic > Marine > Cold seeps | place... | reverse complement strand
AACGAACTAATCTTCTTTATCGAGGACTCAAACGGTGATGCAATGTTTAGATCATTGAGTGCTGTTAATAATATTGTCTGCGCACATAGCCATAATCTGTATAAGATCGAATATTATCTGTATGTCAACGATATGCTTTAATGCAGATGAATAGGGTTTTACAGATGATGAGAATTGGTTTGGTTAATTTATCCCGCTTTCATAAAAGAAGATACAATCAAAAATTAAAGCGTTAGTATATAAATATCAATTTATTGGTGAGAGAGTTTTAGTCTGTAGGACTTAATAGGGACTTAAGTAGAGGTACAAATAAAAACAGCCAGCTGACGTGAAGTCTAACTGACTGTATTTATTAGAATAATTGGTGGCTACACCGGGATTCGAACCTGGGACCCCATCATTATGAGCGCGAAAAAGTACATTTTTTAAAATGTTTTAATACGTATTAATATTGGGTAATGCAGTAATAAGCTAATTAAAACAGTGAGATACAGTATTTATGTGCTTGCATTAAGTTTCATCTAGCCATATTATTTCTGACGAAAAGTGTTAGACATAGGTTAGACAAAACAAGATATGGCAAAAGACAAAATCAAAATGAAGCTGACAAATCGATTAGTTTCTTCACTAGATCCAAAAGACAAACTGTACCGCGTTTGGGACGAGACTGTTTCAAACTTTTGTGTAAAAGTTCGTCCGACTGGAGCCAAAACGTTTTGTCTGTTTTATCGACATACTGGACGACTGAAAGAATATAGTCTGGGCAAGTTTGGCGCACTTACCGTTGACCAAGCTAAAAAGGAAGCAACCGTTCTTTCAGGCCAAATTGTTCAAGGGCAGGATGTTCAAGAGAATAAAAAGAAAGCCAGAGATAAAGCAACGAATGACCGGCTTAAAACGCTGGGACTGTTTATTGAACACAAATATGCCCCTTGGGTTTTATCTGCACATAAACAGGGTGAATATACCCTTTATAGCTTAAAGCTACACTTCTCCTATTTATACGAATATCCGCTTAACGAAATTTCTGAATGGACTATTGTAAAGTGGCGTACGGAAAGGTTACGTAAGGGCATTTCCAAGAAAACCGTTAACCGAGATATCATGACTTTGAAGGGCGTGTTATCGAGAGCCGTAGACTGGGGAGTTATTGAGTTTAATCCACTCAATAATGTTAAACCTTTAAAAGTCGATAACATGGAGAAGAAGCGCTTTCTTTCACCTGAAGAGGAAAAGACATTACGTCATGCACTGGTAGAGCGGGATAAAGAAATTAGACGTTCTCGTGTGTCAGCAAATGAGTGGCGCAGTAGCAGGGGATATGTCGTGATGGATGAATATGCCGATATAGCGTATCCAGATCATATTACCCCACTTGTTTTATTACTGCTTAATACCGGAATGAGGCCAAGTGAATTACTCAAGCTTGAATGGCTCGATGTATCGTTTGAAAGTGAAACGCTCACTGTAAGAGGTGAAAATGCCAAGAGTGGTAAAACCAGATACATTCCCTTAAATAGCGAAGCCAAAGCAATACTTAAGAAATGCAAAACGGCAAGTGAAAGCGCTCAGTATGTTTTTCCCAGCCCCGTGTCTGGTGAACCCATGGATAAAATGCCTCGTGCAATAACTCGGTTGATCAAGGATATCCCTCTTATTAACTTTAGGCCGTATGACTTACGCCATACCTTTGCCAGCAAACTGGCAATGGCAGGGGTGGACCTAAATACCATTCGTGAATTGCTGGGTCATCAAGATATGACCATGACACTTATCTATGCGCACCTTGCGCCGGAACATAAGGCCTCTGCTGTAGCTCTTTTAGTTAATGGGTGATCTTATTTTGAGTTTGGAGCTGTGTGAACAATTTCTGAAACACGTGCCTAGACAAATTTTGAGTGTAGTAAATTTAGCAGAGGCTGAAAGCGACCCAAAGCAGTCTTTCTGTTGTTTTAAATACCTATTCTTTTTTGTTAGAAAGAGAAAATTGTTAGCGTGATTTATATGGCTGCTAACTGAGTGGAAGAAGACATTTAAAAACCTAGACAGATAACTTTATCTGCATATTCATTTAGTTCTGATTTCAGTTCTGATTTCAGTTCTGATTTCAGTTCTGATTTCAGTTCTGATTTCAGTTCTGATTTCAGTTCTGATTTCAGTTCTTTTTTCAGGTGTCTTTGTTTAAAGTTCTGTTATAGTTCTTGTGGAATTTGATAAATAAACGGAAAGAAAAACAAAAATAAATCGGATACCTTTAAGTTATTCAATACCTAGAGTGAGGGGCTGTTTAAGATGTTTGTTCATCAGGACCGACGTATCAGTGAAGGCTTGACGCGGCATAATTATTTCCCTAATCAAAAAGATGGTATTGGAGAACTTCCTCCTTGCTTTTCTACACGTCAATTTACTCCAGAAATTGTTGAGAAGTTATCTCAGAAAACTGAGTCTAAAGAGCGAAAAATACTTGGATACGACCAAGTCGAATATTTGGTGACGCGGCATAATAATGTGCCAAGAGCTCTTGGGTTAATTCACCCAAGAGCTTACGCTGATTTGTCTAAATTTGTATATGGCAACTGGGGTAAATTAAAAAGAGTCACTGAAAATGAGAATAGTATGATTAAACCTGCTGAGCATGTCGACGGCAGAATTATGATCATGAACTATGAGGATCTTACAGACCGAACACGCCTTGCGCTTAACGATGGATTTGGTAAACGTTTCAGAGTGCATTCTGATATCGCAAGCTGCTTTCACAGCATTTACTCTCACTCTATTCCATGGGCGGCTATTGGTTTTAACGATGCAAAAGCGAACCATGCTGCTAAAAAGAACAAGGTTGTGCCTTGGTACGATGAATTAGATAAGTATCTTAGGAAGTCTAAGCGAAATGAAACACAAGGAATAGCAATTGGACCGGGGACATCTAGCGTAGTTGTCGAGTTTATATTAGGTCGAGTAGACGATGTGCTTCGCAATAGTGGCTTTGAGTTTCGAAGATATATCGATGATTATATTTGTTATTGCGAGACCTATGAGAAGGCTCAACAATTCATTCAATTGTTAGGTAAAGAACTTAGCGTATATAAGCTGAATATAAATTTACATAAAACTAAAATCGTAGAGCTGCCTGAAGCTCTCAATGATAACTGGATTTCTGCCTTAGCAGGGGCGTTGCCCACTAACTTCATAGATCAAGATTACAATAGACGACAGTTACTTCTTCCAGAAGTTATTCATTTCTTGGACACAGCCATTCACCTAAGTAAGTCGATGCCTGATGGAAGTGTTATTAAATATGCAGTCAGCTCTGTAATACACAACCTACATGACAGTGCTGCTGAGGCAGTATTGGATTACATCATAAACCTTTGCTGGCATTATCCAGTGCTGCTACCTTACTTAGATATATTAATTTCTAAACAGTTCATTAAGGCGGAGAAATACTCTGATAAGTTAAACGCTATAATTTCAGAAAATGCTCGTAATAGGCGTTCTGATGGTATGGCATGGCCTCTATACTATCTTAAGAAATTTTCGTTGCCTATAACGAATGAGGCTTTTGCAGAAACAATAAAATCCAAAGATTGTATAGCTTTATTGAGCCTCTACAGCGCTGGTTTTCTGGTTGATCATATAGTTGATTTTGCAAATGGTCTAATGTGTAAAACTCTTTATGAAAAAGATCAGTACTGGTTGTTGTTGTATCAGATATATAGAGATGGTCGAATCGGGCCCCCATATGACGATGGTGTTTTCGAACTGTTGACTGAAAATGATGTTAACTTTATACCTTTAGAAGACGTTTTTAGTTTAGCTGAACAATATTGCCACTATCGAGGAAATCCTTTCTTGAAGCCTCATGAGATGGAGTCATCATTTGACGAATGGGTAGCGAACCAGTGATGCTGAAATTTCGCTTTCATATGAGGTTAGCTCGTATGCGTATGACAAATAGATAGCTTGCGCCTGTTCGAATGTAAGTTTTTCGGAATCGTATTGGATAGTTAAGGGCTTAATAGGCTAGAGAAATTGGTAGGGTTTGATTTGTTTGATTAGAGTTATTGAACCTGCCCCCCAGGAAAGAAAGGATACATATATTGGCGAAAGAAGTAGAGATCGAACTATACGAAGAACCTGAGAGTATCCTGACTTCATTAGATATAGTGACTGGGCAGGCTATTCCGGCTTTAACCCGCTTGAAGATATTTGATGCTGAAAGTTGGGAAGATGTTACCTTAGAGTTGGTGTCGTATTGGAAATCCAAATATGAAAGGATTGTCCGGTGTGGTGGCGGAGGTGATATGGGGCGAGACGTCATCGCTTATTCTAAAAAAGGTTCCATCATATGGGAGAGCTTTCAATGTAAGCACTATAAAAATAAACTGAATTTGTCACAGGCATTACTTGAGATTGGGAAACTCTTGTACTACGCGTACAAAGGCGAATTCACCGTCCCGCGAAAATACTATTTTGTTTCGCCGTGTGGTATTTCAACTGATTTACTTAATCATGTAATGGATAGCAAGAAATTAAAGACTGCTCTTACGACGCGCTGGGATAAATGCTGTAAAAATAAGATAACGACAAAAGATGATGAAATCATACTTACAGAAGATTTTTTAAATTTCATAAACAAAATAGATTTCTCAATCTTTGATCATATTCCTCCAATCAAGATAATTGAACTTCATGCGAACACGCAATTTCACGCATCTAGGTTTGGAACACATATAAAAAAGAGGCCTAAATTACCTACGCCACCTCGAAATCCAGCAGCCAATGAGGTTGTATATACATCTGAGCTAATCAGAGCTTTCAGTGATGCTGAAGGAACTACAATTGATATAGCCTCGCTGTCAGAATGTAATGATTATCGAGAAGAGTATGATAGCGCTAGAAAAAACTTTTATGCTGCGGAAGGTTTAGAAAAGTTTTCTCGAGACTGGTTGCCCGAAAATTGTTACCAGGAACTGATTGAAGAGTGTTATGAGGTGGTTTCTTCAACAGTTAGGGGGCCTTTTGACAACGGATACGAACGATATCTTTCAACGAGTACACATGCATCTAACGCTACATACCTGTCACACCCTCTCAAGCATTATATAAAGACACAAGATAAAAAGGGCATGTGCCATCAACTAGTAAACCTAAAACGCTTTAAGTGGGTTAAGGATTAACCGTTATGGGGTACAAACAAGGCTTTAATAGCCCGATCGAAATCGGAACAAGAGTAGCGCTGATCTTAACTGCTTTAGGTCAGAAAAAAACAATCGATGAGTTGGTTATGTTGGATTACGCACTTTTGTATTCAGAGGAATTTGGAGGCCCCGAAAATCTTCACCCTGCGTTACCAAATCATGTTGCCGAAATTGCTCATAGGCGTGAGTTTATGCCTGAGGCAATTCAGTTTTTTGCGGAGCGGGGCTTAATAGATATATCAATAGAAAATACAGGGCACTTCTACCAACACAACGAAAACACTTTGGACTTTGTTTCCTGTTTACAAGCCTCTTACTACAAGAGGTCTTGGGTACGATTGAATTGGATGGCAGAAAATTCATTGAGAATCATAAAAACTAACTTATTAGAACTGGCAAGAAAATAACTCATGATTATAAAAAAGTTAGAAGTGAAGGGACCACAGAAGAAGAGTGCCATCATAGAATTTGATGAAGGGCTGAATGTAATTGCTGGTGCTTCTGATACAGGTAAATCATACATTACTAAATGCTTTCAATTTATCTTTGGAGCCGAGAAACCGCCAAAATCTATCGAACAAGCTAAAGGATATACTCACATTGAAGTGACCATTCTAGGCGATGATGGGTTGCGTTTTTTGTTATCTAGGGAGTTGAGGGAAAATGCTGATATTACTTGTATTGAAATAGATAATGATAGTCTTGCTACCATTTTAAAACCTTCACACAAGGGTAAACCAAATCTTTCAAACTTCTTCTTAAGTCAGTTCAATCTTGATGGCAAAGTTTTGGCTAAAGGCGTCGAATCAATGAACCATTCAGCTTTGACGTTGCGTATTCTTGAAAAAGTATTTTTAGTTGATGAAGAGCGAATAATTTCTGAAAAGTCGCCAATAGGTAAAGGACAAAATACAGAAAAGACACAGGAAATATCGCTGTTAAAAACGTTGCTTACCGGTCTTGATGACTCTGAAATTCAAGAGTCGAAAAAAAATAAGTTGTCTAAAGAATCTATAAGACACAAATTAGAAAACCTCGAAGATTTCTTGAATCGATTCTTTCCAAGTGAAGAAGATGTAAACACTTCGTTGGGGCAGTTAGACAATACGTTGGATAGGTTGGAAAATTCATACGAAAATGCTGAAACAGAGTTGAACGACTTAATTCAGGCAAGCGATAGATTAGTAAATGAGCGCAATGAAGTACGTGGGAAAGTTGGCGTAATTAGCCAAGAAATCGCTGATGATTCAGCTTTGATTGGCAGATTTAATATGCTTGAAAGGAAGTATTTATCTGATAGAGAGCGACTAGAAGCTAACAATGAGGCCGTTACCTATATCGAGCAGCAAAAGGTGGTTAATTGCCCTGTGTGCGGAGGTGAGTTTGAGGAAAGTGACGACCTTGATGCTGGTACAATTATTCTGGGGAATAGTGCAGAAATTCTAAAAATTAATGTCCACCTAGGTGACCTGCAGTCAACTGTCGATAGTGTACAAGAAAAGCTCAGAACTAATCATGAATTATTGTCTTCAACAAAGAATGAGTTATCCAGGTTGGATGCTACACTTGCAAATAATATCGGCAATAAAGTTAAACAAAATCGTAGAATCCTACGTGACCTCGAATCATCGAGATCTATGTTTAGAAGAGAGCATGAACAAGAGAAGAAGCGCCAAGAAGTACTATCAGAAATTGGTGCATTAAAAACTCAGTATGATGAAATATTGGATGTGTACCAGATTTCAGATTTTTCACATGAATCTAATGAGCTGGCCACAAAAATTGGCGAAATATTAACGAGATGGGATTTTCCTGGTGCTAAAGATACCTTGTTCAATGCCGATTCTAGAGATGTAGTTGTTGGCAATAAACCTAGAAGTCACTTTGGTAAGGGGTATCGCGCGATCTGCTTTTCAGCAGTTATTATTGGTCTAATGGAATATCTTGTTCCAAAGGGGCGTCATCCCGGTTTTGTCGTTTTGGATTCTCCATTGACTACTTATCGTAAGCAAGATGAGGGCGAAGGCGAAATTACAAATGATGAAGTGTTCTTAGCAAATAACATGATTTATGCATTTTACAGCGATCTTTGTGATTACTATCAAGACAAGCAGATTATTATTCTCGATAACCAAGAGCCAGATGAAGAATTACATTCAAAGATGAATTACACCCATTTCTCTCACAACGAAAATGTTGGGCGTTATGGTTTCTTTCCTTTAAATTGAATACTCTTTTAGTGTAATTTGAATTAAACAAGTTTATATATGGTTTGTAAAAAAAGGCACAGCCTCGGTTGAAAACGACATAAATAATTAATTAGGGGCGAGAAATTTCTTCTCTTTTTTATAGAGTAAGATTTGAAATTGACCCTCTTTTATCAGGAGGTCTAATACTACCTATTCTGGAAACCAGGCCTTGTATGCTTGAATGACACCTATTGAAAAGTTTGGCTATATCATGCAGTGAAATACCTTGCTGATATCTGTCCCAAATCACTGCAGGTTTCTGTGCATTATAATAAATTTTTTCTTTGTTTCATGGCAACGCCTCCACTTGGTATAAGTATAGGATTGCGTTGATCAGTTGAACTCACACCCAAAAGTAGACATTACATAATTTTTCCCATCTAAATTCGTAAGCTTATCTATTTTGTTCAGATTCCAAACCTTTATACAGGTGCCTTTGTTTGAGGGTTTGTTATAGTTCTTTTAATTTTAAATATAATTACTGAGGCCAGCAGAAACTTAATTAGTAGGGTTAAAGATTAAGTTTCTTCTGGCCTCACTTTATAGAGAAGACCACGTCTGGCGATCATAGAAGTTAAAGCAAGGAGAATTAAGCTAATGACAGATGCACAAGTCAATACTGATAATAACGAACTACTTGAATTATTAGCTGGTAGCACGTTGGATGCGTTAACTACAATTGCTACCGTAGCCAAAGAAAAAACGCAAAGTTCACAGGTAAGTCCCGCCCATAGCCTAGCGAACTCTCAGACCTTTACTGGTGCGGATGCAATTAATCGACTTGACCAAGCCAATCAAAACTTACGTGACGGCTATTCTCTGCTTACCCGCGAGCCAGCTATCGCACGCGTAGTTTATGAAGATGAACAGGGTGCTCAGCATACACTTTATATTACCCGTAGTGTCAGTGTACAAGGGTCCAGTGGTATTATCGTTGCCAGCGCTAAGGCACCATTGGGACGATTGGCTGCTTTAGATGTTGGTGGGACAGCATACATTTCTATTGCAGGGGAAGAAAAAGAGTTTACGCTGCTTGAAGTTGCATTGCTAAAGCCTAAAAACGATGCTGATGGATGGGATGCGCACCATACCATCTACAAACATGAAGAACTTGGTGTTCAGACTATTGTATCCCTGCGGCAAGTGCTGCAAGGCGCATCACTTGCCGATGATGACTTGGATTCTTTTTTAGCAGAGTCAGAACAAGATGATAATGTCCATGCAGGTATTGTTCATGAAATTCGTACGGCTATGGGGTTGCGTGATCAGCCAATTCTGGATAGGTTCCAGGATGAAATTTTCCGTTTGCCTATAGACTCGCAATTATTTATTGCGGGCCCTCCCGGTACCGGTAAGACAACGACGCTCATCAAGCGTCTCGGACAAAAATTGGATACAGACTATTTAACGGATTCTGAGGGTCGCCTTATACGCTCTACGTCGGATATAGCAGCCCATAAGCAGAGTTGGATTATGTATACACCAACCGAGCTTCTAAAGCACTACGTAAAAGAGGCATTTGCGCGAGAGCAAGTTCCCGCTAGTGATGATCATATTCGTACGTGGGACAAAACACGCCGTGACCTTGCAAGGAACGTTCTGGGTTTGCTTCAGTCGGGTACGACAAAAGGAAAATTTATTTTCCAGGCCAATGCGAATTTTCTTAAACCTGAAATCGAACAGAGTCCTCAGCAGTGGTTTTCTCGGCTTCAATTATTTCATAAAGAGCAAGTTTATGCAGACTTGCAGAAAGCTTTACGGCAAGCAAAAGCTGCCTCAAATAGTGAAAGCAAATTTTTGTTAGAAAAAATTGAAGCAGTACTTGTAGGAAATAGCTTCGATAAAATGGGGTCGTTATATGTGGCACTGCAAGCAATAGAATCTGAGCTTGAGCCTCTTATTCAAGGTGCCAACGAACAAGCACAAAAACTTGCACGCGCCGGCGTCAACGCTCTGTTTAAGAAAGACAGGAAGGTGTTTGAACGCTTAGCTGCTTTTTTGACTGAACTGGGTACTGAAGATCTGGTTGAATATGATGATGAAGACAATGAAGATGAGGAACTAATTCCTGTACGGTCGAAGTTTAGCCCACAAGATGCTGCAAAAGAGCTGATAAGGCTAGTGAAGTCTATAGGTAGGAGTAAGTATCTGTCTCGAAGCATTGCTAAGAAGTCTAAGCAGGGTAAGGTTATTGTGTTTCTTGGTGATGTCCTACCAACCGATGAAGCTTTGAAGGAAATTGGGCGCTTGGTTGTAACTTCTGCAAGCTTGAGGTGTTTTGTAAATGCTCCCAAGCGTTATGTAAATGATATCCCAGCTATTTATAAACGGTACCGGAAAGCAAACATAGCGGATTATTTAGAATTTACAAAAGGGCAAAATATTTCTAGTATCGAACTCGATGTGGTGGTGTTGCTAACGTTGATGAACGCTCGAGAGTTAATGCAGTTATCGTTTATTAAGCGAGAGCTTGATCAGCCCAGATTTAGTTTTCTTTCAATTATTCAAAGTCACTTTAAGAACCAGGTTCTAGTCGATGAGGCAACAGACTTTTCTTTATTGCAGCTAGCGTGTATGCAGTGTCTAACAAGTATTGATACTCTATCTTTTCTCGCTTGCGGTGATTTCAATCAGCGTTTAACCAAGCAGGGTATAAGTCAGCGTTCGCAGCTAGAATGGTTGCCGTTACCTATAGATTTCAAAACAATTAATATAGTTTATCGGCAGAGCAAGTGGCTCAATGAATTATCAAAAGCGCTATTGTCGATATTTAGCGGTGATGCTACGTCACTAGGTAAGTTACCTGAAAATCATAATCATCAAGGTGTACCTGCAGTACTGGTAGAGTACCTTAGTGAAGTAGATGAGGTAGCTGATTGGGTGGCACAACGCATAGAAGAAATTAATCGTAGTGTAGGCCAAATGCCGACGATTGGTGTGCTAGTAGAATGTGAAAATGCTGTACAACCTCTTGCTGATGCTCTCTCTCTCTGCGTTTAAACGAATTGAGTCTTGTTGCGGAGGCTTGCCTTGCTGGAAAAACACTGGGTGAAAATACTGATGTGAGAGTGTTTTCGGCTGAGCACATTAAAGGCTTGGAGTTTGAAGCAGTGTTCGTTACCAATATTGACAAGCTGGCAGAAGCGCAGCCAGAGCTGTTTGATAAATACCTTTATGTTGGTGTGACACGAGCATCTACTTATTTGGGGGTGACTTGTGCACAAGGCTTACCCACTGAACTAGAGCGTTTACGGGATCAGTTTGGTAATAATTGGAACAGGTAGAGTGCATCGGGCAAAAAGGGGTGGTAACAAGAGAGAATCATTATCGTTATGTGCTTGAGTCTCCAGTGTAATTAGTTGACAGTTTCGAATTGAAATCAAGGATTGCAACCCCCCCATAATTAATCTTGGTTAAAAGTCGTGGGTTATTATATGGTCGTGAGTAAAGAGGTGTTCTAGTTTAATCTAGTATCTATAATCCTACTCTTACTGTAGTAATTGTTGATTAAGATAAGAAATAATGGCCCCCTGCCTTACATTTGACATGCTCCTTTGAGGAGGGACATCTAAATAAAAGCTAAGGGGGTGAGTAATTATTATATTACAATGGCCGCTATACGCACTTAATCAGACCCTTGACTTTAGGCTTTATCCGTCCAAAAAATCGACATATTAAACGTAATAAATTAAGCATCTTATGACAGCTTCTGGCACTTCAGTGCCAATTACTGTCGTTGAAGGTCTGGTTTTGGTAGGTTGAATTTTCATCTGAGCGTAAAAAGAGAAAGTACTCAGACTGCTAATGATAACCTAACCAAGCTTAGGGCCAGGTAGTTAAATTCCATGGTCGTCTAAAGCCCTTCTAATCTCAACATATCAATTAGTATTACCTGTCGTTTTAAAATAGAATCCCAAACACTTTTGAACCTAGTGAATTGAATAAGGTAATCTCATGCGTCCTCTAGCTTTATCTCTGCTTTGTATCCTCTTATTGACAGCTTGCAGTACTTATCAGATGTCATCTGAAATGAAGCTTATAATGGCCGATAAAACTTTGATTGGTTATAAACAAGCAGAGGAATCAGGAAAACTCTCTAAGTACTATCGAAAAGCTAAAGACTGTTATTTCACTGGTGATCAAGAATGTGCAATACGTATCTTTGAGTTATTGGCCTCAAGTAGTGAAGAGCCAGAAGAGAGAGGGCTAGCTGAAGTGTCCTTGGCTTTCTATTATAAAACTGGCCACTATCTTGAGAAGGATTTAAAAAAGGCTTTAGAGCTTTATGAATCAGCCTGTGAGAAGAAAACCAGACTAGGTTGTATTTCGGCCCAATTTATCCGTGAAAAGGATTGGAAATAAGACCTAAGTGGAAGTTGTTATGGTTAACAAAGAATACTAAAAAGATGGGTCAGACCTAATTGAAAGGTGAGGGTGCAATTATATGTCTGCTATTCAACGTATGGTAGTCATCAAAATTGCGTTATTTGATTCCTAAGTTTATTAGATTGAAGTGATATCCACAGACTAGGGTGACTGCTATTGGCACGAAAAAGCTTGCTAGTGTTGTGAGTTCAATAGAGTCTTAATTGCTTTAAATTTAAGGGGCCAAAGTTGAATGGCACTTACTTAAGCTTTTAAGGGTGCCCATTTTTTAGTACCTCTGCTCGAGCCAAGTGCCTATGTTGTTTCAGCGTTGGATAGGGTTTTGCCCTACGTTTCACCGCTCTTGGCTCCATTCTT
>Ga0209290_1001328_pt1 | contig 12203 bp, 12 predicted proteins | sample EN1Hudsemesocosm_2_FD_184632 | JGI IMG/M metagenome (GOLD analysis project Ga0209290, IMG submission 184632) | Methane-oxidizing microbial communities from mesocosms in the Hudson Canyon - EN10B Hudson Canyon (SPAdes) (version 2) | ecosystem: Environmental > Aquatic > Marine > Cold seeps... | reverse complement strand
GTATCAATATTTATGATTTTTTAATGGTTGTTAGCAAGAGATAGATATGGCGGTTGGAGCTGGAAACTTACCTTTATTTCCCTCTATAGAGGGGATTCGTTTAGGTGTTGCCGAGTCTGGAATTAAAACGCTTGGGCGTAAAGATTTGGTGCTAATTGAAGTGGCAGAGGGTGGTTCGTGTGCGGGGGTTTTTACAAAAAATGCCTTTTGTGCCGCGCCCGTTACGTTATGTAAGCGGCACCTTGAATCGGGTGTATTTGCTAACACTTCGCCGACATACCTATTGATCAATACCGGTAATGCAAACGCAGGTACGGGCAAACAAGGGATGGCTGATGCGCAAGACTCATGTTGTTTTGTAGCCTCACACTTTGATGTTAAACCGACTCAAGTATTGCCTTTTTCTACAGGTGTGATTGGCGAGAAACTGCCGATCGATAAGATCCAGGCGGGTATCCCTTTCGCTGCAGATGCATTAAGTTCGGATAACTGGTTAGCGGCTGCGCAGGGTATTTTAACCACCGATACTCGGCCAAAGGGGGCGAGTGTACAGGTAGAATACGCAGGGCATAAGCTGACGATTAATGGTATCAGCAAAGGGGCGGGTATGATCATGCCCAATATGGCCACTATGTTGGGGTTTATTGGTACTGACGCCAAACTTTCTCAAGGTATGGCTCATGATTTAGTCAAAGAGCTTGCTGAGATATCCTTTAACCGTATTACTGTGGATGGTGATACCTCTACTAATGATTCATGTATGTTACTGGCGAGTGCGTGCTCGTCAGCACCAGAAATAACGAAAGATCACCAAGACTTTCCTGCATTTAAGGCGGCTCTTAAAGGTGTGTTTATAGAGCTTGCGCAAGCCATCATAAAAGATGCTGAAGGTGCAACTAAATTTGTTCCGGTGGTCGTTGAGCAGGCTAAAAATGTCGAAGAGGCCTTGGGGCTTGCCTATACGATTGCACATTCACCTTTAATTAAAACGGCTTTATTTGCCTGTGATCCAAATTGGGGGCGAATATTGGCCGCGCTAGGTCGAGCACCGATTGAGTCGCTTGACTTAAGTCTGGTTGAAATTTATTTAGGTGATGTTCGTATCGTGCATGCAGGCGAAAGGTGCCCGAACTATACCGAAGAGCAAGGTCAAGCGGTTATGGACTGCGATGAAATAATCATACGGCTTTGTTTAGGGCGTGGAGATGTTTCAGAAACCGTTTGGACTTCTGATTTATCCCATGACTATGTCACCATCAATGCCGAATACCGAACCTAAGTCTGAGAAGTCTTGTCTATAAAAAAACATCCTGCTAAAAATAGTTTGATTCATGTCGCGGTTGGTGTGATTGAGCGTATAAACTCGATCGGAATACGAAGTATTCTGATATCAAAGCGCTCGCAAAATGTCCATCAAGGTGGGTTCTGGGAATTTCCGGGTGGTAAGGTTGAATGCGGTGAAAGTGTCATTGAAGCCTTGTCGCGCGAGCTTTATGAAGAGTTGGGCCTTGAATTGTTACGAGATGCTGTACAGCCGCTGATTCAAATAGAGCATGATTATGGCGATAAGCAGGTATTGCTAGATGTTTGGCGAGTAAGGCAGTTCTCAGGTGAACCGCATGGTAGGGAAGGCCAGCCGCTACGCTGGGTTCCGATAAATAAATTGCTGCAGTATACTTTTCCTGCTGCAAACCAGGCGATCATCACAGCCTGCTTGTTGCCTCAGAAATACGTAATTACCCCAGAGTATGCTTCATTATATGAGGCTCAAGAAAATCTAGCATTCTTACTCGAGCATGACGCCTCATTAATTTTATTTCGGCAGCCGCAATTAAGTGAGTCTGAATATTCACGGTTTGTTTGCCATTTATGTGCCACTCTTCCAGCTTTGTCGGGAAAGCTAATGCTTAGTGGGCGTGCTATCTCAAGTGAGCCTGTTGTGCGAGGTGTACATTTACCCTACAGAATGGCGGCTTCACTTACTCAGCGGCCAGTAGAAATTGATCAATTTTTCGCCGTTTCGTGTCATAATGAATCAGAGGTTAGGCATGCTGAGGGTATCGGAGCCGATTTTATAACTTTGTCTCCTGTTCAGGTAACGGCAAGTCACCCGGAAATGTCTAAATTAGGTTGGCAGCAGTTTAAACAATGGGCTGAGAAGTCAAAAATACCGGTCTTTGCACAGGGCGGTATGAAGCGCAGCGATTTACCTGACGCAATATCTAATGGGGCGCAAGGAATCTCGGGTATTCGCCTTTGGCAATAGTGCTTTAAGCGCCGTGTCTTAACAGCAGTACCTTAATAAGTAGGTAAAGAGGATTTATGTCAGATACATTAACGCATTTAAATGAGCAGGGTGCCGCCCATATGGTGGATGTGGGAGAAAAAGAAATCACCCATAGATTTGCGCGTGCAGAAGGTTATGTTTTGATGCGGGAAGAAACGCTACGCATGATTACTGAGGGACGGCACAAGAAAGGTGATGTGTTTGCAACGTGTCGTATAGCGGGCATTATGGCTGCCAAGAAGTGTTCTGAGCTTATACCGCTTTGTCACGCTTTAAATTTAAGCTCTGTTACCATAGATATAGAGTCTCTGGGTTTAAATGGAGATGGTGAACCTCGGGTGAAAATATCCAGTATCTGTAAGCTTGATGCAAAAACAGGTGTCGAGATGGAAGCGTTAACTGCAGTGAGTGTTGCGTGTCTAACGTTGTACGATATGTGCAAGGCTGTAGATAAAGCTATGGTGATAGATCAGGTTCGTTTATTAGAGAAAAAAGGTGGGCGTAGTGGTCACTTTTTGTCGGATGTATGAATTGTAAGCTGCATGAGTCGTACGTTATATGAGAAATGCTATGAGTGAAGGTCGTACACAGTTAATTGATAAGTTTGGGCGTCGGGTAAGTTACCTGAGGATGTCGGTAACAGATCGCTGTGACTTCCGTTGCGTATATTGTATGGATGAAGAAATGACATTTGTTCCACGTAAGCAGGTGCTTACACTGGAGGAGATGGAGCTAATCGCCGAAGTATTTGTAGAGCTGGGCGTACACAAAATTCGCTTGACGGGGGGAGAGCCTTTAATTCGGGCAAATGTGATCGCCTTATGTGAGTCAATGGGGTCGATAGAGGGTTTGGATGAATTGGTCATGACCACAAACGGCTCTCAGCTTCCCAGGCTAGCAAAAGATCTTAAGGCCGCAGGTATTAAGCGCCTAAATATTAGCCTGGATACGCTTGATGAAGCCTTGTTTAAGAGCCTTACCCGAGTGGGAGACTTAAATAAGGTGTTAGAGGGTATTGATGCTGCCCGTGATGCTGGCTTTGAAAATATAAAGCTCAATGCCGTTATTTTAAAAGGCCGTAATGATCAAGAAGTACTTCCTTTGGTACAGTTTGCAATTGATAAAAAATTAGATATTAGCTTTATCGAAGAAATGCCTCTGGGGGCGATTAGTGAGCACAATCGAGAAGAAGCTTTTTGCTCCAATGATGAAATAAAAAGCATGATTGAGCAGAAGTGGGTATTGATTAAGAAAAAGGAAGGAAAGGTATCCGACGGGCCTTCGACTTATTATGCTGTAGAGGGTAGTCAATCTAAAGTTGGTTTTATTTCGCCGCATAGTCACAACTTCTGTGGTGACTGTAATCGTGTTCGAGTGACGGCTGAGGGGCGTTTGTTGCTTTGTTTGGGGAATGAGCATTCGGTAGATTTGAGGGCTGTGGTACGAGAATTTCCGGCAGATAAAGCACGTTTGAAGCAAGCAATTATTGAGGCGATGGATTTAAAACCAGAGCGGCATGAATTTGATCATAGTAATACACCTGATATTGTTCGTTTTATGAATATGACGGGTGGCTGAGGTAATAAGAAATACCTTCTCACGTGTGGCTTTAATACCAGGCCTGTTACAGTGAGTTTACTAAAAAGAATGTGATACAATGCGCACCCTTACGCATTGTTGAGCGTTTTTGTTCAAGAAAAATCAACAAAATATTCTCACAGGAACTACTAAAAAAGCTTAAGAGGTCTATTTGTGAAAGTTCGCTTTATCGAAACCTGCCGTTTACCTACTCCTTTTGCTGTATTTGATATGCATGGTTTTGAAGAGGTGGAATCGGGTCAGGAGCATGTGGTACTGACTCTCGGTGATGTAAGTAGCGGTCAGTCTGTTCTGGCGAGAACGCATTCTGAATGCTTAACTGGTGACGCCTTATTCAGTATGCGTTGTGATTGTGGTTATCAACTAGAGCAAGCGATGCAAAGTATTGCCAGCGAAGGGCGAGGCGTGTTGCTCTATCTTCGACAGGAAGGTCGCGGTATTGGTTTGCTTAATAAGATTCGCGCATATCAGTTACAAGACCTGGGCGCTGATACCGTTGAGGCTAATGAGAAGTTAGGTTTTGCGGCAGACCTGCGTGATTATAGTATTTGTTACGATATGCTCACTCATCTCGGTATAAAATCTTTGCGTTTGATGACCAATAACCCGCGTAAGGTCAAGGCTTTGAGTGCTGGAGGAATAGAGGTGCTTGAACGTATTCCGATTGAAGTAGGCAGAAATCCGCATAATGATAGTTATCTATCGACTAAAGCGAGTAAGCTAGGTCATTGGTTACAGCATCATCAGGATGATGACGAGGAATAAGTTTTTATTCAATTATCCTGTGTTTTCCATTAAAGGCCTTTTGAGTCTTTGATAGATGCTTGTCTCGATGCTTTGGGCGTCTAATCCACACTGAGCAAGCAGATCTTCAGGCTTGCCATGCGCGACAAAGCTATCAGGTAAGCCTAAATGGAGTATAGGGGTATCGATACTCTGTTCCCTGAGAAATTCTGATACGCCGCTTCCTGCTCCGCCAGCCACGACATTCTCTTCTAAAGTCACAATTAAATCATGTGTTTGGGCCAGCGCCAGAATGCGTGCTGTATCTAGCGGTTTGATGAAGCGCATATCAATTAAGGTGGCATTTAAGTTCTGAGCGGCTGTCTGAGCAGCGCCAAGTAAAGCGCCGAAAGAAAGAATAGCGACTTGTTTTCCTTCTTTTATGGTGAGTGATTCACCTAATGGGATAAGTGTCATTTCACTCTTCACTGATGTGCCTGGGCCTGTTCCTCTAGGGTAGCGAACACTTGCGGGGCCTGGGTGCATGTAGCCTGTATAGAGCATTTGTCGTAACTCGTTCTCGTTAGAGGGGGCCATGATCAGCATGTTAGGAATACAGCGTAGAAATGAAAGGTCAAAACTACCAGCGTGCGTGGCTCCGTCTTCACCGACTAGGCCGGCGCGATCAATAGCGAAAAGCACATCAAGGTTTTGTATGGCTACATCGTGAATTAACTGATCGTAAGCGCGCTGTAAGAAGGTTGAATAAATAGCAACTATCGGCTTCATACCCTCGCATGCAAGTCCTGCGGCCAGCGTCACTGCATGTTGTTCCGCGATGGCGACATCAAAATATCGCTCGGGGAAACGCTCCGAGAATTTGATCAGGTCAGAGCCTTCACGCATAGCGGGTGTAATGCCGACGATACGCTGATCCTGCGCGGCTATGTCACACAACCATTGACCAAATACGTTGGCATATTTAGGCATAACTTTTACAGATGTTTTTTGCTCTGGCGTGGATTTGTTAGGCTTTGGGTCTATTTTGTTAATCGCATGATAGCCAATCGGGTCAAGCTCTGCGGGTGCGAAACCTTTGCCTTTTTTGGTGACAATATGCAGAAATTGAGGGCCTTTTAGTTCCTTCATATTTTCAAGGGTACGTAACAATGTAGGTATATCATGGCCATCAATTGGGCCGATATAATTAAAGCCGAGTTCTTCAAATAACGTACCGGGTGCCATTAAACCTTTTACGTGCTCTTCTGTTTTCTTGGCAAGTTCCATTAAGCCTGGCGAGCCGCTAAGAACTTTCTTGCTACCATCTCTTACCTGGTTATAGGTTTTGCCGGAAAGTATGCGTGCCAAGTGGTTTTTCAAACCGCCGACATTATCAGAAATAGCCATGTCGTTATCGTTTAATACGACCAGCATGTCTGGTGCAATATCGCCTGCATGGCTCATCGCTTCAAATGCCATGCCAGCGGTGAGTGCGCCATCTCCAATGACAGCAATAGCTCGACGAGAGCCTGCTTGTAATTTAGTGGCGAGTGCCATGCCTAAGGCGGCACTAATTGAGGTGCTGGAATGTCCCACGCCAAAGGTATCGTACTGGCTTTCTTCTCTGGCAGGGAAGGCAGCAGGGCCGCTTTGTTGGCGTATTTTAAGAATATCTTCTCGACGGCCAGTGAGTATCTTGTGAGGATAGGCTTGATGTCCTACGTCCCAAACGATTCTGTCTTCTGGGGTGTTGAATACGTAATGTAAAGCGATTGTTAGCTCTATAACACCCAAACCTGCACCAAAGTGGCCGCCTGACTGCCCCACGCTGTACAGTAAGTATGCCCGCAACTCATGACTTAATTGGTGTAACTGCTCCTCCGACAATAACCTTAATTGGAAAGGCTCATTTACCTTGTCCAATAATGGGGTATTCGGGCGTGTTACAGGTATTTCTTGAAAGATAGGAAGTGTTGTATGCATTAGGATTCAAGGCAGATTTAAATAAGCTCAGCATTATAACAGAAAGCTGGGCGCTTGAGTGATATTCGTTTTGAAAGAAAATGGCCTGTAAATGTCAGCTTACTTACGGCGATTAACCACGAAATGACTGATTTCTGCCAAGACTTGTGTGTTATGCGCCGGTATATTGTTAAGTGCTTCGAGCGCCGTTTCATGCAGTAAATCAAGTTTTGCTTTTGCGCCATCCAGTCCAAGTAAATCGGGATATGTGGGTTTGTTCAGTGCGATATCTGCGCCTTGGGTTTTTCCCAGTGTGGCTGTGTCACCGGTAATATCAAGTATGTCATCCTGAACCTGAAACGCTAAACCAATGGCGCTGGCATAGGTTTTAAGTGCAGATAGCTCGCTTTCTTCAACATCGCCCGGGCAAGCAAGCGCCCCCATAATGACACTCGCTTCTATCAATGCACCGGTTTTGTGTCGATGCATTCGCTCAAGTTGATCAAGTGTCAAAGTGTGACCAACTGAATCAAAATCCAAGGCTTGGCCGTAGACCATTCCTGATGCGCCGCTAGCAGCCGCTAAGGTCTGTATCATGGCTAGCTTGTGTTGATCAGAAATACTGCTTTCTTGAGTGAGTAATTCGAAGGCCATTGTCTGCAGCGCATCGCCGGTTAATATGGCAGTCGCTTCATCAAACGCCTTGTGGCAGGTGGCTTGTCCACGTCTTAAGTCATCATCATCCATTGCTGGTAAGTCATCATGAATTAAAGAATAAGCATGAATTAATTCCACCGCACAGGCTGGAATGAGTGCTTGATGAGCTGAGGCACCAAAGCTTTCAGCTGTGGCTAAGGTTAAAATAGGTCGAATACGTTTGCCGCCAGACAGGGTGGAATAGCGAATGGCCTCGTGTAATTTTGACGGCATTACTGAATAGTTTGCGATCACTTTTTCCAGCGCTTCATCAATCATAGTTTGAAAGGCTTGGAAAAAAACAGGCGTTTGGTCATGTTGAATCATAGCTGTGTTTTAACTCAGTCGACTTGTGATGATGGGTCTTGTTGAAAAGTGGCTAGCGCATACTCATCTTCTTTTTTTATGAGCGTTGAAACGCGCTGTTCAGCATTTTTTAAGGTCGACTGGCATTCTCGGGTTAATTGAACCCCTTTCTCGAAGGCATCTAATGACTGTTCGAGGGAAAGCTGTCCTTGCTCCATTTTGTTGACGATCTCCTCAAGTTGTTGCAATGAGCTTTCAAAGTCAATAATTGAATCAGTTTCAGGCATAGGTATCTCTTTTCAAATTGGCAATAAAAAAACAGGAACTTTCGGTAATTCGGGCTACACTAATTGTAAATTACTGCGTATTCATATGGCTAGTCGATAATGAAATATGCACATGAAATATGAAAGCTTCAATTGTTGGGTGCAGTATGAAGCAAATATCTAGATAGATGAACTATTCTGCAAGTTAGAACGTTGCGTATTTTTGGAATAGTTCGCTTTGTTTATTGGGTTTTAGGAGCAATTAGTGGATTTAGCAACCCTCATAGGTTTAATTGGTGGTTTTGGTATAGTCGTGTTTGCCATGACCCTTGGTGGCTCACTTGATATGTTTATCGATGTGCCATCAGTTTTGATAGTGCTGGTCGGATCAGCTCTTGTATTAATGATGAAATTTAATCTAGGGCAATTTCTGGGCGCAGGCAAAACTGCTGCAAAAGCCTTTATGTTCAAACTGGATTCGCCGGAAGAAATAATTACACTCGTCGTTGAGTTAGCTGACGCTGCTCGGAAAGGCGGATTGTTATCTCTTGAAGGTAAAGAAATACCGAATGAATTTCTTGAAAAGGGCATTGGTTTATTGATAGATGGCCATGATGAAGATGTCGTTAAAGCCGTGTTAACCAAAGACAAAAATATGGCGGTAGATCGACACAAGTTAGGCTCAAGTGTCTGGATGTCTTTAGGGGATCTGGGGCCGGCGATGGGCATGATTGGTACATTGATTGGTCTGGTTGCCATGCTATCCAATATGGATGACCCTAAATCTATAGGGCCTGCAATGGCGGTTGCACTGTTGACTACCTTATATGGCGCCATGCTGGCGAATATGGTCGCCATACCATTTGCAGATAAGTTGGCCATTCGCATGAATGAAGAAGAGTTAATTAAGTCTATGTGTATTGATTCAGTATTGGCTATTCAGGCTGGACAAAACCCCCGAGTGATCGAAAGTATGTTGCGCACTTATTTGCCTGAAAGCAAACGTGCAACGCCTGAAGAGTAATGCCTATTTTTATCAATAATATTCATATGCGCATTAAGGTAATAATCAAGCAATGAGTGATGAAGAAGAGAAAGACTGTGACTGCGTCCCCGGTTTGCCCGCATGGATGGGAACCTTTGCGGATTTAATGTCTTTGTTGATGTGTTTCTTTGTATTGCTCCTCTCCTTTGCTGAAATGGATGTTTTAAAATTCAAGCGCCTGGCAGGCTCAATGCGTGAGGCTTTTGGTGTACAAAACCAAGTTGAAGTAAATTCTGCTCCAAAGGGTACCAGTATCATTGCCCAGGAGTTCTCTCCCGGCAAGCCTGACCCGACTCCTCTGCAGGTTGTGATGCAACAAACGATCAGCTCTGATCTGCAAACTCTTGAAGTTTTATGCGAAGCCGAGGTTGAAAAAGCCGTTGCGGATGCCTGTGATGAAGGTACTGAAAACGCGCAGGACAAAAAAGAACAGATTAGTGAATTTATCGCTCAAAAGATGATGGAAATGGAAGAAGAGGCCGAGACTAAGGCTGAAGAAATTGCTGAGAAAATGCAAACAGAAATCGCCAGGGATATGGTTGAAATTGAGACGCAGGGTCGAAGAATTGTTATTCGGATACAGGAAAAAGGTGCTTTCTCATCAGGTTCCGCTACTTTGCAGGATGAGTTTATCCCTGTTCTTGATAAGTTAATTGATCTTTTGGAAAAAATAGAAGGTCATATTGCCGTTGAGGGGCATTCTGATGATATACCCATTAAAACGATTATGTTCCCTTCAAATTGGGATTTGTCAGTGGCTAGAGCGCTAGAAGTTGCTCACGGTTTATTTGATGATGGCTATATTAAGCAGGATAGATTTAGTGTTTCAGGGTTTTCGGATACGCGGCCATTAGTACCTAATGATACACCTGAAAATAGAAGAAAAAACCGGCGTGTGGAAATTATCCTTCAGGAAAAAACTGATAAGCAAGTTAAAGAAGAGATAAAAGAAGAGCTAAAAGAGGAAAGTGAAGAGTTAGATGACGACGCGACCATGATAGAGAATTTATTTGAGCTCGATCCTGATGATATTTTTTAAAGACTTCTTTTAAAGCTATTTTAATAAATAGTGTCGTGCTTAAGCGCGTTTTGATTGAATTTATAGAGTGATTGAGTTTATAACATGATTTAGTTGCACTCAATGGGTGTTTGTTAAAGAGTGAATGAACCATTTGATGTGCGTAATTGGGCGTATGTTAATTAAGAGTATGATTAAGAATATGATTGATAATCAGGGTAATGAACGGAGACGTTATTTTCGAGTAAGTGATTTAGTGGGCATAAAATATCGCCTGTTATCTGAAGGAGAGCGTGACCTGGCAACACAGGAAAAGCCCACATCGCTTAAAAGTCTATTGGGGCAAATAGAAGAGCAGATAACAATAAACTTAGCGTCTATTCAGAATTCTCAGCCTGAAGTACATCAGTTGTTGGATCTTTTTAATCAAAAGATCAATCTTGCTTTTGGGCATGGTTTTGCGGAAGGTGCTGAAGATGAAGTTGCACAATCGACACGCGCTTGTCAGGTTAATTTAAGTGCTTGTGGTATTGCTTTTCCGTGTTCAGAGCAGGCTGCGCTAAATCAGTACCTTTCGATCGAAGTAACACTTTATCCAGATAATGCGTGCTTGAATTTGCTTGCCGCTGTGATTTCATGTGACCGTTTTGATGATGGCAGCGGGGAACATGAGTACTTACTGCGCGCAAACTTTGTCAATATCGGCGATGCTGATCAGGAAATTTTGGTTCAGCATGTTATTCAGCGTCAGGTGCATCAGCTTAAAGATAGGCGCTCCGAAGCTGAGCACTAACTCAGTCGATTTTAGATTACTTTTTACCTGCCAAGGAAAAAATATTTTCAGTAAATTTTTCCGCGCGCTCTTGATATTGCCTTTCTTGAAAATGAAAATTGACTGAATTTTCAGCGTTCTTTTCAACAATAATCGCCGTTCCTGTTCGCGTGCCGTAAATTGGACTGGTTATAAACGCTGGCGATAGCAAGCGCTCAAATGAAGGTGCTATACCGGTATTCGGTAGTAGCTCATCAGGCGCAATCGTTTGATCTTGCAAAGCATTCAATAAGACTTCCGAAATTATTTTTGGGTCGGTTTCTGACGCTATTTTTTGTAGTGCAAGTTTACTGCGCTGAACTTTAGGCCAGGGCGTATCCAAAAAATGATTACTCAAGCCGTACTGTCCTGGCGGTAATGTCCAGAATGGTTTGTCGTCATTACGCCCTTGTTGCAGTGATGTGTCTTTTTGATTATGACAATAAACTAACTGCTCACCATCAAAAAATAAGGCGTTAAACCCCGCATACTCTGAGTCGGAAAGTTGCTCTGCGTACTCGATTGCTGTGAGCTGGGAATTTAAAAAAAGAGTCGGTATTTCACCTCTTGATTGTGCATATTGTTTTTTGTCAGGGTGCCTGAAGTTGGTAATGGCTGCCAGTCGTCTATTGGTAGAAATTGCCAGCCATGTGCCTTGCATCTCCAAATCACGACCACCAAAAATATGTGGGTGCTCATGCCAGTGATGTGCATTTGAACTGGGGCGTTGATAATATTCATCGCGATTAGATGCCAGCGTGAGTACTCGTTTTGAATCGGGCTGCCAGTCAAAAATTATCAAACACATAAGAAATTTTTACCTCTAGTCTCGGGGCGCTTCAATAACGGTGCCAAAATTCAATTTTCTGTTATCATAGCACGCTTTGAATTTTCAAAACTGAAGAGTCCTATGATCATTGCCAGTTATCTCTTTGCAGGTGTTTTTGCCGGATTAACCGCAGGCTTGTTTGGTGTGGGTGGTGGTTTAGTTGTGGTGCCAATTCTCGTTTTTGCGTTTGAAGTGCAGGGTTTTTCACCGGATGTTCTTACACATATGGCGATAGGTACTTCACTTGCAACCATTGTGTTTACTTCTTCAAGTTCAGTTTTAAGTCACCATAAAAAAGGAACTGTCCTGTGGGCGCTGTTTAAACCGATGAGTATGGGTATTGCACTGGGTGCCGTGTTGGGCGTATTTACGGTTGTTCAATTAGATGGTTTGTTATTGAAGAAAATGTTTGGCATTTTTGCGGTGGCCGTGTCGATAAAAATGCTGCTTAAGCAGTCAGCTCTCGTGGGTAAAGAGTTATCCTCCGCGCCTGGCTTTGCATTGGCGGGCGTAGTGATCGCCTGGGTATCTTCGCTTTTTGGTATCGGTGGTGGCACCTTAAGTGTGCCTTTTTTGAGTCGTTATAATATTGAAATGCGACAAGTTGTGGGCACTTCTGCTGCATGCGGTTTACCTATCGCCTTGTTTGCCACTATTAGTA
>Ga0209290_1001327_pt1 | contig 12208 bp, 9 predicted proteins | sample EN1Hudsemesocosm_2_FD_184632 | JGI IMG/M metagenome (GOLD analysis project Ga0209290, IMG submission 184632) | Methane-oxidizing microbial communities from mesocosms in the Hudson Canyon - EN10B Hudson Canyon (SPAdes) (version 2) | ecosystem: Environmental > Aquatic > Marine > Cold seeps | place... | reverse complement strand
TAAACAATGCAGCGCCCAACAAGCCCACGAGAAAATGGATAAATTACGCATCGTTATCGCTCAACATAGTTTTCCCGATGTGAAACAAGTCACCGTGAGTTTTGGCATTGCTCTTTCCAAAAACACTGACACTCCAGAAGGACTCATGGAGCGTGCCGACAAGTGTTTATACAAGGCCAAAGAACAAGGCCGAAACTGTGTGGTCATTGCTGACACCTAAAGCCATTTATGCACTAAATACGAGCACCATTAGTCGCGCCCTGTCGGTAACCTTTTCAATTCCCCTACCAGCTCTTGCGATGTTTGACAGCCCATCCATGTGTCAGGCATTCTTGCCTGAATATTCACATTCAATACCCCCCCCAGCACAAAGAATAAGTACAAAGCATGAGTTCACAAAGAAAGGGGATAATAAATATTTTTGTTCCGGTCTTACAAAGCTGTGCATAAAAATAATGGCCAACTCGGTTTAACCAAAAAATAGTAATAGGAAAATATAAAATGGAAGCACTTATGGCATCAACCGACTGGATGGATTATGGCATCGCCTTATTATTTGGCGTGGTAGCCATCACCTTAATTCTATTGTTTACCGACAATGGTCCCAAGAAATTTTTATCCATATTGGCGGTAATTGGCACGGTGGGCATATCCTGGTTTTTCACTCGTAAAAAACACAAGTGGTCCAAAGAAAAACTGGCCAAGCACAACAAACAAGTTGATGCATTTTTAGCCACGATCAAAGAACGTGAAGCCACCATTGCCAAAAATAATAATATGATCGCTGAGTTATCGGCTCAAAAACAAGGTTTGATGGCAAGCGCAGCCACCGACCAAAAAGAGTTGGATGATCTAAATGACAAGATTGACCAACACCTGCAGGCCACACAAGCCATTAATGAAAAAATTGAAGCGCAAAAGAAAGTAATACAGGCTGCTACAGACACCATCAATGGCGAGGGGGACTTACCCAGCATTGAAGACATTCTAAACAGCAGTGAATTAAAGGGTGAGCAAAAATGAAGTGGCTGTTAGCGTTCTCAATATTTTTTAGCCAGTTTGCAGTTGCCGAAGTAGACTATGAAGTGGCCTTTAATAAACTAAAAGGAGCCTACACTCAGTGCCAGACCAAGATTGATAACCGGGATGTAAAAATTGCCGCTCTTGAACAACAAATTAGCAACTTTGAAAGTTATAAGTCATCATTAGACAGCATCGTCATGAACCTTAAAGGGGCATCCGATAAAGCTCAATCATTAATCAACAAACAACAAAAGATCATCGCTCTTTCCAATGAAATAGAGATGAAGTATCAAACCAATGCTCAGTTGTGCCAGCAGTCCATGGACGATTTAGTGCTCAAGGTTAAAGAACTCAATAATCTCTACAACCAGGCCTTTAAGGAGTGTTTAAAACCCTGGTATGCCCGCTGGGAAACCTGGGTGGGATTTGCGGTGGGATTAGCCATAGGCATTCCCATTTAAGTGGTTAATAATTTAATGGTACGGGTCTCACGCCTGTCGTAACACTTTAAAATACACCTAAAACTAAAACCTTAATCAGCTAGAAAACGTCTACATAAGGGATGCCCCGCACGCTTTAACACTTAATGAGTGCAGGGTTTCCCAAGGTCAGTTAACACTCTTAACCCCACTACAAAATCGCGCAAAATAGTGCCATTCCTTTGCTTGCAGACTAGTCTAATAATAAGCCATTTCATCAGCTTTAAGGATCATACCCATGAATAGACTGGCCAGGTATTTTCTAACAAGCATGACCCTGATCCCCCTTAGTGCTTGCCTGGAGTTATCTGAAGACACAACGCCCAACACTCACCCCTTGGAAGGTGCGGCAGCGGCCATAAACTGCTCCCAGGATGCGCCCAATGGGTGGGCGTTTGAGGCAGGCCAATCCTATTTTGGTGACAACCACTGGATAGAATACATTCCCGGCACCCTGCCCATTATCATTGGCGCCCCCCATGGTGGTGAATTAACACCCGATGACGTGCCCGTGTTTAATGATGGCCTAGCCCGTGACGGGGGCAGCCAAGAATATGCCCGGGCCGTGGCGCAATCTTTATATAACCTAACCGGCCGTTATCCACACCTGATTATCAATCACTTGGCCCGTAACCGTTTAAATTTAAATCGCGCACCCGAAGACGACAACCAGGACAATGTTCTGGCCATGGTGGCTTGGGGAGAATTTCACCAATTTATTGGTCAGGCCAAAAGCTGGGTGGAGCAAGCCTGTGAAAAAGGCCTGTATTTTGACTTCCATACTAATGGCCACGAGCACGGTTATGTGGAGCTGGGGTATTTATTAACCCGAGATGAATTAAATTTAGGTGATTCACAAATTAACCTTTTATCCGACACCAGCCTCCATCAGCTGGCCAATCAAGAGGGTCACACTCTGGCTGAAATTGTACACGGCGAATTTAGCCTGGGAGAGATTATGAACGGTCAATACAGTGTCCTCACCATTCCCAACGCCACCAACATTCCCTTCCAACATGACTATTTCACCGGTGGTTACAATACCCGCACCCATGGTTCGGTTAATGGTGGTGTGATCGATGCCATTCAAATAGAAAGCCACTTTAATTATGTCAATTCTGGCGAAACTACACGCTTGGAGTACTCCCTAAAACTAAGCCAGGCCATTTTTCAATATGTCGAGCATTGGTATGGTTTTGACTTAAATAACTTATAAGCCACTACCCCCTGCGAGTCACAAATCTACCCACAATGGGGAATGACCCACCAGCACCAAACGTAATATCTTACTCAAGTGACCCGTCTCTTTAATTTTATCCAAGAGGTATTATGGGATCCCCTATCAAACCGTTAATTTACAGCTGTTCAGGGTGCTCTAATATTGCACAAGTGGCGAATCAGGTGGCCATAGAACTGGACAGACAAAACTTGGCTGAAATGTCCTGCATTGCTGGCGTGGGTGGCGGGGTTAAAAACCTGGTAAAGCAGGCTAAAAATGCCCTCCACATCATTGCCCTGGATGGTTGTGCCTTGCACTGTGTAAAAAACTGCCTGGCCAGAAACAATATTGAACCCCACCGACATTACACCCTAACCGACTACGGCATAAAAAAACGCAAACACTTTGACTATGACAGTGAAGACGTTAAGTCTATTAAAACTCTGGTCATTAACAACCTTAACCCTTGAGTAAACTTTAAAAACGATCATGGAAAAAACACAATACTTTTATCGCTGTGCAGTATTCACCCGTAAAGACAAAAAAATTGCCCTGGCGGACGTGCATCACCCGGAAAATATTACGGTTTTAGAGGAATGGCTGGGCATAGGCTTGTCTTTGGCCGATGGCAAACACACGTTACAAGAATTCATTGATTACATGAAAAGCCGCTATGAGTCGGCCCCTGAGAATTTAGAAGACACCTTGCACTCCGTAATAGAGCGTTTACTGGATGGCAAGATGCTGGGGTTAAGTGATAAACCGGTAGAGCTGCCTTATTACTTAGCATCCCCTCTTGAGGAACTGGACTTAGAAAAAGCCAAACTATTAATGCAACAAGATGGTTACGTTTTTCATTAAACTAAATAAGTGTACTCCCTTAACTCACTAGGTTAGGCAGCCCCTAGCTTGTTAATGCGCCCGCAGGGTTATTCATAGGGATTTTTCTCTCTTAAAGTCCCCGCTGCCAAGGCCAAAGATAACAAAATAATACTGTTAAAAAATACCGGTATTAATAAAAATCCATACCCCAAATTTTGCACACTGGCGCCACCAATAATGGCAGTCACTGCGGTGGCCCCGCCTGGTGGGTGCATGCAGCGTAATTTGTACATGCTCACCATGGCCAAGGGAATCGCTATAGAGGCCGCCAAGATGTCATTACTTATTAACAAGTTACAACTCACCCCCACAAACGCCGACACTAAGTTTCCTCCCACCAAATTCCATGGCTGCGATGCCGGTGAATGTGGCATGCCAAACAACAGCATGGCTGAGGCCCCGGTGGAGGCCAAAATCATCGTGGTGCCATCAATGGTTAAAATAGAGTAACTAAAAAAAGACGCCGCTAGGGTCGCCACAAATGCACCAACAATGGAGATAAAAACTTCAAAGTGTTTCATCTTTTCCATGGGCTGCCCGGTAATTATTATTTTTAAGATTTAACAGTTATATCACCACTGATCATACTCTGCACCCTAGCTCTATCATTAGGCACTTCCTATGAAGCAGCGGTGGTTTAAACACCTTTTAAAAACAGGCCTACTGGCAGCCTATCTATATCGCATTTGTCACTTCAAGATAAAGCCCTGTCGCCATCAGATATGTATTTGTCGTCTTATGGCAAGTCTACTTTGCCAATCCTCCGTACAGTTAACCCACTAAAAACTCCAAAGTTGAGATAGATGGCTCACGATAGCCGTTAGCCCGCTGTCCCTCAGGGCATGTCCAGCTGTTGTACCTAAAATAATAACTGTCCGCGAGTGAACATATGAATAAACGCCACTTTGGCCTGCTGCCCTTTGCCGCCGCACTCTTAATGCTGAGCGCCTGCCAGGACCCCAATTTTGCCGGCAACCCGTTTGCGCCCAGTGAGGCCACCCAAGCCTCATTACCGAAAGAGATGGTTCAGGCAAGGGTGGCACGTCAAAACAGCGCCAAAGATCAAATAGCACAGCAAGATGGTAAGGTGATTTTATTTGGCGACACCCATGTGCATTCCACCTACAGTTTAGATGCCTTTCAATGGAGCCTGCCCATCATGCATGGTGCCGAAGGAGCCTTCCCCCCCGCCGATGCCTGTGATTACGCACGATTCGTCTCCCAGCTGGACTTTTATTTTTTAACCGATCACGCCGAAAGTTACAGTCCGCAAAAATGGGCCGACCAGGTGGACAGCATTCGTCAGTGTGCACAAATGACAGACGCAGAAAATCCCGATGTGATTCCCTTCATTGGCTGGGAGTGGACGCAAGTGGGTTTCTCTGCCGATGATCACTACGGCCACCACAACGTATTGTTTAAAGACATAGAGCAAGGCAAGATCCCCACTCGCTCCATCGCCGCATCTGGCCCCTCCACTACCGCCTTACGTGGCGACCAGGGCAAAGTCAGTAAACTCATTTACTTAATTGACCCGGTAAACGCCAATGTGTACAGCGCCCTAAACGATTTCAACGCCGAGCTGCAAGCCACCCCAATATGTGAACAAGGCGTGCCCTCCAATGAATTACCCAAAGCGTGTTTTGAAAGCGCCAGCAATCCAGGTGAGCTGTATCAAAAACTGGACGACTGGGGCTTTGATACACTAGTCATACCCCACGGCACCACATGGGGCAACTACACCCCGCCCAATGCCTCATGGAGCCATCAGTTAACCAAAAAATATCACGATGACGATAAAAACCGTTTAATAGAAGTGTATTCCGGCCATGGCAGCAGCGAGCAATACCGAGACTGGGAAACCCGCATTGAAAATGCCGATGGCAGTTTTACCTGCCCTACTCCCCAAGACAACTATCTGCCTTCGTGTTGGCAAGCCGGGGTCATCATAGAAAAACGTTGCCTGAGTCAGGGCATGGATAAAATTGAATGTGACAAACGTGCCGCCCAGGCCCGTGCCGATTACGCCAACCACGATACAGTGGCTGCTTGGTGGAGTGTGCCCGGCACTGAAGTGGGCGACTGGCTGGATTCAGGTCAGGCCCGCGACGTATTAATGCCCGCCTTTAATTACCGTCCTAAAAAGTCGGTGCAATATGGATTGGCCCTGCGTAACTTTGACGATAAAAACAACCCACTGCGCTATACCTGGGGCATGATCGCAAGCACAGATACCCACAGTGCTCGCGCCGGCCACGGTTTCAAACAAATGCCACGCAAGACCACCAGTGATGAAAACGGTTTAAAGAGCAGCCTGTTGAAAAGTCTATTGGCCAAAGATAAGGGAGACGCCAGCGACGCAAAATCCCACGAGGTGGGTGACCCTAACAAGTTACTGGCTAAAGTGGGATACAGCATTATGGAAAACGAACGCCTGCAAAGTTTTTTCACTCTGGGTGGCATCGCCGCGGTGCACGCCGACAGTCGCTCTCGTGATGGCATATGGAGCGCCCTTAAGCGCAAAGAAACTTACGCCACCACCGGCCATCGTATGCTGTTATGGTTTAACCTGTTAAACGAAAAAAGTGGCAAACACGCCATGGGCTCTCAAGTATCCATGAAAGAAAACCCCAAATTTGAGGTGAAGGCAGTGGCTTCCTTTAAGCAGTTGGACGGTTGCCCCGAGGGAGTTTTTCAAAATATGCCAACAGAGCGTGCACAGAAACTGAGTAGCGGCGAGTGTTATCACCCATCCGACAAACGCTACAACCTGAATCGCATTGAGATTGTGCGCATCACCCCACAAAACCATAAAGGGGAAGACGTGGCACCGCTCATCCAAGACCCATGGATGAGCTTTAAATGCCCAGCTAACAGCAGTACCTGTAATTTAAACTTTGAAGACAAAGACTTCACTGGCGGCAAGCGAGATGCTTTGTATTATGCACGGGTGTTTGAAGAGGCCATTCCCACCGTGAACGGTGGCAACCTGCGCACCACGTTTGATAACAATGGTAAGGCCATAAAAGTGAACCCATGTTTCGGCGACTACCGCACCGAAATCAGCGACGATTGCCAAATAGATGTGCCACAACGGGCCTGGTCCAGCCCGATATTTGTTGACTACAATTAGGCGACATTAGGCAAGGGAAGTCACACTCCCCCAAACTTTATTCTAATAAAAAAAGTAAATATGCCATGAAAATAAGTCTTTTAAATTACAGTAAAACCACATTTCCGCGTTTCATGGTGGCACTCACCTTGATGAGCAGCCTGGTTTTTACCGCCGGATGCAGCGATGACTTTAGTGATCCGTTTGCTAAGCAGGCGGTGACCCAGGCCATACTGCCAGCGGCAATGGTTAAGGCCCGAATAGAAAATCAAAAGGTTCAAAGCCAGCAAGCGGGCATCAGCTCAGATACCACCATTTTGTTTGGTGACACCCACGTACACACCACTTACAGCTTCGATGCCTTCACCGGTAGCCTGCCCTTCATGCATGGCGCAGACGGGGCTTACCCTCCGGCCAGCGCCTGTGACTACGCACGGTTTGTATCTCAATTAGATTTTTATTTCTTAACCGACCATGCAGAATCCTATACACCCAAAATATGGCGCGACCAAGTGGCGTCTATTCAGGAGTGTGCGGCCCTTACCCAAAAGACTAACCCGGATCTTATTCCATTTATTGGTTTTGAATGGACCCAGGTGGGCTTTAGTGCCCAGGATCACTATGGGCACCACAATGTTTTATTTAAAGATATTGAAAGCGATAAAATTCCCTCTCGGCCTATCGCCGCGGCCGGTGTGTCCACTCAAGGGTTACGTGGCCCAAAAGGGCGCATCAACAAGATGATCTATTTATTGGACCCAACTCATGCAAATTATTACGCCTCGTTGAACAATTTTAACAGTGAGATGCAAAGTACCGAAAATTGTAAGAAAGGTATTCACAGCAAACAGCAAACCAAAGAATGTTTTGATACCGCCGCCACCCCAAAGGAACTTTATAAAAAACTGGACCAATGGGGCTTTGATACGTTAGTGATTCCCCACGGCACCACCTGGGGAAGTTATACGCCGCCAGGTGCCTCCTGGAGTCATCAATTTGAAAACAACAATCACAACGCTGATAAAGGTCGACTCATCGAAATTTATTCGGGCCACGGCACCAGCGAAAAATACAGAAACTGGCAGGCCCGCATAGAAAATGCTGATGGTACTTTTACTTGTCCGCCACCGCGCAGCGATTACTTACCCGCCTGTTGGCAGGCAGGGGAGATCATTAAAAAGCGTTGCCTTGATCAGGGTAAAGCCATTGAAGACTGTGAAAGCCGTGCAACACTTGCTCGCCAACATCACGTGAACGAAGGCACAGTAGCGGCCTGGTGGACGGTACCCGGCACAGTGGAAGATGATTGGTTAGATGCAGCCCAAGCCCGTGACGTATTAATGCCCGCCTTTAATTACCGCCCTAAGAAATCAGTTCAATATGGTTTGGCCCTTAAACATTTTGACGATACAAAAGAGCCATTGCGCAATTCCTGGGGTTTTATTGGCAGTACCGATACCCACAGCGCACGGGCGGGTCACGGTTTTAAACAAGTTCACAGAAAAAACGACACGGACACCAAAGGCATTCGAAGTGAGTGGCTTAAAAAGATATTCAGCAAGGACCGAGGGGATGCGCAGTCGGCTAACAGTGTGGCCATCGACAACACTCAAGTGCTGCTGGACAAGGTGGGATTTGCCATCATGGAAAATGAACGACGCTCCTCGTTTTTAACCCTGGGAGGATTGGCGGCGGTACACGCCAAAGAACGTTCCCGCGATGGTATCTGGGATGCCATGAAACGCAAAGAGGTGTATGGCACCACGGGCCACCGCATGTTGTTGTGGTTTAACCTTATTAACTCAAATGAGGTAAATAAAAGAGGGCAAAGAAACATGCCCATGGGCAGCCTAGTTGAGCAAACACACAACCCAAAGTTTAGTGTCACCGCCGTGGGCTCCTTCAAGCAAATTGATGGCTGCCCGGATGCTGTCTTTAACTTAATGGACAAAAAACGCGCGGATAAACTATCCAATGGTGAATGTTATTATCCGTCGGACAAACGATACCACATAGAGCGCATCGAAATTACCCGTATACGCCCACAACAATTTAAGGACGAAAATGTAGACCCACTAATTGAAGACAAATGGAAAGTCTATACCTGCCCTAAAAATAGCAGCACTTGTGTATTTGAATTTGAAGATACTGACTTTAAAAAGGGTGAGCGCGATGCTTTGTATTACGCCCGCATTTTCGAGCAGCCTATCGCCACTATCAATGGCGGCAACCTGCGCACTTCATTCGATAAAAAAGGCAACCCGGTTAGTGTTAACCCTTGCCACGGAGATTACCGGGTGCCGTTAGAAGATGAATGCACGGTCATGGCACCGCAACGTGCTTGGTCTTCCCCTATTTTTGTTAATTATAAATGACAGGCAATATTGTGAAAAAAGTAATACTGGCCCTGGCCGTTATAATTGTTTGGTTTTTTAGCGGCACTATGCCGGATAGCACCTATAAAATCATGCCGTCTTATTTTCCGGACACAGATAATTTCTGGCAAGAAAATCCGTTTGATAAAGCCAGCATTAGCCAGATTAAACTGCCAGAAATAATAGGCCTACAGCGTAAAAACTGGCAGGCGGATTCACTGGCCCGTTTAGGTCTAGACAGTGACAGTCAAATTTTGTTTGGCGACACCCATGTGCACACCACCAACAGCTCGGACGCCTTTAAGTTTTCCTTGCCGTTAATGCACGGGGCGCAAGGAGCCTTCCCTCCTGGTTATGCCTGCGATTACGCACGCTTTGCCTCACAACTGGATTTTTATTTCTTAACCGACCATGCAGAAGCCTATACCCCAGAGCGCTGGCAAGATGCCATCGACAGTGTGGCCATGTGTAACAAAATGGCCCAGGCCCACGGCTATCAAGATGTATATGCCTTCATGGGCTATGAGTGGACCCAAGTAGGCGTCACGGCCGAGAATCACTATGGACACCACAATGTATTATTTAAGGGCATAGGCCGTGATGAATTACCCGCCCGCCCCATTGCCGCTATACGAGACGCCAAAGCGTTTGGCACTTTGGTAGAACGTAACGAAAAAGGAAAACTGTCCAAGATGATGGGGCTACTGGACCCAAGACATTCCGACTATTACAGCCACTTTAACCAACTCGTGGAAGACATGGCGGCCACACCGGATTGTGAAAAAGGCATTCCTTCACCTGAATTGCCCCAAGATTGTTTTGAGTCAGCACAAACACCGGCCGACCTGTTTAAAAAATTAGACGAGTGGAACATGGACAGTTTAGTGATTCCCCACGGCATGAGCTGGGGCTGGTATACCCCACCTGGGTCCAGTTGGGCCAGTCACATGGACAAAAAGAATATCAACAATGAAAGGATGCCATTAATTGAGGTTTTTTCTGGCCACGGCGCATCCGAGCGTTATGGGGCCTATGAAGCCCGCCTTAAAAATGACGACGGCAGCTACGTTTGCCCGCCCCCTCATAAAGACTATTTACCCAGTTGCCACCAAGCAGGCGTGATCATAAAAAACCGCTGTTTGACTGAAGGCTTAGACAACAACGAATGTGAAGCGCGAGCACAAGTCGCACGACAAAATTATGTGAATGAAGATACTAAGTCCGGGTTCTTAACCGTGCCAGGGGACATAGACGTACAAGAGTGGTTAGATGCGGGACAGGCCCGTGATGTATTTTTACCTGCCTATAATTATCGTCCACGCAAGAGCGCTCAGTACGGATTGGCCCTGCGTAATTTTGATGATAAAGAAAATCCACTGGGTTATGAATGGGGATTTGTGGGCAGCACAGATACCCACACTTCTCGGGCCGGTCACGGATATAAACAGGTGGGCCGTTTGTACGGCACTGAAGCCAATGGCGCTCGCACTCCATTTTGGGAGAAACTCATGTTAAAACCTTTAGGTGAGAAAGCAGCCAAGTCTCGTACTCTGGATGAACTGCCCGAGCGTAACCTGGGGTTGCGTTTAAATGAAATTGAACGTTCCGGCTCCTTTTTTTATCTGGGCGGCATAGCCGCGGTACATGCCAAGGATCGCAGTCGAGACGGCATCTGGAACGCCCTTAAAGCCAAACAAACTTACGCCACCAGCGGCCACAGAATATTGCTGTGGGTTAACCTAATGGAAAACGGTAAAAAAATCGCCATGATGGGAGATAAGATGGAACGCCATGAAAATCCACAATTTAAAGTAACGGCAGTGGGTTCACCCAAACAAAAACAGGGCTGCCCTAAGTATATTCTGGACCTGCTAGATAATAAAAAACTGGAAAAAATGGCCTTTAGTGAGTGTTATTACCCCACACAAGAAAGATACAAATTACAGCGCCTGGAAGTCATACGCATTCGCCCACAAAGCTATAAAGGAGAAGCGGTTGCCCCCTTAATTGAAGATCCTTGGAAAGTATTTGAATGTCCCACCCATAACCCCAAGTGTGAGGTGAGCTTTACGGATAATGAATTTAAAATCGGCCAGCGGGATGCCCTTTATTATGTGCGTGCCATTGAAGAGAAAACCCTTATTGCCAACGGTAATACCAGCCGTAACGAAGTCGATACTGACGGAAATGTAATTAAGGTGAACATTTGCTCCGGCTCATACATCACAGATGCCAACGATGATTGCCTGAGTGAAAAAGGTCATCAGGCGGTGTCGTCTCCCATATACACGTACTTTAAATAGACTCTATTATAAAAATAAAGAGGATAAGCATTAATGAAATTAATTTTAAAATCTACCCTGGGTATTGCCGTCTTGGGTGTGTGGTTTTTCTCCGGCACGATGCCCGACAGCACCTATAAAATATTGCCGGGCTATTTTTCTGACCCACATACTTATTGGAAAGAAACGCCTTTTAGTAAGGCACAGGTAACACAACTGGCCACGCCAAAAAACGTGGTTCAGTCACGCATCAATCAACAAAAAAACACCATAGATCAGTTTATGGTAAACAGTGATACTCAGGTTTTATTTGGTGACACCCACGTGCACACCACCAACAGCTCGGACGCCTTTATGTTTTCCTTGCCGTTGATGTTTGGTGCGCAAGGGGCCTTTCCACCGGGTTATGCCTGTGATTACGCACGCTTTGTCTCGCAGCTTGATTTCTATTTTTTAACCGATCATGCCGAGGCCTATACTGAAGAGCGCTGGGACGACGCCATCGAATCCATACGTCAGTGTAATGAAATGGCCCAAGTATCTGGCCTACAAGATACTTTTGCCTTCATGGGATTTGAGTGGACCCAGAGTGGCATCACGTCTAAGACCCACTACGGCCATCACAATGTTTTATTTAAAGAATACGGTGATGGGGATTTACCGGCTCGCCCTATTGGCGCGCCCGCCGAAGTGGCCACCGTTGCCAAACGGGAATACGCCAGCAAATTTCCAAAGGTGCTGGAGTTTTTAGACCCCAGACACAAGGACTATTACGCCTCGTATAATTCCCTAGTAGAACAAATGGCCGATACACCCAATTGTGAGGAAGGCATACC
>Ga0209290_1001326_pt1 | contig 12208 bp, 9 predicted proteins | sample EN1Hudsemesocosm_2_FD_184632 | JGI IMG/M metagenome (GOLD analysis project Ga0209290, IMG submission 184632) | Methane-oxidizing microbial communities from mesocosms in the Hudson Canyon - EN10B Hudson Canyon (SPAdes) (version 2) | ecosystem: Environmental > Aquatic > Marine > Cold seeps | place... | reverse complement strand
AGTGTTTTATGACAGGTTAGTCAGTAAAGGAAAACCTAAAAAAACAGCTCTCGTTGCTTGCATGAGAAAATTAATAATAATTGCTAATTCCATGATTAAAAATAATGTTGATTGGAACCCTAATCATGGAATATTAGCTTGATTTTTAACACAGTTGCTCTCCAGTCGAGTAGCCCAAAGGAACCTCCCCTTTAGGCTCTCTCAGAATCGTACGTGAACCTCTCGATTCATACGGCTCCTATTGATCAACCATTGCCATGTATTGGTGGCCAGTGTGCAAAAAGAGCAGGATCTCGATTAATAACCTCATTTAGCCATGTTTTCGCTTTTTGCGGCCTACCTTTCAGCCTTTTATACTTATGAGTAGCCCAAGCATTAAACGATAATCGATATGCTGAAGTACGTCCGATTATACGCGTCAAAGGGTCTGGTCTTGCATTTTGCACTCTAAGTAAGCAAAGAACAAAAAGAGTCGAGGAAATAAAGCCTGATATTTGCCTAGTTTTATAACTTGGCTATCAACTTGCTTTTATTCTTCAAATGCATAGCTCATCTTGCTGAAATCAGGTCAGCGTTTTGCATAGTTCTGACGCTGAACACAGTAAGTTATTTAATTGTTATGTTTCCCTCGGGTTAAGGTATAGATTATGAATAAAACGGAAAAGTTTTGGGATGGCGCATCCAAAAACTATGACAAAACTGAAGAGCGATTTGAGTACATTCATAGTAGATCCAGAGAAAAAACCAAGAGATTTCTAAAGGATGGCGATCTTGTTCTCGATTATGGCTGCGGTACTGGAACTGCAGCTTGTCAGTTTGCCGGGCGGGTTAAAGAAGTTCATGCAATTGATATATCATCGAAGATGATTGAGTTGGCTCGGGAAAAAGCCGCGGTCGCGAAAGTTCAGAACATAAGCTTCGAACAAGCGGATATTTTTGACAGCAAATATGCGAATGAATCATATGATGTCATTCTGGCTTTTAATATGTTGCATACAGTACCTAATCCACAGGATGTAGTGCTCCGAGTAAATGAATTACTAAAGCCAGACGGTTTATTTATTTCTGTAACACCTTGCCTCCGTCAGAAGATGTCATTTCTAGTAAATCTACAAATCCAGTTCGTGAGTGTCTTGTGTAAACTTGGGCTAATTCCAATACCTATAAGAAGGATTACTGGCTCTGAGGTCGAAAGCTTATTAGAAGCAGGTAGGTTTAAAACGGTTGAATCTGAAGAAATATATAAAGATGCATCTAGCTATTTTGTCGTGGCTAAGAAGTTGCGTAAAACATAACAAGGCAAGCAAGAAGAGATATGAGGAGCCTGTTGGCCGCGACCAGAACAGTCGCGGCCAACAGGCTCCTCATATCGATCAAACAAACTCAGGAAAATCAGATTCCTTATCAGCCTGTGGTTTGTATAGAGGCATGCATAATTAATTACAAGTTATCAATAATACTGTTAAAACTATAACTTGGACGCATTACTTCTGCAGTTAAACTATTATCAGGAGAATAATATCCACCAATATTTACAGCTTGACCCTGAACTGAATTAAGCTCATCAACAATCTTAGTTTCATTTTCAACTAACTGTTTTGCAATAGGTGCAAATTTGGCTTGTAACTCTACATCTTGGCTTTGTTCTGCTAGAGCTTGTGCCCAATACATGGCTAGGTAAAAATGACTGCCTCGCGTATCTAACTCACCTGCTTTACGCGATGGTGATTTGTTGTTGTTTAGAAAAGTACTGTTAGCTGTGTTAAGTGCCGCAGCTAACACTTGAGCCTTACCATTGTTATTTTTTTCAGCCAATTCTTCGATAGAAACTGCAAGTGCTAAAAATTCACCTAAGGAGTCCCAACGTAAATGATTTTGTTCAACCAATTGGTCAACATGCTTTGGTGCTGAACCACCCGCTCCTGTTTCAAACAAACCACCACCTGCAAGTAAAGGTACGATTGATAACATTTTCGCACTGGTACCTAACTCTAAAATAGGAAATAGATCTGTTAAGTAATCTCTTAATACATTACCCGTAACAGAAATAGTATTTTCACCTGCTTTTACACGCTGTAATGTGTAACGAATTGCTTCAACAGGTGCCATGATTTTAATTTCAAGCCCGTCTGTATCATGCAGTGTTAGATAGTTTTCTACTTTGGTAATTAAATTTGCATCATGCGCACGTGCTTTATCTAACCAGAATATTGCTGGCTGACCTGTTGCTTTAGCACGGCTAACCGCTAATCTTACCCAGTCTTGAATAGGTAAATCTTTAGTTTGGCACATACGCCAAATGTCACCTTGCTCTACTTTGTGTTCAAGTAAAGTCGAACCCGCTGAATCAGTTACTTTGACAGCACCATCAGCTGGGATTTCAAAGGTTTTATCATGCGAGCCGTATTCTTCAGCTTTTTGAGCCATTAACCCCACATTACTCACATTACCCATGGTAGTTACATCAAAAGCACCATGTTGCTTACAGAATGTAAATACTTCTTGATAAATGCCTGCATAGCAACGATCAGGTATCATTGCTTTTGTATCAAGTAATTTGCCATCTACGCCCCACATTTGTCCTGAAGAACGTAATGCAGCAGGCATTGATGCATCAATTATCACATCACTAGGTACATGAAGATTTGTTATACCTTTATCTGAGTTCACCATCGCTAACTCAGGCTGTGTTAAATAAACTGCTTGCAAATCAGCTTCAATTTGTTTGCGTTCATCATCAGGTAAATCAGCAATTTTGGCATAAACATCACCAATACCATTACGCGTATCAACGCCTAATTGTTTAAAAGTTTCAGCATGTTTTGCAAATGCTTGTTGATAATACACATTAACAGCATGACCAAAAATAATTGGGTCTGATACTTTCATCATGGTTGCTTTTAAGTGCAATGAAAGTAATACGCCCTCTGATTTTGCTTCTTTAATAGATTTTTCGAAAAAAGCACATAATGCTTTACGACTCATTACAGTTGCATCAATTACTTCATTTGCAAGTAAAGTCGTTTTTTCTTTAAGTACTTGTGTAGAACCATCATTGCCAAACCATTCAATTTTCACATCACCAGCATTAGACATTACAGCTGATTGTTCACTTGAATAAAAATCACCTTCTGTCATTGAAGTAACATGAGATTTAGACTCTGAAGACCATGCTCCCATAGAATGTGGGTGCTTTTGTGCATACTCTTTGACTGGAGCAGCAACACGTCGATCTGAATTACCTTCACGTAATACTGGGTTTACAGCACTTCCTAAAACTTTTGCATAACGAGCTTTAATTTCTGCTGATTTTTCATCTTCAGCAACTTCAGGAAAATCTGGAACAGCAAAACCTAAACCTTGTAATTCTTTAATAGCAGCCTGTAACTGAGGTATTGAAGCACTAACATTCGGTAATTTAATGATATTGGCTTCAGCTGTTTTAGCTAATTCACCTAACTCTGCCAATGCATCATTAATTTTCTGAGTATCCGTTAGATAATCAGGAAAATTAGCAAGAATACGTCCAGCAAGTGATATATCTCTTGTTTCAACTGCGATATCTGCTGCTTTGGAATAAGCCTGCACTATCGGTAAAAAAGAGTAAGTTGCTAAAGCTGGTGCTTCGTCAGTTAAGGTATAAATAATTTTAGAATTTGACATATATGTAATAAATAATTAAATTTTGTAAAAATTAAGTGTCGGTGCATAGGCGTATAAAATGAAAAAGGCAGATGTAAAATAATTTACACCTGCCTTTTCAGATTAATTAAAACGCACGTTTATGAAAATGGGTTTTCAAGAACAATGGTTTCATCACGATCTGGACCTGTTGATAAAATAGCAACTTTAACGCCGATTAACTCTTCAATACGCTTGATATAAGCTTTTGCATTTTCAGGTAACTTTTCCATATCTGTTACCCCAGCAGTTATACCCTCCCAACCTGGCATATCTTCTATAACAGGTACACAAGCTTCATATTGATCAGCCCCTAAAGGAGCAATCTCAGTTAATTTACCTTTAATATTATAAGCAGTACAGATACCAATTTTATCTAAACCATCAAGTACATCTAGTTTAGTTAAACAAATACCTGACAAACTATTCATTTGTGCTGATTTACGCATTGAAACAGCATCAAACCAACCAGTTCTACGCTTACGCCCTGTTGTAGCACCAAATTCATGGCCTTTAACACCTAAGTGTTCACCATATTCATCATCTAACTCAGTAGGGAATGGTCCATTACCTACACGTGTTGAATAGGCTTTAGTGATACCTAAAATATAATCTAGATCTAACGGACCTACACCAGTACCTGTTGCTGCACCACCAGCAGTTGTACTTGATGATGTTACATAAGGATATGTACCATGATCAATATCTAATAATGCACCTTGAGCCCCTTCAAAAAGAATATTTTCACCTTGTTGCTGGTAATCTTTTAGCTCTTCACCAATATCTGTCAACATTGGTTTTACAATTTCAGCAAGCTTTAAGGTTGTTGCCAACATTTCATCGTAATCAAGCGCTTCTGCATTATAGTAATTAGTCAGCATAAAATTATGATAATCAACTAATTCTTTTAATCTTTTTGCAAACTCTTCGGTATTAAGTAAATCACCTGCACGAAGCCCTCTTCTAGCGACTTTATCTTCATAAGCAGGACCAATTCCTCGCCCTGTTGTACCAATTGCTTTATTACCACGGGCAATTTCTCGCGCTTGATCAATAGCAATATGAATAGGAAGAATTAATGCACAAGCTTCACTGATTTTTAGACGGTGTCTAACAGACAGTCCTGATTTCTCAAGTGTTTCAATTTCCTCAAGCAATGCATCTAGTGATAACACAACACCATTACCAATCATGCAATCAACATTTTCCCTTAGAATTCCTGATGGAATAAGGTGCAAGACTGTGGTTTTACCATTAATAACCAGTGTATGGCCTGCGTTATGCCCACCTTGAAAACGAACAACAGCTTTAGCCTGTTCAGTTAAAAGATCAACTAACTTCCCTTTACCTTCGTCACCCCATTGTGTGCCGATGACTACTACATTTTTACCCATAATTATTCCAACTTTAAGCTAAGGACTTAACGACCCAATTTTGATTTTGTTTTTCTAACACGCCAGTACATGCAAGCTCTTTAATTTCATCAGGATGACCTGGTAATTGCTGAATAACAGCAATACCTTTAACCCGAAGCTCTCTAATCGCTTCAGTTAAAGAAGTATCGTCAGATAAAGGGGCATACACTAATTGAGCAACATCGACTGTTGTTAATCGCTTAGATAAAGCATTAAGTAATTTTAAATCAGCACTAAACCCTGTTGCGGAACGGGCCCTACCAAAAAACTCACCGATATTATCATAACGCCCACCTCGCGCAACTTCTCGTCCTAATTCAGGCACAAATGAAGCAAACACAATACCTGTATGGTAGTGATATCCACGGAGTTCTGACAAATCAAAACTAACGGTTAAAGCAGGAAAATTGATCGCTAACTTATCAGCAATCGCTTGTAATTCACTCAATGCTTTTAAAACAGATTCACCTGTATCAGCCAGTACTTCAGAAGCTTTTTCTAGCACATCTATACCACCGTTTAAAGTTGGCAATGCTTTGAAAATAGCTTGATAATTTTCAGCAATATCGAAACTATCAACCAATTCATTCAACTCAGTTATCGCCTTACCTTGTAAGACATCAAACAATTCTGTTTCTTGATTACTGGTGAGTCCTGCCTGCTCAGATAATGAACGGTAAATTCCTACATGCCCCAAATCTAAGTGTACATTTTGTAGCCCTGTCACCGCCAACATTTCTAACATCAACTGAATAACTTCTAAATCACTTTCAATACCAGAATGTCCATATATTTCCGCACCAATTTGCATCGGGCTTCGGGTTTGAGATAGTGAATCACCCAGCGTCCTTAATGTTGTTCCCACATAACAAAGTCTGGTAGGTCTTTCATGCTTTAAGCTATGCGCATCAATTCTTGCCACTTGTGGCGTGATATCTGCACAAACACCTAACATTTCACCAGACACCTGATCTGTTAATTTAAAGGTCTGAAGATCAAGATCATGTCCTGACCCTGTTAATAAGGAGTCTAAAAAATCAACTACTGGCGGTATGACTAATTCATAACCCCAGCAGGAAAAAACATCAAGTAATTGTCTACGTAATGCCTCCAATCGTCGTGCATCATCAGGTAAAACATCTTCAATCCCTTGAGGTAATAACCAGGAGTCTCTTTTTTGCATATTTTTATATGTCCACTCGCACAAAACGCCCCGTTAGAAAACGGAGCGTTTTGTTATCTTTTTACAATTTAACGATAATATTTATCGTAGCTATTTACTTCTGTTTCTTAAAGTATTTAAAGAAATCTGAATCTGGCTCTACAACCAACATATCTCCAGGTTTTCTAAAAGTTTGTCTATAAGCAATCATACTACGGTAAAAAGTATAAAACTCAATATCTTTACCATAAGCTTTAGCATAAATATCTGCAGCTATCGCATCACCTGAACCACGAAGTTTCTCAGCATCACGGAACGCATTAGCCATTATAATTTGACGTTGCTTGTCAGCGTCAGCACGTATTCTTTCTGCCGCTTCTTTACCTTGAGAACGGAATTCTCTAGCAACCCTTTCACGCTCAGCTTCCATCCTTCTATATACAGAAGAACTTACTTCATTAGGTAAATCAATTCGTTTAACCTGTACATCAACGATTTCAATCCCTAATTTAACAGCAATAGGTGTTGAAAGTGTGATTAAAGCGGTTCGAATAGCTGTTCTGTCTGATGAGACTAACTGTTTGATATCACGTTTACTAAATTCACTACGAAAAGCATCTTTAATAATCTGATCTAAACGAACGTTTGCCTGTCTAATGTCACCCGCTACAGCCGTGTAAAAAGTTTTTACATCAGCAATTTTCCATTTAACAAATGAATCAACAATAACATTTTTCTTTTCAGACGTTAAAAAACGTTCTGGTTTTGAATCCATTGTCAAAATACGTGAATCAAATTTTTTCACGTTATTAACGAAAGGTAATTTAAAGTGCAAACCAGGTTTAAAATCAGTTGATATAACCTCACCTAATTGAAATTTAATAGCTCTTTCTGTTTCAGATACCGTAAACACGCAGGAAGAGACAACAAAAAACAAGGCCGCTACCGCTATTAATATTTTATTTTGTCCCATCTTAGCGTCCTCTCACAACACGACCACGATTCGAAGTTCGTGAGCCATTATTAATACTTGGTTTCTGTGGCATAGCATTTGACTGAGAAACATTAGCTACATTGTTAGTGCCAGTATTTGCTGTTCTATTACCTAATTTATCTAAAGGCAAATAAAGCATATTATTGCTACCTTTAACATCAACCATAACGGTAGAAGTATTACTTAGCACATTCTCCATAGACTCAAGGTACATTCTTTGCCTAGTGACTTTAGGTGCTTTTTTATATTCAGTTAATAATTGGGAGAAACGACTCACATCACCCGTTGCTTTAGCAATAATACTTTCTTTATACGCTTCAGCTTCCTGTGTTTTTCTTGATGCTGCACCACGAGCTACAGGAACAACTTCATTTGAATAGGCTTCAGCTTCATTTATATAACGTTGTTCATCTTCACGCGCTTTAATCGCATCTTCAAATGCACCCTGAACTTGTTCTGGTGGCTGAGCATCTTGTAAATTAACTGTTGTAATTAAAATGCCTGATTCATAAGAATCCATTACTTTCTGTATTTCAGCTTGAATCTCTGCAACAATTTCACTACGTCCTTCAGTTAATACAAAGTCCATAGTGCTATGACCAATCACTCCACGCTCAGCGCCTTCAGTCACTTGTTTTAGCGTGGCTGTTGGATTGAGCAAGTTAAATACATAGTTTTTAGCATCTTTGACTTGATATTGAACAGCTAAGCGAACATCAACAATATTTTCATCTTTTGTTAACATTAAAGCTTCTCTAGGTACCGATCCAGCACCTTGACGACCACCTGAACGATAACCTACTTCAACAACCTGTACATTTTGTACATCTACAATTTGTACATTATCAATAGGTGATGGAAAACGCCAGTTTAAACCAGGCTGACTAGTTGAAGAATAAGCACCAAAACGTGTTTCTACACCACGTGTACCTTCATCTACAATATAGAAACCACTAAGCCCCCAAAGCACAGCTGCACCCGCAGCCAAGAAACCCAAGCCTTTAAGTGATCCATCTTCAGAATCACCGCCACCCGAGCCGCCGCCAAAAATACCACCAAATTTTTCTTGAAATGATTTAATCACTTCCTCTAAATCTGGGGGACTATTCTCATCTTTTCGGCCACTCCAAGGGTCTTTCTTATCGCCACCGGGCTCATTCCAGGACATCTATTACTCCAAATCGGATATATTTAAAAAATATGACTATAAAGCCAAACTTGTTCATTTTATCTTAAATCGGTTACTTATGATTAATTAAATAACACTTTTCTAATGTAATCTATAACTTACAAAATAATCTCTTCAATTTCAACCTCTTTTAATAAACCTAAATGCTTCTTATCAATTTCAATTAATAATTCCCATCCGCCCATATCATTACTCTTTTCATCAATAATTTTAGCGAAATCAAATAACTTTGCCCGCACCCCGCCTTGGCTTGCTTGCAGATAACACTTTCTTTTTACCTTCGTATTTGAAAAAAGTTCAGCCAGAGCTTGAAATAATAATTCACTTCCCTTACCTGTTACTGCTGAAACCCATACTCTAACTGGTTTTCCAGCATCATTCCTGTCTATATGCGGCTCAACATTCTCTAACAAATCAATTTTATTAAATACCTCTAGTTGAGGGATTTCATGGGCATCAATATCTTGTAAAACCTGATTGACCTGAAACATCGTGTCTTCTCTATCTTCAGCATTTGAGTCAATAACATGCATCAATAAATCAGCTTCACTGGCCTCTTGCAAAGTTGAGCGAAATGCTGCAATGAGCTCATGCGGTAAATGGCGAATAAATCCAACAGTATCAGCAAGAATAATGTCGGCGCCATTCTCCAGGGAACAACTTCTTAACGTAGGATCCAATGTTGCAAACAATTGATTAGCTACATAAATATCAGCCCCAGTTAAGGTATTGAATAAAGTTGACTTGCCCGCATTGGTATACCCGACTAATGACACTGAAGGTATTTCAGATTTTTTTCTTTTTCCTCGACCTTGACTACGTTGCTTTGCAACCTTTTCCAATCGTCGCTGAATTAATTTGATTCGATTATTAACTAAACGTCTATCCGATTCTAACTGGGTTTCACCTGGCCCTCGCATGCCGATTCCACCGCCTTTTTGGCGATCAAGATGCGTCCAGCCACGAATTAATCGTGTAGAAAGATGTTTTAATTGTGCGAGTTCAACTTGTAATTTTCCTTCAAAGGTTTGCGCTCTTAAAGCAAAAATATCTAATATCAAACCATTTCTATCAACAACTCTAACCCCTAAAGCTTCCTCTAAGTTTCTTTCTTGACTAGGTGACAAAACATGATTGACCAAAACAATATCAGCTTCATGAAAAGCAATCTCAGACTTTATTTCCTCAAGCTTTCCACTACCTACAAAAAACTTTGGATCAGGTCTTTGCCGAGATCCTGTCACGACATGGACAGGCTCTGCCCCAGCAGTTTTGGCAAGTTCTTTTAATTCATACAAGTCTTCCTGACCTGCTCGTAGCGTTAAGTGAACCAGAATTGCTCTTTCACCTGAGTCGGGACGATCAAACAAAAAAAACTCCTTCCTTATTCTTCAATATTTTCATTTTCCCTAGCTAATTTAATTGGCTTTCCAGGTACTATCGTTGAGACAGCATGCTTATAAACCATTTGACTGACTGTATTTTTCAACATAATGACATATTGATCAAATGAATCAACACGCCCTTGCAATTTAATCCCATTGACCAAAAAAATAGACACGGGTGTGTGTTCTTTTCTTAAAGTATTAAGAAAATTATCCTGTAAATTCTGAGCTTTAGACATCCTATTTCCCCTTATTTTTATTCCTGTATTCTTAACATTATAGTTAGAAATATAATTAAATGATGATATTGGGATGAATTATTGCAATTCAAGATCACAATTTAAGTTTTATCTGAGAAAAAACTTTTTCAAGCAAATTCTTTTCAGCAGAAATAAATTGCATAGCATCACCCTCTCGACGCAACCAGGTAAATTGCCTTTTTGCTAATTGCCTTGTCGCAATAATTCCTTTTTCTATCATCATATCTAAATTATATTCCCCCTCTAGATATGACCATGTTTGACGATAACCAACCGCCCTAATAGCTGGTAAATCCACAGTCAAATCCCCTCGGTTATATAAGGCTTCAACCTCATCAACCAAACCTTTTTCCACCATCAATCTAAATCGTTCTTCAATTTTAATGTGTAATTGTTTTCTTTGTTCTGGCGCTACAATAAGTTTTATGGATTTAAATGGAATAGTATCCTGTTGTGATTCACGAAAAAACTGGGTTAATGGCTTTCCACTTATTTCATAAACTTCTAATGCACGTTGCATCCGTTGCGGATCATTAGGGTGAATTCTTTCTGCTGATTCAGGGTCAATCGCTTTAAGCCTTTCATGCATGGCCTTTTTTCCATTACAGGCCAATTCATTATCCAGTTTTTCTCTTATTTCAGGCTGCGCCTCAGGTAACTCAGCTAAGCCGTTAAACAGTGAATTAAAATATAGCATAGTCCCACCAGTCAAGATAGGTATTTTTCCTCGCTGCGTAATATCATTCATTAACTGCAATGCTGACTTTCTGAAACGTCCTGTTGAATAAGCTTCAGCTGGATCAAGAATATCTATCAAATGATGCGGAATGCCTTGCCTCTCTTGCTCTGTTGGTTTTGCTGTGCCAATATCCATATCTTTAAAAACTAAAGCAGAATCAACACTTATAATTTCTGCATCTATTTTTTGCGCTAATTGTACAGCTAACTCAGTTTTCCCTGAGGCGGTTGGCCCCATAAGAAAAATAGCAGGAGGCAATGTTATATCTGACATTATTGTCCTCGCAAAAAAAACTTATCTAAATCATGCGTACTTAATTCAATCCATGTTGGCCGGCCGTGATTACACTGCCCTATTCTTTCAGTTTGCTCCATATCTCTTAATAAAGCATTCATTTCATCAAGCGTTAACTTTCGCTTTGCCCGCACAGAACCATGACAAGCCATCGTAGCTAATATTTCATTAGATTTTTCCAAAACTCGCTGACTCATACCGTGTGTCAGAATATCGGCCAAAATATCTCGAATTAAAGCATCCATATCTTCACGCCCTAATAGTGCCGGGGTCGCTCTTAATACAATCGCTTCTGGCCCTGTTCGGTTTAACTCAAACCCTAGCGATGCAAAAAAAGCATGCTCTTGTTCAACTAAATCAGCCTCGCTCTTTGTTACTTGGATTTTAAGTGGCAATAACAACGGTTGACTAGGAACAATCCCCTGATGATATTGTGTTTTTAAGCGTTCATAAGTCACTCGTTCATGTGCAGCATGCGCATCAACTAAAATAATTCCCTTTTCTGTTTCAGTCAAAATATAAATACTATGTAAATGCGCTATGGCATAACCTAAAGGTGGCATACCTTCAGTCGGTTTTTCAGCATAATTTGGGGTGAAATTATTTTCTGATTGAAGTTCAATGCTGGGGTTTAACTTAGCATAGGCCTTAATATTCTCTGCTACATTCATTGGCAATGAAGCTTGTACGGGTGAAGGCGGGGTATAACTAGAGCTAATCATAGACACAGAGTTAACTTGCTGCTCTTCTACGGGGGCTAACGGAGTAAACTCTTCAATCTTTCTCGCCCCATTTTGTTGTTCACCAGGTCTCAATTCTGCCAAGGAGCGATGCAGAGCTTTAAATAAAAAGTCATGGACTAATCGCCCTTCCCTAAACCTGACTTCGAGTTTTGCAGGATGCGCATTAACATCAACTAAAGCAGGATCTAGTGTTAAATAAAGCACAAATACAGGGTGCCGTCCATGAAATAACACATCTTGATAAGCCTGTTTTACAGCATGCGTCACTAAACGATCTCTAATAAGACGACCATTCACATAAAAAAACTGCATATCCTGCTGGCTACGAGAAAACGTTGGCAGGCCA
>Ga0209290_1001319_pt1 | contig 12274 bp, 13 predicted proteins | sample EN1Hudsemesocosm_2_FD_184632 | JGI IMG/M metagenome (GOLD analysis project Ga0209290, IMG submission 184632) | Methane-oxidizing microbial communities from mesocosms in the Hudson Canyon - EN10B Hudson Canyon (SPAdes) (version 2) | ecosystem: Environmental > Aquatic > Marine > Cold seeps... | reverse complement strand
TTCGCCGAGGGCATGGCGAGATGACGCTACAAGCCCAAGCTTTAATACCATGGGCAATACCGATGATTTTGCGGCGCAAATAAAACACATACAAAGCTGTTTTCCTAAATCAGCGTTATACGCAACCGGAATTTCTGCTGGCTCGGGCGTACTGGCCCAGTATCTTGGTAAAGTGGGTAACGACAGCCCCATTAAAGCGGCCATAGCCTATTGCCCTGCTTACGACATGCGTAACGCGTTTTCCCGTGCGGTGCCGTTTTACAGCAAGATGATGACCAAAAAATTACACAAGTTGTTCATCACCCCTAACAAAGAACATCTTCAACATTTAGATTCTTATGATGCATTAACCGCGACGCAAGACCTACATGAATTCCACCAACACTTATATGAAGTAGCCGGCAATGACAGTACAGAAGACTATATGCAAAACTCAAATCCAGCGGTGGTATTTGACGACATAAAAATCCCATTACTGATTTTAAATGCCAAAGATGATCCGGTTTGCCACATTGACAATGTGTATGAGCACAAACATAGAATTGAAGCCATGGCGAACGTGATTTTAGTACTAACGGATAGGGGAAGTCACTGTGCGTATTTTGAGGGAATAACGGCTAAGTCTTGGGCCAACCGTATGATTAAAGAATACTTTACGTCGTTGGCTAATCTTCAAAGCCAATAATTTTAAAAAGGTGACTAACAATCAGGGCAGGCTATGGAGGCAGGCCCTGTATTGTGCGCTTAAGGGAAAGGCAGCGGATAAACCGCTATTTTAGACGTTATTGCTCAACAGACTGGAAAATAAATTGGTTACGGCCATTATTTTTGGCCTTATAAAGTGCTTTGTCAGCACGAATACAAACCGCGTCGACTGTATCACTAACATCTACCGAGGTAATACCAAAGCTACACGTTACTGGACGATCTAGTTCTTCTACATTGAGGCAGCTTTCATTAAGCATGCTTATTATTCTCTCAACTCGATTGATCACAATATCTCTAGAACAGCCTAGAAATAATATAGTGAACTCCTCACCGCCAAACCGGTATACATTATCTTGTGGTCGAATTTGGGATTCAAGCAACTTAGTAAAGGCAACCAGCACCCTGTCACCGACATCGTGACCAAAACTATCATTGATTGATTTAAAGTAATCAATATCTGCAGCAATTAAATAAAGATTATCATCATCATTCTTAATTCGATCGACCATTCTTTTGAAGTCACTAAAGTGCTCTTGGAAAGCACGCCGATTAAGTGCATTTGTCAAAGAGTCTCGGTAAGCTAAATTCTTTAACTGAAACGAACTATCACGTAATGAAGACTTTAATAAAAACTCCTGTCTCACCCCCCTATGATGTGAAATGGCTAAAAGTATTCCTGCACCATTACTAAAGCCATACGTTAAGATCAAAATTATGTGGCCATGTAAGGATAAGTTTTTTACAAGTAATATAATAAGAATAGTCACCACACTATGATATAAACACAAAATAAACGATAGCTTTAACGATAAAATTCCAGAAGCGTATAAGCTAATCATGACAATAATGTCAAAAAACACATAAAGAATATAATCATTGTCGAAGGTAATAGCGCCTAACTCTAGGGTCACAAAAAAAACAAATAATGTACTGAATAATAAGGTGTCATAAGATGATGGAGTTTTTACTTTAGGGATTAAAAATAAGAAAATTAGGGCTACTGCAATTTGCATCAGCCTTTGCCCAATAAGAAATCCCTCCCACATACCGGGTTTTACAATCATGTTGTCAGTAAGCATAAAAACAGGTAGCGAAACTATTACTACAGCACATAGTTTTGAAACCAACACACGATGATTAGGCAGTACTTCCTGACGAAATAACCTTTCCTTATCGTTATTTTTAAGAATTGATAAAAATGGCATAATTTCATTAAATTCTGCATCAAAGCTTTCAGCACGATTTTCTGCCATGGAAATATCTTAATAATAGCTAATGAGTAGTACGATTATAGTTCACAAGAATAACTTGTACATAAATTAGCAACCGATAACTATCTAGACACCCATCATAGTGGCAAAACCTCGTTAATCACTCATCGCAGTACAATCTACTCCCAATTACCCTGCGTTGCCCTATGTGTTCGTATAACCTATTTGTGTGGAGAATATTCAGGGTCACGGGCTATGGGGGCAAGCCTTGTATTGTGCACTTAGGAGTTGAATTCGGGGAGTGAACCCGTAGCGTCGATAATACCTGGAATATACGTCTAGCCACTTGAGCACTAACGGGATAGTGTGAAATTATAGGTAGCACTTATTATATAAAGCCTTTAAAACTTGGGAACAACTTAATGTTTAATATTCATATAGAGCGGGTGATTGATAAAGATATCAATACCGTATTTGACCTATTGGCTGACCACGAAGGGTATTCTAAATTTAACGGTGTTAAAGTAGCAAAGCTTCTAGAGCCGGGCGATACCGAAAAGAATGGTTTGGGAGCATTACGACACATCGACTTGGGTGGCGCAAAATTTGATGAGCGAATCACCTATTTCGAAAGACCTTTGCGACTTGATTACAAAATTGAAGCGTCGAGCCCACTGCCATTTAAGCACGAGATAGGGACGATTACGCTACAGGAAGTCAATGGTGCAACCAAGGTTGTTTGGATTTCCAAGGGATGCATAAATGTACCCATACTAGGAAGGTTTATACTGGATAAATTTTTTAAGCGTAAAGGAAGTATAGGTTTTGGGTCATTATTGAAGCAGATGGCTAAGCTGTAGCGCTAACCGGTTAAAAATTAATTAAATTACAATACCCGCTAGTGCGGGTATTTTTTTGGAAAGTATAGCCATGTAAAATATATATAGGGCCTTATATATTTTCCAGATGGCATGCTTGTTAGCTTTTATTAGAGAATCAACATTCTTATTTTTTACTTAGGAAAAAGGAAAAACCTAACCTGCAGCCGATGGATTGCCCTGCTGCCATTGAAGTTTAATTCGGACAATACCCTATTTTTTAACCTGTAATAAACATATAGTAGCGCCATTAAACGTAACATATATAGCTTATAACTTACTAACTATAATAAACTCAGAGGCATCAATGAAAAAGCTGCTATTGGCAATAATATTCATCATACTCGCGATCCCCGCTTATTTTTTTGCCAGCGGTAAGATTGGTATCAGTAGCGTTAGCATGATTTTAAACGTCATGACCGGCAGCGGCATCGAATCACCTAGTTCCCAAACTGTAAAGGGGCGCTTTCAGTTGCCCGAAGGCTTCAGCATTAGCGTGTACGCTTCAGATGTACCAAATGCTCGCTTTATTACCATGACTCAAAATCGTGATTTATTAATCACTCGCCCACATAAAGGCGAAGTACTGCTTATTGCTGCCGATAAATCTCATAGTAACCGAAGTGGCGAACGCACCACCCTTTTAGCAAACCTAAACCGCCCTTCTGGCATCGCTGTTCATAAAGGTTGGTTATATATAGGTGAGTCTGATGCCATTGGTCGAGTTATGTTTAATGTAAATACTGGTAAAACTCAAGGTGACTACCACAGAATTATCACGGGTCTCACCGATGATGGAAACCACCCCTATAAAAATATTGGTATTGGCCCTGATGAAAAACTTTATTTAGCACAGGGCTCTACTTGTAATGTGTGTATTGAAACCGATACTCGTCGTGGCGCCATGTCACGCTTTAATCTTGATGGCAGTGATGAAGAAATAGTAGCGACAGGCCTGCGTAATACTATGGACTTTCAGTGGGCACCATGGAGTGGCGAATTATTTGCCACCGACAATGGCCGTGACATGTTAGGAGACGACTACCCACCTTGTGAATTTAATCATATAAAATTAGGGCAGTTTTATGGTTGGCCTTATTTTAACGGTAATAATCGAATCGATCCAGATTTTAATGAAGTACCTGAAGATTTAGCAATCAATCCTGTTGCCCCTGCTCATGAGTTTAATGCTCATAACGCCCCTTTAGGCATGGGCTTCATTGACGGCTCTACGCTACCTGATGAATACAATAAAACTGCTCTAGTTGCACTTCACGGCTCTTGGAATCGAAGTACGCCTGATGGGTATCGAGTTGTATCGCTGCATTGGAAAAATGGAAATATTATACGAAAGGACTTCTTAACAGGGTTTGAAAAAGGCGGTGATATTATTGGCCGCCCGGTTGATGTTACTCAAGACTCTGAAGGCGCCATCTATATTTCAGATGATTATGCGGGCGCTATTTACCGCGTCGCTTATGGTGAGCCTCAACAATTGCTAGAACCCGTTAGGGCAGGCAATACAAATTCAGAACAATTGGCCTTTGAATTAGTTCAACCAGAATGGTTAACCGAACAAAATAAAAATGCACTGATCAGCCAAGGCGAAACACTCTACGGGACTTTAGGTTGTCATGGCTGCCACCAAAATGCAGCGAACAACTCCCGACTTAATTTAATGAATTTGCACCACCGTTTACAATATGAAGACGTTGTTCATAAGCTGACGAAACCAACGGCGCCTATGCCTACCTTTCCATTAGGCGAGCGCGACAAACAAGCTTTAGCTAGCTTTTTAATGGATAGATCCACTCGCTACGAGCATTAGTCCACAAGAAAAACGCTGTTCGCCCAAAGGGGTAGGTCTTGCTTTGTGCGCTAGGCAAAAGGCAAGACCTACCCCCGCAGATTTGTGACTCCAATTATCATGTTAATTTTACTTATCCTTAATCCGCGGAATTCCCTCTATAACACCACGTTGTTGCTCAAATATTTTATATAAAAATTCTCGACACACCCTCACTCTAGCCGTATCACGAAAATCGGGATGGCTTAATATCCAAAGTCCCCAACTTGATGGTGCTAATGTTATTGGCAGTCGCTTGAGTGTTTCTTCTCCTTCAGCCAAATAACAAGGGAGTCGTGCCAAGCCTAGCCCTCCTTTTACTGCTGCCAGCATATTACTGCCCGAATCAACGCGTATAGCAACCCGGGTATTTGCAAAAGCTGCGTTAACCCACTCCGGATTTTCTTGTTCACTGCCCCAAAGCACAAGATCAATCATGCTATCGTTAACATCGCCTAGTTTATCCAGATAGCTTTTTGAAGCGTAAATACCATGCCCCATCATGCAAATTCTTTTACCCACAAGATTATCAGGGGGCGCGGGAGTTAGCCGTATAGCAATATCGGCTTCACGAGAATTTAAGTTAGATAAGTTAGGTGATGATTTTATTTGCAGATTAATAGAGGGGTAACGTCGACGAAACTCATCTAAATGGGGGAATAAAAGAGTATTCACTAGAGATGAAGATATCGTCAATAGCAGTGAACCCTTTAATTCACTATCCTTACCTGATAGTGCTCTATCAATAGACATTGCTGATTCTTCCATCTGCAATGCGTCATTAAAAATATTTTCTGCGGCTTCCGTCGCTATGTAACCACTTACTAGTCGGTCAAACAGACGTACGTTCAACTTTTGTTCAAATGCAGCAATGCGCCTAGATACAGTTGTATGATTTACGCCAAGGGATTTTCCCGCTTGGGTAACTGAACCTTCCCGCATTACCGCTAAGTAATATTTAATATCATTCCATTCCATGCCGTGCATTATTGCAGATCGTTAGTGCGGCATCACGCCTTTTTTACTTCCAGGTTGGCTGTAGACTGCTTGCATTGACCCCAAACGAGGTCTGCAGAAAAACACATAAAGGATAAAGAGAATGACAGTTCTAACAGAACACTATGATGGCTGGGCATTAGTCACTGGGGCGACATCAGGCATTAGCGAGGTCTTTCACAAGAGTTAGCGCAGCAAGGTTTTAAATCAGCATTAGAAACACCGAACAAAAAATAACATTATTTACCTAAACGAGAAGTAACTATTATGATCACACTCTATACAGACTCTACGCCAAACGGCTTTAAAATATCCATCGCCTTAGAAGAATTGGGTTTAGACTATCAAACCATAGCGATTGATTTTTCTAAAAAAGAACAGTTTGCGCCTGAATTTCTTAAATTAAACCTTAACGCAAAAATCCCCGTCATTGTCGACCACGACAATGATGATTATTGTGTATTCGAATCAGGTGCTATTTTACAATACCTTGCTGAAAAAACAGGCCGTTTAATACCCAAAAGCGATAAGAAACGTCTCGATATGATGCAATGGTTATTTTGGCAAACCAGTGGTTTAGGCCCTTATGTTGGCCAATTATTAGTGTTTGCTGTTGCATTAGAAGAAGAAATCCCTACCGCCATTGAACGATACTTGCGAGAAAGTCGCCGTCTAATAAACGTGCTTAATGATCAACTGGAAGGTAAGCAGTATATCGCAGGGGACGAGCATACTATTGCTGATATAGCCGCTTTTCCATGGATAAGAATTCTCGACCTTTACCCTTTGCCCATTGAATTATCAGATTATCCTCACGTACAAAAGTGGTATCAAGCGTTAGCGTCAAGACCCGCTTATAGCACAGGCGTCACAATACCGCCGACTGCAGAGCAACCAGTACGTTTGAAGATGTTCCGCTCAGCACTCGTTTAACCACATAAAAATAACGGGTTATCAATATAAACTCAGTCGCTTAACTTTGTTGAGTGACTGAGTTTTATGGGAAATACGGCAAATTTTTAAGATCCATAGCCAAAGCCGGCTGCTTTGTTGTCGATCATAAAATAAGGGAAGTAAGGGAAGAGGGCCAGGTCTGTGTTGTGCACTTAGGAGTTGAATTCGGGAGGCAAGACTTGACCCCGCAGCCCCTTTGACGGATTTACGGGTTGCATTTAAATCCAAACGAAACTTTATAAAGTGGCTTAATGAAGCCTTTCCTTTGGGGTAGCCACATTTCTGGCCATTTATATGTTGTGTTGCGAGTTTAACTCTGGGATGTAAACGCGGCGGGTAGCCCTTCCTTTTTTGTCTAGGACACAACAAAATACCAGCCCCCATAGTGAATTCTGGGCAGCGCACCATCGTCAGTAAAAATATACTTAACAGCACTGACTCGAACCCTTATAACCAACCAAGATCAACAGCATAGCGAGCGGCTTCAATTTTATTCTTAGCATTCAGTTTTTGGCATAGGGTATGGATATAATTTCTGATCGTGCCATTTGAAAGAAAGAGCTGCTGTGCAATGTCTTCGTTACTTTTACCTTCTAAGGCAAGACGCAATATCTTTTGTTCTTTCTCTGATATTAAATTATCCCCAACCTCCCTCGCGGTTGTTAATAAATCTTCAGTAATGACAACATGTCCAGCCATTACTTTTCGAATGGAAGCTGCCAGTTCACTGGAGGGTGTATCTTTTAAAAGATAGCCAACCACATCAGCATCGAGTGCTTGCTTAATATAACCAGAGCGAGAAAATGTGGTTAAAATTATAACCTTGCAGGGGTACTCAGATGCCTTCATTGCCCTTGCCATCTCTAGACCGCTCATCACAGGCATTTCGATATCACTCAATACAACATCTATAGCAGAGGCATTGATGTCACACTGCATTAAGGCCTCTTCTCCATTCGTCGCACAAGCAACCACCTCCATATCCGGCTCTAAATTAATAAGCGCCGTTAAGGCTCCCAATACCATCGCTTGATCTTCAACTATCATGATTCTAATCATATTTATTTCTGCTGCTCAGCTGGCTTTAGTTTCAATTTGACTTTTATAAGGCAACCCGCGGTACTATCAATATCAAAATTACCTTTCAGTTTTGCAACACGCTCCCGCATACCCTGAATGCCGTTTCCAAATTTTAGTGGATTATCGATGCTGCCATTATCTAAGATGTCAAGTTGCAGTTTAAAATAGGAACTGTTTCGTGTATCGCGAGTATAAGACAGGGTTATTCGACATTGAGTGGCCTTACTGTGGCGCACGATATTGGTAATACTCTCTCTGACGACCATCGCTAAAGCAGCTTCGACTTCAGCAGAGATTTCATATTTCTGAATATCACAAAATAGCGCAATATCTTTTGCCTCTAATGTCACTTTTGCGCAGGCTAGTTCATTCGAGAGACTGTTTGATCGATAATCGGACACCATATCTCGGACCTCTGATAATGTATCCCTTGATATTTTTTTGATGTCTTCTATATGCTGCTTTACCTGACTCGGATCGACTAATACCAAGCGCTCTATTAATTCAGCTTTCAGCGTAATGCTGGTTAAGCTATTGCCTAGTAAATCGTGTAGATCTCTTGCAATACGCTCTCTTTCATCGACCTTGGCAAGGCTGATGGTTTCAATACGAGATTGCTTAATGACCCGTTCTTGAAGATATTTATTCAATTGGTACATGAAACTTAACCCGTTTACCGCCGTAAAGAATAAACCCACGAGCAATACTGGAATCGAGTGCTCATTCAAATAGGCACAGATTAAATAAACGGATACCACCAAAAACAATAAGATTAAACTGGGATATTTTTCTCGATAAGCTGTGCAGGCGGCGGCTGCATAAGAAAAAAAAACAAGACAACTTAAAGAATAGAAGCTGGTGATAATGGCTACTACCAATAACACCGCTAAATAGCCGAGTATCGCCGAGCCCTTGTGCCAGAATATTTTAATGAATAAAAAATACAGCACAATATGAGATGACAGGGTTATCGCAAGGTCTATTACTGCAAAATCCTGCAATATAAAGGGTAAATACATGAATAATTGAAAATAGGGAACCGTTTTTAGCGCTCCTAGGAGCGCTGGCGGAAATGCCAAAAATGATTGCCAATGTACTTTTGATAATTTATTGTTCATTCGTTTCATTAATAAATTCAACAACAGCCTTCATCCAAATTTCAATTTTCTTGGGTTCCAGTCCATGCCCCATACCTGCTATCCACAAGGTTTTTGCCTTTGGTATAAGAGCGGCGTATTTCTTAGCAGAAAGAATATTAACCAGCGGATCTTTTTCACCATGAACAACCAAGGTCGGTACCGTCATTAAAGGCAGGCGAGCATAACGAGAACCTGAGGTATGTATGGCTGCCGTTTGCTGATCTGCTAGTTGATGATTAAAACCATTACGTTCACGTAACTCTTTCAACGTTGCTCGTGCAATGTGTTTTACATCGATATCAGTATCACCTTTCAATAACTTATAGATTCCGACCATCATTTTCACTGTATTCTCTTCTGTCGCGAAAAGCCCAAAGCGTATCAACAGCTTGACGGCCTCTGGCTTAAACCAAGATGCGACCGGGTAATCTGGATCTTCAGTAAAACCAGATGACATAATAGAACTCAAACTAATGACTCGCTGAGGGAACTGCAAGGACATTTCCTGCCCAACCATGCCGCCCAATGAGAGCCCTAATACATGCGCCTTTTCGATGTTCAAGCTATCCAAAATTGCTAAGTTATCTTGCATCAAATCATTCAGGTCGTATTCTTCACTGTGCCAATCGGATTTCCCTAGGCCACGATAATCACTGATAACGACTTGATAGCCCTCTTGCAATAATCCCTTGATAATTTCTTCTGGCCAAAATATCGCTGATGCACCCATGCCGTGAATGAGTAAAACAGTTCCTTTAATCGACTGACTTAAATTCTTAGGCTGTTCAATTCGATACCAGAGTTTTACTGTGCCTGACTGGGCATATCCTTCTTGGCCGCGCGGTATTTCAGCAAGATTTGAGACGATCTGTTGATCGATGATATCTTGTTCATATTGGCTAAAAGGGGCAACGCTACTGGCCCATACTGAAATCAGAAGCGCTAAAGAAATAAGAATGCCTAACAGTATTATAGATGTTTTTTTGATCATGGTTCGAACTCTAATGGATTACTCTACTGGGTTGTACTGAAGAGAGGATATCTCTTCAGGAGGTTGATATTATTTAATGTATGACCATTTATTGTAAGTTACATATGTAACATTGTTTAGCCCACCCCATAGCAAAGTAGGATTTAAGAGGTGTTTTATAGCGGGCTGCGGGGGCTGAATGGCACTGCATTAAGCCTTACCACCATTTTTAAACATGTAAGCTCTCTATTCATGCAGCTTAATGCATGACCCCATACCCGCAAAGATCCATGACGAGAGGCTAGTCATATATTGTCTTTATGCACGATTAAAGAGATGCCTGCAATGTTCTCACGCATATTATTAATTATCATAAGCAACAAAAACTACTCCCTTCAATAACACATTTTTGCGATTTTCAAACCTATGAGGGATTGAAGCATTAAATGTCATTGCTTGACCCGCTGTCGCCCGTAACGTTTTGGATGCTAGATAAACGGTTAACTCTCCCTGTTCAATCCATACGTATTTGGTTGCACTGGCGACAGGGTTGGCAGAAAAGGACGTTTTGCCATAACCAGTAAAATAAAACTGATAAAGATCAGCGGGAGATGAGTTAGATTTTACTGATAGTTGATGACATACAAACACACTGCCTTTTTTGCTGATAATATTTGACGGTGATGGCGCTAATATTTGAACCCCGAATTCAACTCCTAAGTGCACCATTCAGAGCGAACGGAACACCTCACTTGGAGTTTGGTAACCCAGTGATTTTCGTGGCCGACTATTGAGAGACCTCACCGCTTTCGTGACGTCTTCATCAGTAACTTTGGTAAAGTCAGATCCCTTTGGAAAGTACTGTCTCAATAATCCGTTTAAGTTTTCATTACAACCTCGCTGCCATGATGCATACGGATCAGCGAAGTATACTTTTAGTTTAGTTCTTTCTTCAACTTCAGCAAAACCAAAAAATTCTTTGCCATTATCGACGGTTAAAGTTTGTTTCAATCGCTGTGGGATTTTCTTAAATTTTTGTATCGTCGCCTGGGTCATATCGGCTGCTTCTTTACTTGAGAGCTTGGCTGCAATTAGGTATAAACTTTTCCGCTCTATATGCGTCATAATTGTCCCAGTCCCCTGTGATCCAAGTACAGAATCGCCTTCCCAGTCGCCATAGCGATTGCGTAAATCAACCGCTTTAGACCTGTCATGAATAGACTTTCTATTGGCCACTAAACCCCGGCCAGTACCGTATCCATGCTGCTTACGGCGACGTTTTCTACCACGCCTAAGATGCTTATTTAGCGTCTCACCAGTTTTACACAACTTATAGACCCAGCTATAAATGGCTTCGTGACTCATACGCATACTTAGGTCGCTTGGATAATCTATTTTTAAGCGCCCTGTAATTTCTTCCGGTGACCATTTCTGTTTTAACTTGCGACGAACATAACGCATTAATCGATCATTAGTTTGTCGACGCTTATGGTTGGTGTGTAATCCCCCCTTTATTAATGTCAGCTAAAAGTAGAGGGTTTATTAACTACAACAACTTCCTAGGCGGTACGCCACCAATCGCTGAATGAGGTCGTTCATTATTGTAAGTCCATTGCCACTGAGTTGCCAATAACTGAGCATGTTCAATATCCTCAAATATATTTAACTCCAACCATTCACGTCTTGCCGTTCCATTAAAACGCTCAACATAAGCATTCTGTGTAGGCTTACCTGGCTGAATATAGAGCAAGGTAATTTTCTGTGTTGTTGCCCAATCAACCAATTCTTGGCTGATGTATTCAGGACCATTATCGCACCGCAAAGCACTTGGTTTACCGCGCCATTCAATGATTTGTTCTAGCGAGCGAATCACTCGTTTTGTGGGCAGTGAAAAATCCACATCAATGGTCAAGCATTCACGGTTGAAATCATCAACGACATTAAACGTACGCAATGAACGACCATCTTTGAGTGAGTCACTCATAAAGTCCATGGACCAAACTTGATTAATCGTCGAAGGCACACTTAGCGCTTCTGGCTTGTCACGTTTGATTCTTTTTCGTGGCTTAATGCGTAAATTCAATTCTAGCTCACGGTAGATGCGATATACCCGTTTGTGATTCCACTTGAACCTCTTCGTGTTGCGCAGAAACAGAAAGCACAAGCCAAAACCCCAGCGCTTATGCGTTGTGGTAAGGCGCAGTGTAGGAGAGGGTCTGGTCTTGCGTTGTGCTTTTAGGCAAAAGGCAAGACTTGACCCCGCAGCTGATCTCACAAAAAGCGGGCTTGCCTATTAATAATTTTGGAGACGGGCACGATGGCCGAGGGCCAGGAAGTGGCCAAGGTAGCGGCCCATTACAGGGGGTTTTTTCTTAATTTAAATACAGGTTATAAGGTATTACTTTTAGGGGTAAGCCCTCCCTTCAAGTCAGCTTGCTGGCGTGTGTGCCTGGCCTTGTTAAATTTATACTGGCAGGACTTCATATAAGCCA
>Ga0209290_1001315_pt1 | contig 12323 bp, 8 predicted proteins | sample EN1Hudsemesocosm_2_FD_184632 | JGI IMG/M metagenome (GOLD analysis project Ga0209290, IMG submission 184632) | Methane-oxidizing microbial communities from mesocosms in the Hudson Canyon - EN10B Hudson Canyon (SPAdes) (version 2) | ecosystem: Environmental > Aquatic > Marine > Cold seeps | place... | reverse complement strand
AATCCCATGAAATTGTATAATTACCACTTGTAATGCAAATGATTTCGATTATTATTCGCCTTAAATGGGTCGGTAATTCTAATATGAAATCTAAATTCACTCTGCTTAGTTTGGTTTTTTGCTCTCTGGTAGTGCCAAATATAGCGTTGTCTGCCGACTATGCTTTGGATTCTGTGGTCACTACCGGCACTCGTACCCCTAAATTACTGATGGACTCGCCAGTAGCAGTGCAGGTGATCACCAGCGAGCAACTGGAGATGGTTAGCTCCGGTACTCTGGCCGAAGCCCTTAACTTCATTCCTGGTGTGGTGTTATCCCGTAGCCCTAAAGATGGTTACAACGTGCAGATGCAAGGTTTTGATGGCGACCACGTGTTGGTATTGGTGAACGGCCAACGTGTAATCTCTCCCTCTGGTTCCAGTGCCGATTTAGATCAAATAAGCGCCCTGGATGTGGAGCGCATTGAAGTTCTAAAAGGTGCCGCCTCGGTCATGTATGGCAGTGCTGCCATGGGTGGTGTGCTTAATGTTATTACCAAGCCCATAGCTGCAAAGCGCACCATTGTTTCCTACGAGGTGGGCAGCTTTGGTAAAAATGCCATTGAGGAGGATCCTCTGGAGCACAGGTTTAGATTAACGACTAATGACCAGTCGCCTTTGGCCGATGTGCAACTAAATTATCAATACATTAATAACCCTGGCTTTAAATATAATCCCGACGCAAAAGAAGAAAATGGCACAGGAGTGGAAAAACACTTTGTTGATGCCACCGTTACTATGGGCAGTTCCTTTGGTGAATTAACTTATCATCCACAATTTTTCAGCGAAGATAAATACCGTCAGGAAAAAGACAAGTTAGTCCCCGGCGTTGGTGATATAGCGGACTCCTATTCCAGCAAAGTAGAGCGCATTACCCATGCGATTCAATTAAAGGGCAAAGATTATGGACAGGTGAAAGTTCATTATGCCCAGCACGATGAAGCCAGTGGTCGGCAAACCAGTGTGCAGCGCGACGCAAAAATCACCCTGGCCGGCATTACAGGTCAGCAGGTGTGGATGAGCGACTGGGTAGAGGTAGTAACGGGCGCGGAGTTTGACTATGAACAAATGCACCTTCCTGATGATGAACTGATTGAGGAATCTCGTACTAGTGAGCAATATTTTATACAAGGAGACTGGTTTCTAGGAAGAGCCCTTGAATTACTAACCGGCTATCGAGTGCAAAAAGACAGTACCTTTGGCTGGCACCAGGCGGGTCGTGTTTCAGGCTTGGTCCGTCAAAATTTTTCTTCTGGCGCCCAGTTGGCCTGGCGTTTTGGTGTTGGGCAAAGCTATAAGGTACCCACGCTAAAAGAACTAGAGTACCTTTTTGATCACAGTGGTTTAGGTTATGTGGTGCTGGGCAATCCCAATCTGGTGCCAGAAGAAACCTTAAGTTACAACCTCAGCTCCACCCTAGAGTTAATGAACGGCAGCCAAGTGGATATTGGTGTTTTTCACTCGGACTCCAAGAACTTTATTCAGACTGCACTTAATCAACAAGGATCTGAGGAATGGGGTGAAGGCGTTGATGTTTATGACTATCAAAATATCGAAGAGGTGCGCACTCGGGGTGCAGACTTGAGCATGACCCTACCACTAAATGACAGCAGTCGTTTTCAATTGAATTATAGCTACCTAGACGCCAAAGATGGTGAAGGTGAGCGAGTCACAGGTAAGCCCAGGCACCAGGTAAAAATGAATTTTCAAAAACAATTTACTTGGCTTAATACCCAGTTAATGGCCTACGCAGTTTACCAAGAAGATGAAGCTTTTTCTGTAGATGACCCTACTACCAGTGAAGATGAAGGATTCCTAGGCGAGCATGATAATGCTTGGTGGTCTTTAAACCTTAGCTTCACTCAGCAGCCCACCAAGAAATTAAAGACTCGTTTTGGTATTCAAAATCTACTGGATGAACACGAAAACACCTCGGTTTCAGAGGAGTATTTTGATGCCCGTGAGGCGGATAGTCGACGAATCTATTTAGGTTTAAGTTACCAACTATAAAGGAAATACCATGAAGACTACTTGGAAAAATGCGGCTCTTTTATCATCGGCTCTATTGTTAAGTGCGTGTGGGTCAGATTCTGACAGCTCAAGTGACCCAACAGGTAAGAGTCCGGATGAAACCAGTTATACCAGTGCAGGCCCATTGGATGGCAGTACTGATTATGCCTATTACGATCTGGATTCAGGCACTCAATTGCAGCTAACAGCTGAAGAAGCCAAAACCAACACTGTGTGGGATATAGCTGTTTACAGCACCAACGTGATTATCAATGGTGGCCATTCAGGTCCTGGTGACGTCACCGCCTACTTCACTGGAAACAATGCAGACTTTTATGACGACGCAGGCAATGCCGTTAAGGATAAGTTTATTAATGCCACCCCGGCCAGCGAACTGGATGATTTTATAGCGGTAACCGCTGCACAAATTCCTAAACAGGATAGCGGAGAAATAGACAGCAGCAAGTTTAAGACAGACGAATTTAAAACTGTATTTAATAATTTTTACCTTTACAACCATGTTAATCATGAAGTCTCGGCCAACGCAGATCAAACTTGGTTGGCGCAATCCGCTACCGGATTTAGCAAGGTGCGTATCAGTGACCTAACCACCTCTAATTATGTGTTATCTACTATTACCTTTGCTGTTGCTTTCAAGGGCAATGATGATCAAGCATTTTCTGCTGAAAATGCGGTGGAAGTAAATCTGTTGAGCTGCACCGGTGATGTGTATTTCAAGCTTGATACTGCCACCGCAGTAACAGCCGATGATGCATGGGATATCCGTGTACCTTGTGCCACGGTTGGTGCGGATACCGGTGGTGAATTCTCATTGCTATTGGCACCTGACAGTACTGCTTATGCTCTGAAAGATGGCGATGATGTGGACGCTATTATGACAGCACCAGGCTATTACCTAACTGGTGATTTTGCCGAGACGGTATTTAAACACCTTAATAAGTGGTACCAGTATGGCCTTGATGGCGGTCACAATATCTGGTCGCAGTATGGTGTTTACATGGTTAACACGGGTACTGAAATCTACAAGCTACAAATTACCAGCTACTACGATGTGAATGACGATACTGTTACCAGTCGTCAATACAGTTTCATTTATGAGGCTCTTGTAAGCGAATAGCGTTTTCATGAACCTGGTTAAACAGGTATCGATAGTATCTTAGTTGAAATTGGTGCCTGTCTTTTGATGGGCACTTTTGTTTGAGAGAGCGCCATTTTATGAATGGTGAACTGAATTATTAGTGAGATTAGTATGATGTCTTCCATCGAATTATTAATGTATCGCATCAGCGATTTATTGCTGGTCCCGGTTCTGCTGGCCATCTTATTTGTATTTTTCTACGGTTTTTTTGCCCTGGGGCAATACGCTACTCAGGGATATCAGCGAAACAAAAACAAAGTTATCTTTGAAGAGGGGGCACATGGCGCACAAGGATATGACGTTCACAATCACCTACTTAAAAACCCTGACAGTGATCTAGATACGCTGGAAGTTTTTGCATTTGAGCGGCTAGAGTTTCTAAAACTGGTCACTAAGGTAGCCCCCATGCTGGGCCTTATTGCCACTATGATCCCCATGGGGCCTGCATTAAAAAGCCTGGCCGACGGCAACATCCAAGGGATTTCCGAAAGCCTGTCGGTAGCATTTGCAGGGGTTATCTTTGCCTTGGCTGCAGCCAGCCTAACCTTCATTGTGGTGTCCGGTAAGAAGCGCTGGTTGGCGCAAGAGTTATTAGTAGCTAAGCAAGTCATAGAAAACCGCAGCACTCAAACTCCTGCTGTTTTAAAAGCCGTTAAGGAGGCCTAGGGTGCGTTTTCTAGATGACGATGATGATCTAAATCCCATCACCACAGCGGTAAATTTGGTGGATGTTTTCCTGGTGGTGATTGCCGCGCTAATTATTTCCATCGCGCAAAATCCCTTAAACCCGTTCAGTAGTGAAAACGTCACTGTGATCAAGAACGAGGGGCAGCCCAACATGGAAATAATCGTGAAGCAGGGTAACGAGATTAAACAGTTTAAATCCCAAGGGGAGATGGGCAGTGGCAACGGCGCCAAGGCCGGTACCGCTTACAAGATGAAAGACGGCTCCATGGTGTATGTCCCTCAAGGAGAAGGCGCATCAAAAGGAAAATCAGAGGTGAAACCAAATGATGCATAAATTAATAACAGCCTGTTGTTTACTATTTTTATCCACCTTAGCGCAAGCGAACCAGAACCTAGCGGCGCAGGTGCTGTTTATCGGGGATAACCATCTCTCCAGCGCCAAGAGTGCGCTATTGGTGGCGTCGGCCAAGTCAAAAGGGCTGGAAGCACAGGCTTACAGTTCACGTAAATTCAGCAAAATGCCAGGTTTAAAGGCTTTGTGTGATTACCCTGTGGTGATTATGGAAGCGGTGAATCCGGATGCGGCCGCAGGTATGTTTGGGCCGTTCAAGAAAGCCTTGCAAGGTTGTGATTCAAAAACCATTACGGTGGGTTTTGATTCAATGCCTGGGTTAAACAAAGGCATGAATGAGCAGCAGATAAAAAATATTTCGGCCTATGTAAGCAATGGCCTGCGTAAAAATTACCAGAACTTGTTTGCCTATCTAGATCATGATTTTTTTAACGGTAAACAGGCTTTTGAGCCTGCCGTCATTCTTCCGAAGGTAGGTTTGTATCATGGTAAATACCCGGACTTAATCACAAATAACCAGCAAGACTTTTATGGCTGGCTGGATAAAAGGCAAACCACAAAGACAGAATCAAAACCCAAGGTAGCGGTGCTGTTTCATCGCAGTGCCGTTGAAACCGAACAGACTCAAGTTTTAGACGCCACACTGGCCGCCATAGAGAAACAAGGTGGTCAGGGTTTTGGAATTTTCTTTGACGGAAATGAACAGCACGCCGATTTTGTAAAGCTGGCTAAGGGCCATGTAAACAGCCTAATAAATTATCGCATGCTGCACGAAGCAGAAAAAACCCGGCAGGATTTTTCTGAGATTGGGGTGACGGTTATTCACGGTTTGATATATCGCGATGGTAATCGAGATGATTTTGATCAGGCCCAAACGGGTATCTCGGCCATGATGTCCCCTTATTTCTTAATGATGCCAGAGAGTGCCGGGGTAATTGACCCCACTATGGTAGCCACCATAAATACCAAAACACGTGAGCAGCAACCTATGCTGGATCACATCGATGCGGTGGCCGAGCGCGCCATCAAGCAAGGCATGTTAAGCCTCAAAGAAAACATGAATAAAAAACTGGCCTTGTTCATGTGGAACTATCCGCCTGGAGATAAAAACATGGGCGCTGCTTTCCTGAATGTGCCCGAATCCATTTATAGTATTGCCCAGGCTTTAAAAGTTGCTGGCTACCAAATAGATGTGAAATCCCCACAGACACTTATAGATGAGGTGGGTAAAATTTTACGCCCTTTCTATACCAAGTCAGGCCTTGAAAGTTTAATGACCCAGGGCCTAAGTGATCATCTTTTGGTAAAAGATTATGATCAGTGGTTGAATACCCTACCGAAAAGTGTGCGTGAACCCATAGTGGCGCACTGGGGTGCAGCCAGTGAAAGTGCTTACGTACGTGATGTGAATGGTGAGCCAGCCTTTATTATTCCCCAAATAAAAATGGGTAATTTAATTGTGATGCCGCAGCCCGGACGCAGTGAAGATGAAGACAAAAGCACCGCCTTGTATCACGATACCAGCACTCCCATGAATCATTATTATTTGGCAGTGTATCTATATGCCAAACAAAAACACCTAAGCGATGCTTTTATTCATTTGGGTACTCACGGCAGTCAGGAATGGTTAACCGGTAAAGAACGTGGTTTGTCCATCTACGATGCCCCACAGTTAACTGTGGGCAATACCCCCATCGTGTATCCATTTGTGATGGATAACGTGGGTGAAGCCATGCAGGCCAAACGTCGCGGTCGTGCGGTGATGTTGTCACACATGACGCCGGGTTTTGCCGAGGCGGGTTATTATGGGGAGCTGGCCGAACTGGAAGAGCTCATTGAAGAATATTTAACCCTGGCCCAGGGTAAAACCCGTGAGGTGGTAAAACAAAATATTACCGATCTTTCCATCAGCCTCAATGTTTTTGAGGATGTGGAGTTTACCCTGGAAGATTTAACCCTAGACTTTGACGGCTACCTTAATGTGTTACACGACTACATGCATGACATGTCGGGGGAGTCTCAACCTCTGGGTGTGCATACCTATGGCCAAACCCTAAACAACCCACACCTCATGACCACAGTAGCGCAAATGCTGGGGGCAGATTTTCGAGTGGCGGCCAGCATCTTCGAAGCCGAAAATAAAATCACATTAAGCCAGGTGCCAGATTTGTTCTCACAAAAAATGGCTGATAACAACGTGGTTCAGTTGGATGATACTCCGGGTTTTAAATTGTTGTGGGCCAGCATAGTCGAGTCGCAAACTTTTGATGTGAGTGATGAGATGACGGCGTACCTTGTACAGGCACAAGAGTTTGCAAAGCGTATTCGTGGTCAGCAAGAAATGGAAAACATGCTGCTGGGTTTAAACGGCCAGTTTGTGGCGGTGGGTCAGGGCGGTGACCCAGTGCGTGCTCACGACGCCGTACCCACTGGCGTGAACCTGCTGGGCTTTAACCCAGCCAAAGTCCCGTCCAAGGCGGCATGGCAAGTAGGCCAACAACTGGTAGAAGATTTAATCGCCAAACATTATCAGGAAAAAGGCTCGTACCCAGACAAGCTTGCCTTTTCACTGTGGTCTCTTGAGACCATGCGTCATCACGGTGTGTTGGAAAGCCAAATTTTGGCCGCCATGGGGGTTAGACCCAAGTGGGATCAAAATGGCTTCCTGCGTGGCACCGAGATTATTCCCTACAGCGAATTGAAACGCCCCCGTGTGGACGTGGTGGCATCGGCCACCGGTTTGTACCGGGATGCCTTCCCCAATGTGATGTTGATGATTGCCAAGGCTATTAAGCAAGTGGCAGAACTGAAAGAGGATAATAATTCTATCTACAAAAATACTCAGTCTTTAAAGGCGCAGCTGTTAGAGGAGGGTATGGATGAAAGCGAGGCGCAATATCTTTCTACTGTGCGCCTATTTAGTAACGCCAGTGGTAGTTATGGCAGTGGCTTGGGTGGCACTGCCTTGGCCAGCGATACCTGGGAAGAAGATAGTAAGCTTAGCGATTTGTATTTAAAGCGCATGGGTTATGCATTTGGCAGCGACAGTAAACGCTGGAGTGACAAGGTAACGGGTTTGTATAACAAAGCTTTGTCGGGCACCGATGCGGTGCTGTTCAGTCGTTCCAGTAATTTATACGGCATGAACACCAGTGATGATCCGTTTCAGTATTTTGGTGGTATGGCGTTGGCCATTCGCAACATTGATGGTAAAAGTCCTGAGATGTTTATTTCCAATTTACGGGAGAAAAGTGATGCCAAAAGCGAAAGCTTTAATCGCTTCATGGCCAGGGAATTACGTAACCGTAGTTTCCATCCTAGGTGGGTCGAGGAAGCGCAGAAAGAAGGGTATGCCGGCGCCAGTATGATGCTGGATCGCCTCAATAATTTCTGGGGCTGGACCGTGATGTATCCTGAAGGGGTTACCAATGCTCAGTGGCAGGAGTTTGCCGAGGTGTACGTGAAAGATAAATACAACATGGAAATGCGTGAGTTTTTTGAAAACTCAAATCCAACTAATTTAGCGCAGATGATCGAGCGCATGTTAGAAGCCGAACGCAAAGACTACTGGCAGACCGACGACGAAACTCTAAAGCAGTTGGTGGAAACTTACCTGGAAATTAAACGGGACCACAATGTGTTTAGTGACAATGAAAAATTCCAGGAGTATCTGGAAAGTGCTGCTCAAGGTTTTGGCATGCAGGCATTGTTAACCAGTAGCCAAGCGCCACTTAAGCAAGAACTTGCCCAACAACAATCGCAGGCACAACAAACCGAGATGGTAGAAGGGCAGAAGCTGGAAGAGGTTGAGCCAACTACCGAGAGTGATGTGCAGTGGGATAGGTATGCGGTGGTGCTGTTATTGCTGCTAGCGTTTGTGGTGGGAGGATTGGTACAGGCCCGCCGTGATCGACAGTTAATGCCAGCCTAATAATGCATTAACCAAAAACAAAAATGCCATGGCATTAAATGATGTCATGGCATTTTCAATATTAAATTCTGTATTAGAGCTAGAAAAGCACGTCTTCGTTTTCGTCCCCTTCCGTTACCGCTTGGGCCATGGCCTGTAAGTCGGTGTTTAATCCACACAAACCTTTAATTAAGGTTTGGCTGTGATCATCCATCTCTTCCAAGTGTTTTAATTTCTTTTTAACCAGGCCATCCTCACTGGCTTTTAACGCTTCATAGGCGCACATGTGCATCTTTTCTAAGTGTAGTTCCAGATTTTTAAAATTTTGTATATGACCAAAGGTACTGTGCCCCAACCCTTGATAATACCATTGACCAAGACGACCACTAGTATGGTCCCGTATATTGCTCATCTTGGTTTCCGTGACCTTTTCCCCTGCAATCATTTCGTAAATACGGGACTTAAATACAGTAAGACTTAACATAGCCACCTGTATATAACTTTCATTGGTGCTGCGCCCTATGATGATGTTCATGTTGCGGGATAAATCTGTGATAAGTTTTACAGAAGCTTCGATGGTACTGGTGGTTTCTTTTAAATTGTCGGCGTCATTGCGTATGCCTTCTATGCCTTGCCCGATGCTTTCTATGAATCGATTGGTTTTGGCGATGATGCCGCCAATTTCTTCTGTGGTCTTACCGGTTTGACCTGCTAGGGTGCGCACCTCGTCGGCCACCACCGCAAACCCTCGCCCTTGTTCTCCGGCTCGTGCTGCTTCAATGGCGGCGTTTAGTGCCAGTAAATTGGTTTGGTCGCTAATGGCTTCAATCTGACCCACACAGTCATTTATTTTTAAAGCCGATTCACTTAGGTCTCCCATTTGTTCTGCGGTGCTGGAGGCGCGACCATTAATTTGATTCAGGTTAGTGCCCACCTGTTGCAGTATCACCCCAATTTGATCGAAAGTGGCTTCACTGTCTTTGAGGCGTGAACGTTCGGATCCTAGAGCTTCGGCATTTTCGTTCACTAGGTCATGAATGTCGTTAACGCTGGCCACGGTTTTAAACAGTAAAGCATTCATGCTTTGATTTTCGTCGGATAAGTCCCCGATATGATGGCGCAACTCATCCGCCGCGGTGAGGGCCAGCTCAACGTTTTTAACCTGATCATTCAGGTTGTTTTTTTCGCTTTCCAGTTTTTCTATGCGCGCAGCCATTGCTTGCAGCTCGGTTTGGGCGCCTAGGGAGAACAGACTTTTTATGGGATGGGCCATAACAACCTCAAATGTACCTTTGTTAACTGTAGTTCAGTGCAAAGGGCTTTCAAGGGGATTAGGCATTAAAGGTCATTTATTACGGGAGGGTTAACTAGTAGCGAATACCATGAGCGTCTCGGGTTTCTTGTTTTTTGCGTTCACTTTTCTTAAGCATCACGTACACAGCGCCGGTGCCGCCGTCAAATTGCTGGGCGCTGCAGTAGGCCAGCACATCATCTAGCTCTCTTAACCATTTGTTAATCCAGCTTTTTAACAGGGCCGGCTTGGCTTCTTTTTCGCCCTTGCCGTGCAGGATTATTAGGGTGCGCAGGTCGAATTTTTTAGCATCGTCAATGAAGCGAAAGACCTCTGTGCGGGCCTGGTCTACGGTTTTACGGTGCAAGTCCAGGCGCGCATCCAGCGGATACTTCCCCCTGCGCAGCTTGCGAAAAACGCCGTCTTGTAAGCCATTGCTGCGGTAACTGAGTACTTCTTGTGGATCCACCATCTCCACATGATCGTCACTTAGGTGGTTGCTGTCTTTAGCGTCCACTGCAATGGCGGCCTGACGACGATTTAAAGTGGATTGAAGGTCTCGCTGGGTCTTTTTTAACGCTACCCGAGGCTGCGTTTTAAGGGGTGTCACATCACCCATGGCGGCTTTAAAGTCGTCAAAATCGTCCATGGGGTCTCCTGAGAATGCGGATATTAATGAGAGCTGGTTGGCCCATTATACCTGCTATTGCCGTGTATATTAACGGCTGGCCGCTAATAACAGCATAGGGTCTATACGAGCATTATTGAGGTTTACTGGCTAATGCAATTATTGCCCGCTTGGTAATAACAACATAGGGTCTATACGAGCGTTGTTGAGGCTTACCGACCAATGCAGGTGAGGGCCTGTTACTCGGCCGGTGGCGCCTACTTTGCCCAGAATTTGGCCCTTGCCTAAAGTATCGCCTTTGACCACCGAGATTTCACTGAGGTGGCAAAACATGCTGATGAGGCCCTGGCCATGGTCCACATAGACCACATTGCCGTTAAAGAAAAAGTTGCCGGTTAATACCACTTTGCCCGAAGCTGGTGCCTTAATGGGGGTGCCCTTGGGTGCGGCAATGTCTAAACCACTGTGGGGTTTGCGTGGGGACTCATTGAAAAAGCGTCTCAATCCAAACGGACTGGAATAAGGGCCAGCTACCGGCTTTAAAAATGCCAGGTCGGGGGCTTGGGACAGGTCAAATGTGTGAAATACTGCACCGGCTTGTTTCTTTTCCTTTTTATGGCGTTTTAAGTCAGCGGCGCTTAAGTCTATGTGTTTGCGGGTTTTAAGGGTGATGTGCTGTTCCGGGTAGTCTTTGTCTTTTACCTGAAAAGGGATGCCCTTGCCGTTCACCCTAACTTCATGGTGGCCAGGTTTACTGTTAAGACCAAGACCTACGACGGCGTACCAAAAACCTCGGTGGCGACTCATGGCCACAGGTTGCTCACGGTAGAAAACCTCGGGTCGAAGCTCGCTGTCGGCGGCAATTTTAAGGGTTACTAGGCCACCGGGTACTGGGCTAGAGGTGGGTAAGGCCCAGACTTGGCTGCTCATTAAAATGAATATTAGGCCAACGAGTTTACTTATCATGGGTTTGCTCTTGCACGGTACACGTGAGATTGCCTTGGTGGAGCTGTGCATTGAGGGTCTCTCCCACGTTAACCTGTTTGCTGTCTGTTACCGCCACACCCTCTTGAGTGGTGATGATGGCATATCCTCGGCTTAGAGTACTAAGCGGGCTCACGGCATTCAATACCTCTGCTTGCCTGGCCAGTTTTTGCTGCAGTGCGGCTATCTGTTGTTTAATGGCCAGTTCCAGGCGTTGCTTTAACTGGCTGGTGTGCTGCTGTAGTAGGGCAAGGCGCTTGTCTGGCTTGTGTTGCTGCAAGCGAGCACTCACATTGCTTATTTTTTGCTGGCTTAACTGTAGGCGACGTTCCATGGCGTTTTTGAGCCTTAGCTCCGCCATGTCCAGGCGCTGCATGTTTTCTTGCAGCTTGTCTTTGGGGTGTCGAAGGCGTTTCACTACTTGCATTAAATGGAAGCGCTGGGCATTTAAACGGTTTTGCATGCTGCGAATTAATTGGCGCTGCAGCTGCTCAAAACGGCCCAGCCATTCAAAGCGATCCGGGCTCACTAATTCGGCCGCAGCCGATGGGGTAGGGGCTCTTAGGTCGGCCACGAAGTCACTGATGGAGGTATCCACCTCATGGCCCACGGCGCTAATAATAGGGATCACACTGTTAAAAATAGAGTGGGCCACAATCTCTTCATTAAAGGGCCACAGGTCTTCCAGGCTGCCGCCTCCACGCCCCACAATCAGCACATCACAGATAGCATCTCGGTTAGCGCGCTCTATGGCCTGCACAATTTGCCCGGCCGCCAGTTCCCCTTGCACTTGCGTGGGGTAAATTGAAATAGGCAGGGCCGGAAAACGGCGCTTAAGCACAGATATAATGTCTTTCACTGCCGCCCCGGTTTGGCTGGTGACTATGCCTATGTGCTTAGGGTGGGCAGGTAATGGTTTTTTATACTCAGGGTTGAAATAGCCCTGTTGATGAAGGCGGGCTTTTAGGGCTTCAAAGGCAATTTTTAAAGCCCCCTCGCCGGCACTTTCCATCTTATCCACAATCAGTTGGTAGTCGCCACGGGCCTCATATAGGCTCACCGAGGCATGAATTAAAACCTGGTCTCCTTCTTTTGGCACAAACTGAACATATTGGCTGCGACTCTTAAACATGGCGCAACGCACCTGAGCACGTTGATCTTTAAGGGTGAAGTACCAATGGCCGGAATTAGGGCGCGCCAGGTTAGAGATCTCGCCGCTCACCTGAACACGATGCAGATAGGTTTCCAGCAGCTCTTTGCTCTG
>Ga0209290_1001313_pt1 | contig 12333 bp, 7 predicted proteins | sample EN1Hudsemesocosm_2_FD_184632 | JGI IMG/M metagenome (GOLD analysis project Ga0209290, IMG submission 184632) | Methane-oxidizing microbial communities from mesocosms in the Hudson Canyon - EN10B Hudson Canyon (SPAdes) (version 2) | ecosystem: Environmental > Aquatic > Marine > Cold seeps | place... | reverse complement strand
ATTACCCTTCAGCCGCCCCCTCTTAGCTTTTAGCCCTTTAAAACACTCAGCCATTAACTCAGAGAAGGATTGGCTAAAGCGCATTAATTAGATAAAGTATGCAGCAAGAAACACCCCACACATAAAACCAATTGAGAAATCAGTATGAGCCGTTTTTGGAGCGATATCGTTCACACCCTCACGCCTTATGTTCCAGGTGAACAGCCTAAAGTATCAAATTTAATTAAATTAAATACTAATGAGAATCCATTCGGCCCATCTCCAAAAGTGCTTGATGCGCTTAAAGCAGAAACCAATGATGTACTTCGCCTCTATCCTGACCCGAATGCAAGTGAGCTTAAGTCAGCCATCGCTCAATATTACAATGTTGATGAAGCGAATGTTTTCGTAGGGAATGGCTCAGACGAGGTACTGGCTCATACCTTTGCAGGATTATTAAAACAAGATAAGCCCTTACTGTTTCCCGATATTAGTTACAGCTTTTACCCTGTTTATTGTGGCTTGTATGAAATCACACCTGAAACGATCCCCTTAAATGATCAGCTTGAAATCAATCTGGACGACTATCATGCTGAAAACGGCGGCATTATCTTCCCAAACCCTAATGCCCCCACCGGACAACTGCTAACCTTAACCGACATCACAAAACTACTCGAAAGAAATACTGAGTCCGTGGTGGTTATTGATGAAGCATATATCGATTTCGGAGGTGAAAGCGCAATTTCTTTAGTAAAACAATTCCCCAATTTACTAGTAATTCAAACCTTTTCAAAATCTCGTTCACTAGCGGGGCTTCGTGTAGGATTTGCCGTCGGTGACCCAGCACTAATTGATGGTTTAGAGCGCATTAAAAATAGCTTCAACTCATACCCTCTTGATCGGTTAGCGATTCATGGGGCCGTTGCAGCCATCGAAGACCAAGCGTATTTTGAACAATGTTGTCACACCATCATTTCAACACGTAACAAACTCACTCAGCAATTAACAGGGCTTGGGTTTGAAGTACTACCCTCCGCGACAAACTTTGTATTTGCGAAACATACACAGGAAAATGCTGAAGAAATTACAACAAAGTTACGTGCAAGCTCCATTATTGTTCGACACTTTAAGCAAGAACGAATCAAGGATTATTTAAGAATCACTATAGGCACAAATGACGAATGCGAGGCACTTGTTAAGGCCTTGCAACAAATTCTAGCTAAATAACGGCTCCAGTTTCAGGAAACACATTAATGGCTAACAAGGCTCCAAAATTTTTAATAGGTATCGACTTAGGCACTACAAATACTGTGGTGGCTTATGCCGATATGGCCATGCCGTTAAACCCTGAGAACTGTCATATTTTTGAAATTGAGCAACTTATCGCACCCGGTGAGGTCGCCAAACGACCTCAACTTCCTTCTTTTCGTTATCACCCAATAAAAGGCGAATTAGCCGAGAGCGATACTTTACTGCCTTGGCCAGAAAAATTAACCAATGACTTACCTTCTGTCATTATTGGTGAATGGGCCCGAGAGTTAGGTGCAAAAGTAGATGGCAGACAAGTCGTCAGCGCTAAAAGCTGGCTTTCGCATCCTCAGGTTGATCGAAGTGCCGACATTTTACCTTGGGGCTGTACAGAAGACGCTTATAAAGTGTCTCCTATCTTAGCCAGCGCCAGTTATTTATTTCATGTTCGTCAAGCATGGAATACGGCACACCCGAAAGCACTCATAGAAGACCAAGAGCTTGTCGTTACGATTCCCGCCTCATTTGATGAAAGCGCTAGAGCTTTTACGGTCGAAGCGGCTAAATTAGCTGGACTCTCTAATATCTTACTATTAGAAGAGCCTCAAGCTGTTTGCTACGACTGGTACGCACGACAAGGCGAGTACGCCCAAGCACAATTAAAAAAGTTCAAACTTCTATTGGTTTGTGATGTGGGTGGGGGTACGACAGACCTTAGTTTGATCAAAATTTCACAAGACAATAATGACACGCTGACACTTACGCGTGTCGGTGTTGGCAATCACCTTATGCTAGGTGGTGACAATGTTGACCTAGCGTTAGCGCATACCGTTGAACGACATATCAATAAACCCACTGAACAAGCGGGCAAACAAGTAATAAAAAAGCTAAGCACGGCAAGTTTATCCCAACTAATACAACAAACTCGACAAGCAAAAGAAGTATTGTTAAGCGATAACCCGCCTGAAAGCCGTAAAGTAACCTTGCTAGGTAGCGGCTCAAAACTAATAGGCGGGTCAAAAAGCTACCCCCTTAGCCGACAAGAAGTTAGTGATATCGCACTTGATGGCTTTTTCCCGTTAATCGATATAAATGAACATCCCATTAAACGTCGTAGCGCCATGATTGAATTCGGCCTACCTTATGCGCCTGACCCAGCAGTCAGCAAATATCTCGCGCAGTTTATTACCGAGCACCAAACAGCCTGCCGAGACGCCTTAGGCCTTTCAAATGACAGTTCACAAAACAATGAAACGATCGCCAGCCCCGATGCATTACTATTAAATGGCGGCGTTTTTAACAGTGCAGCCTTACATCAGCGCGCTCAAGCTTTATTAACGCAATGGCACCATAATGAGATCACTCTCTTAGAAAATACATCACCCGACCTCGCTGTAGCTCAAGGCGCCGTTGCTTATGCCAAAGCTCGACGTGGCGCCCAATTAAAAATTGGTGGCGGCTCTGCACGTACATTCTTTCTTGCCTTGGAAAAAACCGACACACATCAACAAGTGATTTGTTTGATGCCTAAAGGCACCGAAGAGAATCAAGAGTACTTACTCAAAGATAAAAAATTCTCCCTTCGCTTGGGGCAGCCTGTTCAATTCAATTTATTATCTACTACTGCGGATCACAACTTTCGAGCAGGTGAACTCACCTCCATTGATACTAAAGCCATCGAAGGCCAGCATTTCATTTCGCTACCGCCTTTAATTGTTGTACTAAATTCAGAAATGCTAAGTAAAACTCAGGTTAAACATCCATTAAAGGAGATAACCGAAAACGAAGAAATTGAAGTATCCCTTGCAACGACCTTAACCGAAGTGGGTACCTTACAACTAGATTGTGTTGCAAGTAACCAGCAACGTTGGCATGTAGAGTTTCAAGTAAGAAAGAGCGAAACCAACAAATCCACAGAAGACACACAATTACCCCCTGCTTTTTCTAATGTTCAGCAACAACTAGAGACGGTGTTCCATAAAAATAAAAAACAAGCCGACCCGAAAGCGATTAAAACCTTACGTATTGATATCGAAAAACAACTAGGTAAACGAGATGGCTGGGACATCCCATTACTCCGCGCCTTATTTGATCAACTTTTAAATGGCAGTAAACATAGAAAACACTCCGCTTCACATGAGCGAGTTTGGTTTAACCTTGCCGGTTATAGTTTGCGCCCTGGATTTGGCTATCCTGCTGATAAATGGCGCATTGAGCAAATATGGAAGCTACACCAACAAGGCCTGCTATTCGATAGTGATACTCAAGGCTGGATTGATTGGTGGACATTCTGGCGCAGAGCGGCTGGCGGTTTAAGCGCACAGCAACAATTTTTACTCTATAAAGACATCACCAAATTTATAAACCCCTCTGCTCTCACGAGTAGAAAGCTACAAGTCGAAGCAAAACAAAAATCCTACGAAGACATGGTTAAGCTCGTTGCAGCCTTAGAACATTTACCAGTTCAAGATAAAACCCAAGTATCGCAATGGTTATTAAAGCGATTAGAAAAACCTGCTGAAACAAAAACAAGTTGGTGGGCTCTTGGTCGAATCGCTTCACGCATACCTTTTCACGGCAGCGCGCATAATGTGATCCCGAAAGAAAGCATTCAAACTTGGCTCCCTCAACTATTAAAAGCTGACTGGAAAAAAGAACAACAAATTGCTTTTGCAGTCGTACTCATGTCACGCATGAGTGGTGACCGAAGTAGAGATATTGACGAAGAATGGCGACATAAAATCATTGAGAAACTCAAAGTAGCCAAAGCCCCCACAAGCTGGATTGAAATGCTTGAGAAGGTCAAAGAATTAGACGAAAAAGAAGAAAAACGTGTATTTGGAGAAGGCTTACCACCTGGTTTAAAACTACTTAAGTAAAATCAGCACAGTAAAAGACAATCACAACCAAAATACCTATTGAAGCTTAATAGTTTTTTACTTTGTTGATCTCTGCATTTAAATCCACTAAATCTTTTATACCCATGTTAAATGGCTGAGCGAGCAAATTCCTGCTCAGATTTACAAACGGGGAGAGACACCCCTGCCCATAGTGTAATTTGATACTTTCAATTCTAATTTCGGTGAGCACTAAGTAAATATTTTATTCATTGCTCATAACAAGGTGACACACCTGCCCAATAAGTCTAAAAAATGGTTTTTTCGGCTCTTCACCAACTCATCTTATTTTATTAACTTACGAATGTGGCGCTGTAGGAGGCTTGATTTGCCACATTTAACCCAAAACAAAATAATGTGGTGAAAGTAATGATAAAAACAAAAGCTTTATCTTTTAACCTTCTTAAATCAGTACTCGGTATCTCCATTGCAGCCGGCTTAAGTTCAGCGGCCTCAGCCATTGGTATCGAAGATATCGTTGACGGAGGCAATAGTTTTTCATGGGAGCGCGTTGAAATCCCAGGTACTAAGTGTAGCGATGGGTCTCAATATAAATTTTGGGTGCATGACAACCCCGGTTCAAGGAATCTGCTCATCATGTATGAAGGTGGTGGCGCATGCTGGGATTATGAAACCTGTAGTGGTGCCGCAGGTTTACTTGGCGCAGCCAATCCTAACGGGCTTCCTGATGACTATATTACCCAACAAAAAGCCCAATATGTATCCCCTCTGGTTAACGGTGCAGACCCAGGCTTTCCTCTTCGCTCCAAAACAGATATTGCCACAAAAGATTGGGACGTTGTCTACATGCCGTATTGCACAGGTGATGTCCATGTGGGTAATAAAGTAACCACTTACAATGACCCTACAGGGACTAATCCCCCCATTAATTTCCATCACGCAGGGTATAGTAATTCCATAGCTGCTTTGGAGTTTCTGGACAACCGTTTCTCTAGAATCAATAAATTATTGATTACCGGCTTTAGTGCTGGAGGTGTAGCGTCGGGAGCACTTTATCATGAAGCCCACGAAAAGCTAGGTATCAAAAGAGGCAAAGGTTATATGTTAAATGACTCTGGGCCACTTTTTCCGGCAGCTGATGTGAATGCAAACTCACGGCAATTACATGAAACCATCTCTACCGCATGGGATATGCCCAGTGTACTCAATAATCTACCTGACAGTTTTAACCCCAATGATATGGGAAGCATCACTGATATGTTAGCCGATGAATATCCTAATGATCATTTTGCTTATACTGGTTATAGCACCGATTTAAATTTTTCCAGATTCTCTTATGAACGCTTTTACCCTGGCATAGACACCGCGGGTATTCTTGCTCTTTGGCAAGAAGATCAGCAGATTCTTGTTGATAAAATGAATAGCTACGAAAACTTTAGTTATATCATCCCTTGGAATAGGCCGATTAATGATAGTCACTGCTCTACTATACTGACTTTTATGGGTAGTCATGCTTGCCCAAGTGTCCGACAGAAATATTGGTACGAAGCGCTTGAATGGCCTCTAACGCAAAGCTGGAAGTGCCCTGACACCACTACCGGAATGAGCGGATTTCTAACATCTTGGCTGGGAGGAGATACCTTACGCCTGAAAGAACCTTATAACCTTTACAACCAGGAAGACCCTGGCATGCAAATCATTGGGCCGCAAATTAACGGCGCACTTTAAAGGATGACGACATAACTAAAAATTTCAAACCTTAATTCTCTCCCATCGAAAGCTAAAAACTCTAGATGGGATTTTTTTAAATACAGGAACAATCAAGAGGGTGGCCTATCCGTTCAATTTATACAAAAAATGGCCTTTTAAGCCCTCCCCATCCGTGTATTTTTTTATTAACTTAGCGGCATGACATTATTTTTTTGTCATATTAAATTTTAACTTACAGTGGTGAAAGTGATGATAACAACAAAAACTTCATCCATTAATCTTCTTAAGTCTGTTGCAGGTGTTTCATTAGCGCTTAGTTTAAGCTCTGGAACTTCCGCAATTGGTATTGAAGATGTTGTTGATGGTGGTAACGATTTCGCTTGGGAGCGTATCGAAATCCCAGGTACAAAATGCAGTGATGGCTCACAATATAAGTTTTGGGTGTACGATAACCCAAGTTCAACTAATTTAGTGATGATGTTTGAAGGCGGTGGTGCATGCTGGGATTATGAAAGCTGCAGCGGCCGATTAGGTAAACTCGGTGCAGCAAACCCTAATGGTATTGCTGACGATTTTATCACTTCTCAAACAGCTAACTTTGTATCGCCCATCATCAATGGCGCAGATCCTGGCTTTCCGTTACGTAGTAAAACCGACCTGGTGACTAAAGGTTGGGATGTTGCTTTTATGCCTTACTGTACAGGTGACGTACATGTAGGGAACAAAGTTACCACCTACACAGATCCAACCGGAATTGACCCTCCCCTAAACTTCCACCACATGGGTTACAACAACTCTACTGCCGCATTTGATTACATGGCTGGCCGCTTTCCGACGATCAGTAAATTCTTAATTACTGGTTTTAGTGCAGGAGGCGTTGCTTCCGGTGCGTTGTACCATGCAGCTCGTCAACAACTTAACATTAACGAAGGTTATATGCTGAATGATTCCGGACCATTATTCCCGGCACCAGATGCAAGCTCTAACTCTCGGCAATTACATGAAACAATATCCGCTGCGTGGGATATGCCCAGTGTATTATCAGAAATGCCAGCAAGCTTTGACCCTGATGACATGGGCAGCGTTTCCCGTTCTTTAGCGCTTGAATACCCAAATGACCACTTCGCTTACACCGGTTACAGTACCGATTTTAATTTCTCACGTTTTTCATACGAGCGATTTTTCCCTGGTATTGATGAAACTGGTATTTTAAATTTATGGCGAGAAGATCAAGCAGCTCTTGTAGATGAAATGAATGAGCACGCGAATTTCAGCTATCACATTCCTTGGAACCGACCCATTAATGATAGCCATTGCTCAACCATCATTACTTTTATCGGTAGTCATGCCTGCCCAACAGTCCGTAAGAAAAAATGGTATGAATTTTGGGAGTGGCCTTGGGGTCAAGATTGGAAGTGCCCAGGCACCAGTACGGGCATGACGGATTTTCTATCATCTTGGATTAACGGCAACAACACGATACGCCTAATTGAACCCTATAATTTGTACAACCAAGATGATCCTGGTATGCAAATTATTGGTCCTCAAATAGACGGCGCTATTTAAAAATAAGGGAGTAATTGGGGAGGTCTATTTTCCCCTACCCCATGGCCAACATTGCGTTAAGGCTATGGGGTGAGTTTATACATTTTTGCTTCTATATATTATTTAAATACCTACTCTTAAATACTAATTCTTAATAACAATGTTGAGGACACCATGAAGAAACATATAAAAAAAACATACATGGAAAAAGCTATTCTACTCACCATCTCAACGCTAGCTATTTCAGCTATTTATATTTTGAGTCCAGATCAATCACTCAAACCACAAAGCTATTCACATACGGCGCCCCAACCTAATTTCGAACAAACAGCCGACAAATTAGCAAGCCAACCAACAATAGCCCCCCCCAACAATAATAATTCATCAGGAGACAGCACCATGCTAGACAATAATGCGCTATCCATGGACTCTTTAAAAGAGATGCTATTTCCTAAAGGAGACCCAGCATGGGCTTGGGCAAAAGTAGACATAGGCCAACTACAAGCAGACATGCCCGACAACCTATATTGGGAATTAGCGGCGCCTACTTCTGATGAATGGTTACTTGAACACCGTAAAGAAGTAAAAACCTATTGGGATAATGAATATGGGGAAATTTTATCGCACCAAGCTTCAGAAAAACAAATTAGAGACTACTATGCTCACCAGCACCAAGTCTCAACGGATTATGTTCTGTTTGCTACACAGCTATTAAACCGCCATATCAAAGACTTACCAGAACGAGATGTAAGCTTTCAAAAACTAGCACGTAACTTGCATTTGGCACGCTTGGAAGAACTCCCAAAGAAGCTTTCTAATGCCATGGATCAACGTAATAAACAAGAAGAACGACGCGCAGCATGGCTCGCAGATAAAGAAGGATTTGAAGAAGCTTTACGTGTGGAAAAAGAAGATGCTGAAAGATTACTAAAGTCGAGTTAAATAACGATGTTTCTACAGCCAAAACTTATATTTTTAGCCCTTATTAGCGGCAGTCTTTATGCGCTTTCAAATGTAGGTTTTGGCTGGTGGCCTTTGGTATTTATTTACTTAACGCCTCTCTGGTTGGCCATTGACAGTTTGAATAGCAACCAAAAGTTAAAAAAGGTCGCTCTTTTAGGCTTTATTTTTGGTTTAAGTGCCTTTGCTGTGGGTTTTCCTTGGATGTTAAGCCTCACCGATAAGTTTTTGGGCAGTGGTATATTTTTAGGTAGCTTTTTATGGGTTTGTTTAGGTATTTGGTTTTCTTTAGCCTTTGCTATTTATGCATTATTATACCGTTGCTTATCCTATGTAAATTGCCCAAACGTCATTGCAGGTACAACGCCTTTAGTACTAATTGAGTGGTGGCAGGTTAGCCTATTTCCCTCCTACGGCGGTACAGCATTGATTGCAAAACCTATATTAGCGCAAATTGCTGATTTAGGAGGGCCACTCATACTTAGCGCTTTTGTTGTAATGATTAACAGCGGAGTTTATGCTGTTTATCAATGGCATACTGACAAACAAGAATTTCCTGTCAAACAAACGCTTGGCTCTATATTACTGGTCACGTCAGTGCTTATTTATGGGCATATTCAAAGTTCATCTATTCTGGCTAACAAACACGAAAACCCGCTTAAAATTGGAGCGATTCAAAGTAACCTAGTAATGCTGGATAAAGATGAATTATCACTACAGAGCCATCCCGTCCACCTTAAACAAAGCCAAGACCTTTTAGCTAACCATAAAATAGACTTACTTATCTGGCCCGAAACGGCCTATGTTCGAGGCTTAAGGCGTCCATTACCAATTGATGCTCAATTTATTCGTGCAGGGATTAAAACCCCATTACTGTTTGGTGGTACCTCTGTGTGGCAACAGAATGGACAAAGAACCAAAGCTAACTCTGTGTTTTTAGCCGATAAAGAAGGAAAAATTGAACAAGTATACGATAAAAGTTTATTAATTCCATTTGCGGAATACACTCCTTTTGCTCCATTACTGAAATCTTACAAAGAACAACTCAGCACCCTCTTCCCTCAAGGGCAAAATTTCAATTCTATAGGACATCAGCAGGCGATTCAGCTAGGTTCTACAACCATTAGTACACCAATCTGTTATGAAATAATTCACCCTGAATTTATACGTAAACAAGTTAATCGTATACGCCCACAACTCATCGTCACACTGGCTAATGATGCCTGGTTTGGTAAAACACAAGAGCCTTGGATACACCTTTCACTAGCGAGGCTGCGTGCCATAGAACACAGGCTTTGGATAGTTCGATCTACCAATAGTGGTATTAGTGCCATCATCGACCCCGCAGGCAATATTATTAGTCAAACAGGACTACACACAAAGGAGAACCTATTAGGAACAGTTTACCCTCAACATTCGTTCACCTTCTATGCCCATTATGGAAATTGGATAGGATGGCTAGCACTCATATTAACCTTGCATGGGTTCTATCGTTTGATCACGCGCAACAAACAATTTAGTTCCTTTACGCCTTCTTTCTTCACGAATCGATGAAGGTTGAACGCCCGTCCAACTTTTAAACGCTCTTCTAAAACTGGAAGCATCACTAAAACCCAATTTTTCTGCAATTTCACTGATGGTTAACAACGTTCCTCTCAATAAACACATAGATTTATTTTTTTTGAATTCATTGATCAAGCATTGATAACTCGTTTGATTCATTTGTAATTTACGATACAAGCAACTTCTTGAGGTATGTAGCTGCTTGGCAAGCTCCGCCAAAGTCGGAAAGTTTGGGTAAGTTTTAGCTAAAATTGTATTCACTCTGGCGTTAATTGAGAAGCGTCGTTCACATCGTTTTAAAGCCGCGTGACAGTGTTGTGATTTAATTATTCTCACTTGCTCATTTGCCGTTAATATCGGTAAATCCAATACATTTTTTTTAAATGATACTTCATGATATGGCGCCTCAAACTCTACATCACAACTTAAATTAACGTCATAAAGTTTGCTATGAGCAGGCTTTGAATACGGAAGACAAATCCGTTGAAACGATAATGACTCGCCCGTTAACCAGCGAGCTTGATGTTGACAACAAGATAGCAGCGCCTCCGTTGCAAACCATTGCAATGTTAATGGCAAACTGCGGTGGTAAAGTCGGTCAAACCGAATCACTGCGTCGTGGCCTTTTATTTCAGATTCAAAATTTAAAGAAATAGAAAGTAATAAATGATAATACTGCACACTTTTGAGTGCTTGCATTAACGTCGCGCTAGACATAATCAGCTGACCAACGGTATCGGCTGCCACTAAGTTTAATTGTTTTCCAAACTTAAAGCCTATTCCGTGAGGCACACCATCAAGCGACTGAGTTAGGGCGTTATATAAGTTTCTAGGGGTCACTCTCTTTCGATAATCACTAAGATCACTCAAGCTTCCTGAGTAACCGCGTAACTTGAAACCTTCTGTTTCAAGCACATTTTTCAACACTGATAGATATAAAACACCAACCACTTCATCATCTATTCCAAAATGAAAATCAGTTGATTTTTGCATCGCACTACTCCCCTTCTTTTTCCAGTCTTATTCAAGACATTATTTTGAAGGGCAATAATTCAAAAACAGGTCTTATGAAATTCAATAAGAACGGTTTTTATTTGCCAATAATACTAACTGTACAGATCAATACCTTAAAACGAAGCTAAACAACTCATACTCAGAAAATTATTAATCTACTTACGTATTAACGTAGCGTCTTCACCATTAATAGCACTACACCCAAGTTCAAGCATTCTATTACAGCTTTCACTTGCACTCATACCAAATAGGAAGGTTAATATAGAGAATTTTAACAACACTAATCAAAGGAATGCGTTAATCAAAAACAAATAATCGCTAAGCAATTCGTTTAAAACCTTTGTGCAATTTATTTAAACCTTTGATTTATAAGTAGCAAAAAAGATTAGCATAACGGCCCATTTTTAAAAAAAACGCTGACTAAATATATATCATTAAACCTTTTAAAAGCTAATATTTAAGCAGATAGCGATAATTTATATTAACTTTTAGACTGCCGAAACTCTGTAGGCGTTTGGTCTAGAATTTCTTTAAATATTCGATTAAAAGAACTTAAAGTGCGATATCCCACATCAAGTGCGATATTCTGAATCGGCGTATCACGCTCTGCTAGTAAACGTGAACTTGCTTCCTCGATACGTAATTGATTGACATAATCATTAAAATTTCGATAATTAAACGTCTGATTAATCAGGGCTCTGGCTCTATATTCAGGCAAACCAATTTCTGTCGCCAACATACTTAAAGTCAATTTTTCCGTTCGATAAAATTTTTCTTCATCCATTACTTTCTCAAGCTTTGCGACACATTGATTCAACTGATATTGCTGTTTGCTCACAGCCTCTACACAGATAGGGGTAGGAATTTCATCATGACCTAGGTCACCAAGTAATACGCCATCACGCCCTTTGAGCAGTAAAGTACCAACATTCATTACACATAAAGCAACCACAACCATCAATACCCAAGAGCTCCCTACACCTGTATTTAAGGATATTGTTACCGACAAACCTGTCACACCTAGCGTTACCAGAAGTACTGCGCGAAGCTTTCGTCGACTTTCAACCAAATCATCTTTCCAATGAGCGACAATGGCCCAAAGCCCATTTAATATAACCAAATACTCACAAAACTGTGGAATCTGCCAGCCTAGCACATAAAAATTTCCAGCAGATTCAACATTTGCGCCAAAGTACCGCGTTACTGAAGGAGCAACAAAACTATAAATAGCCAGTACAGCCCAAGTTGATAAAATTTCAGGTCGACGAGTAAAGGTTAACTGGCAAACAAGCCAAAAAAATGCTGGTAGCATGGTCATGATGTCACCTGCTAACCATTTATATTCAGGAGGAATGTGAGGCTCTATTAAAAAAGCACTCCCTGACAACAACATCGCTAAAAATGCTTTTGCCACAGGATACTGCCAAGAATCACGTGCGACAATAATAAATATGAT
>Ga0209290_1001311_pt1 | contig 12372 bp, 10 predicted proteins | sample EN1Hudsemesocosm_2_FD_184632 | JGI IMG/M metagenome (GOLD analysis project Ga0209290, IMG submission 184632) | Methane-oxidizing microbial communities from mesocosms in the Hudson Canyon - EN10B Hudson Canyon (SPAdes) (version 2) | ecosystem: Environmental > Aquatic > Marine > Cold seeps... | reverse complement strand
CCCTGATAATTGTTGTAGCATGTCTATGGCATGCGCCTCATTTTCAGGTTTACCTAAAATATAACCATCAATCACCACACTGGTATCCGCTGATAAAATAGGCAAAGAAGAATCAATTATACTCCGACTCACTGCCGACTTTTCTGCTGCAATCCTTACCACATAGTCTTCAGCAATTTCCTTATATTTAGGTGTCTCGTCTATATCAGCTGCTTGAACAATATAACTGACACCAATCTGGTCTAATAATTCCCTTCGTCGAGGGGATGCGGAGGCAAGAATAAGCTGTTCGTTCATCGATGATAGGGGTGATTATTTAAAATACTCCACGCTCTGTACAATTGTTCAGCAACAAGAATACGTACAACAGGATGAGGAAAAGTTAATTTTGATAAACTCCATGACTCTCTGGCTTGGTCTCTAACAGAGTCAGCTAATCCTTCTGGCCCACCGATCATTAAAGCTACATTTTGCCCACTTTCCATCCACCTTTTCATAGCAACTGAAAGTTCAGGGGTTGTCCATGGTTTACCCGGTATATCTAAAGTAACAATATGAGTTTTAGCGGGAACAGCCTGAATCATTCTTTCACCTTCATCCCGAACAATTCGTGCTACATCACTATTTTTCCCTCTTTTCCCTGGCATTATTTCTTTCAGTACTAAGTCACATTCCTTTGGCATACGTTTGGCATATTCATCATAGCCTTGCTGTACCCAGCCAGGCATTTTATTTCCTACTGAAATTAAATTTATTTGCATCTTCCTAACAACCCACTGAATATGACTTAATTATTAAAATTACAAGCAGGATACACAGAACAATATATTGATGCAATGGACAGCTTTTCTAATTTTAAAAACACTCCCCTTAGTTAAAGTTCAAGCCACTCGTTAAACCCAGATCCCCCAAAAACAACTGATTTGGTGTATAATTGGCGGTTATCTAAAAAAAATACATCTATATAATTAAGCACTTATTTAGATTTTAATATGCAATTTTATAACAGCAAATGATTTCTAGCATCATAACAGCTGCAATATTTATGATGATTCTTGGCGTTGTTTTAGCCATCATCCTAGCGATTGCAAACAAAAAACTCTTTGTTTATGAAGACCCGCGTATTGACGGGGTAGATGAAATGCTGCCCCAAGCTCAATGTGGTGCTTGTGGTGTACCTGGTTGCCGTCCATTTGCTGAAGCAGTGGTGAGTGGTGCAAAAAACCCATCTGCATGCACGGTAAACACGCCTGAAGGTAATGCTGAAATTGCTTCTTATATGGGTGTTGATATGGGCGACACTGAAAAAGTGGTTGCTCGCTTAGCCTGTGCTGGCGGTACCCACGTTGCTTACACTCGTGCAAAATATGAAGGACTTCAAACCTGCCAAGCTGCTGCAGCTGTTTCCGGTGGAGGTAAAGGCTGTAGTTGGGGTTGTCTAGGACTTGCAGATTGTGCTGATGTCTGTGATTTTGATGCCATCTTTATGGATGACCATGGATTACCTATTGTTATTGAGGATAAATGCACCGCCTGTAATGACTGTATTGTGGTTTGCCCTAAAGATTTATTTTCATTACAACCTGTTAGCCATCAATTATTTGTTGCCTGTAAAAGTTTGGATGAAGGTGATAAAGCCGAAGCCGAATGTGAAGTGGCCTGTACTGCATGTGAGAAATGTGTGGTTGATGCCCCCGAAGGTTTAATTGAAATTAAAAATAATTTAGCCGTGATTGATTTTAAAAAATATGATGAGATTCTAGTTGATCGCACTCCTATTGAACGTTGCCCAACTGGAGCAATCGTTTGGATAGACAGCAAATTAGGAACAACGCGTTCTAGCGTAGGTAAAGCCGCTAATCAATCTCATCGTACAGAATCTTTACCCCAATAATAATTCTTTTATATACAACTAGTTTCTTAGGTTAACAATGGCCATTTTTGGTAAGAAAAAACAAAATAAAGTCTACAAATATCCTGGTATCCGCACACTATTAACAGGCAATGAAGCCGTTATTATGTGCGAAAGAGAATCTAGTGATGCTGCTGGCACTTATCTATCAACACCAGCATCTGAAATGAGTACGGGCTGGAATGATCAGAAAAATAAGGGCCACCTTAATATTTCTAACCGACCGTTAATTTCTGTTAACCCTGAAGATAATCAAGCAGCGGCTACTGCAACAGCTGGACTGGCTTTATCTGGATTAAGGGCAACACATTTTTGCTCATCAGCTCAAAGTGTTGCATCTATGCATGAGTCACTTTATGCCTCTGTGGGGAAAAGACTGCCTTATGTGTTAAATATTGCTTGTAAAGCAATCACCAAAGCCACCTCAAACATTCATTGTGGCCATGATGATTATCACAGCATGGATGATACTGGCTTTATTCAATTTTTTGCACGTAATAACCAAGCCGCAGCCGACCTTAATCTTATCAGCCGAAAAATTGCTGAACTGAGTTTAAATCCTGCCGCGGTTGCTCAAGATGGTTTTTTAACCTCGCATTTAATTGAAGCAATAAACTTACCTGAACGAGAATTAATTGAAGAGTTTGTCGGTTTTCCTGACGACATTATTGGCTCACCCACACCCGCTCAAAGTATTTTATATGGCAAAACTCGCCGTCGTGTTCCTGAATCTTGGAATATAGATCAGCCTACACAATCTGGTGGTGTACAAAATGCTGATAGTTATATGCAAACTGTTGCAGGCCAACGCCCTTATTTCTTTGACCATGTTGCAACGATTACTGAACAATGCATGGATGAATGGTTTGAATTAACGGGTCGTCGTTATAACCGTATCAATGAATACTTAACTGATGATGCTGATTATTTAATTATTGCTCAAGGCAGTATTTTAAATGAAGCTGAAGTTACCGCTGATTATTTACGCAATAGCCGCAAACTTAAAGTCGGTGTGGTTGATATGACTCTATTCCGCCCTTTTCCTGGTGACTTAATCAGTCATTTAGTTAAAGGTCGTAAAGGTGTGCTTGTTTTAGAAAGAACAGACCAGCCGCTTGCTGAAGATTTACCTATTATTGCTGAAATACGTTCTTGTATTAGTAAGGCAATAGATAACGGTAATTCTAAAGGAAAATCTTATCCTGATTATGCTAGCTTTAGCAAAACAACGGATGCAGCACCTTTATATTCGGCTTGTTTTGGCCTAGGTGGTCACAGCATACAAATTAACGATATTGTTACTGCCGTTGAAAACATGTTGCCTGAGGGTAAGCAGCAAAAATTTGCTTATCTAGGTATTGAATTTGTTCATAAAAAAGCACTTTCACCACAACAAGAAATTCAGCAGCAATCAATTACGGAAGCTTACCCAAACATTAGCGAACTTGCTTTATTAGCGTCAGATCGTTCTGATATACCTAGCCATAATATTGATTCTGTACGCATCCATTCTTTAGGTGGTCGTAAAACAGCTAATGCGGGTAAAGATTTAGCACAAACATTATTTGAAAAGTTTAACTTTGATGTAAAAGCACAACCCAATTTTGGTACAGAAAAAAAAGCACAGGAAAGTACTTTTTGCTTAAGCTTCTCAACTGAATCACTACCTATCAGCAATGATTACAGTTCAGTTAATACTGTTATTGCAACTGACCAAAATATTTTTAGCTTTAGCGACCCTTTAGCTGGCCTTGCTGAAAAAGGCACGCTGCTTATGCAAAGTGCATTATCATCGGCTGAAGATGTTTGGCAAAGCTTACCTAATCACGCACAACAATTAATCACTGATAAACAAATCAAAGTATTTTTTATTGATGCGATTAAAATTGCTTCCGAAAGCAATAAAGAGTTCTCTGCACAATTTGATTTACAGCATACGATTTTTAAATCACTATTTTTCAAAGTTAATGATATTAGTGACAATACCGATAAATCAGTAGAAGACCTGCAATTATTAATTGATAGCAATATTGATTTAGTTAAACGTGCGTATAACGAAGTCAATGAAATTAATGTTGCTGAAATGAGTATTGGTAATTCTATTTTGCCTCAAGCAACTGAAACAATTGCACCTTTATTATTACAACAAAAACCAGCTAATCAAGATGCCATCGCGGACATTCATCGTTTTTGGAATCAAACAGCAAGCACTAAAGATAGCGTACTTGCAGATCCCTTTTTAGCGTTAGGTATCGTCCCTGCATCAACAGGTATTTTTGGAGACATGACTCCAAACCGTGAACAACATCCAACATGGGTAGCAGAAAACTGTACTGCTTGTGGCAATTGTTATAGTAGCTGTCCTGATAGCGCTATTCCTGGTTTGATCAATACTGTTAACGAAGTTTTTGAAACCAATATCACACGTATTGAAAAATCTGGTCATACGGTTAAACATTTACGCAGAGCTATCCGTACCGTAGAAAAGAAATACCATGCTCTAACTGCTGATAAATCAGTAGGCACAACTTTAGATCCAATATTCGCTAAAGCCATTGGCGATACCATTAAAGAATATGCAGAGCCAGAAAGAGACGAGGTTGCTCAAGAATTTGAATGGTTTAAAGAAGCCGCAGGTGAATTTAAATTTGCCCTGACCGAACCTTACCATGATGAAATGAATAACCGCATGCCAAGAAATGGCGGCTTATTCTCAATTACGATCAATCCAAATAGCTGTAAAGGTTGCATGGAATGTGTCACCGTTTGTGAAACGGAAGCACTTTCGGTTATTGAACAAACCCCTGTCTCAACACAAGCTTTACGTGATAAATGGGAGTACTGGTTAGATTTACCAACGTCCAATAAAAAATACAGCCGTATTGATGACTTACAAGCAAAAGACGGTGTTTTAGATACCTTGTTACTAGACAAGAAAAATCACAATTCTATGTTTAATAGTGATACTAGCCGTGCAGGAAGTTCTGAAAAAACGGCAATTCACTTATTTACCAGCACAGTAACAGCTTTGATGCAGCCAAGAGTTGAGCAGCATATTAAGCACATCAGTCAATTAATTACCGAGATGGAAAAACATATCCGTCTACAGTTAGTTGAAACCTTGGATATTAGTGATATAGATGCACTAGAAACTGCCATTGATGAAAATCAAAATGTAGATTTAACCCTATCTCGCTTAAGTGGTGCGCTTGATAAAGATAAAGCAACTCAGCCTATCGACCCTAAATGGTTAAAGTGGGCATTACAACTGGTTGCTAAATTAAAGCATCTAAAATGGAGTTATGCACAAGGTTTATCGGGTGAAGGTCGAGCAAGTCTAGGTATGACCGATAGCTCAAATGAAGCTTCAGCAAGAACAGCCACTTTTCCATTTAACCCCTACCCTTTTCCTTGGGCTAGCCACTTATCACATGATGCACCGGCATTAGCCATGGGGCTTTTTGAAGGTCATATGGTAAAAATGGCTGAAGGTTTTAAAGCAATTCGTACCGCTGAATTAGAGATAAAAGGCAAATACGACAAAGATGAACATGATAAATTCTTTGCTTATTTTGATTGGCGTCAATTTAATGAAGATGAATACCTACTTTGCCCTCCTTTAGTCTCATTAGGTGCTGAAGGCATTAGTTTTGACTCTGGCTTTCAAAGCGTATCTCATAGCTTAATCTCGGGAATGCCAATAAAAATTCTAGTGCTTGATAATCAGTTACCTATTGATGCTGATAAATCAAACAAAAACTTAAGCTTAATAGCAATGGCACACCAAAATGCTTATGTACATCAAAGTTCGCTATCTAATACGCCGCATTTATTAGAAGGTTATATTGATGGCTTAAATTATAGAGGCCCTGCGCTATGGAGTATTTATACATCAAGCCAGCCTGAAAATGGTTTAGCCAATAACTCCCTTACATTACAAAGTAAACTAGCAATCGAGTCGCGCGCATATCCATTAACTAGCTTTGACCCTAGAAAAGGAAAAACCTGGGAAGAATGTATTTGTTTGCTTGGCAATCCAGATATTGACCAAGACTGGGTGATTTATTCATTAGATTACACCGATGAATATGGTAATAAATATGCCATGGATGTGCCTTTAACTTATGCTGATTGGGCATTAACAGAAATACAATTCAGCCACCACTTTAAATCAGTCGCTGAAGACGCAGGTTCTGATGATATGGTCTTGCTAACAGAATACCTTGATATGAATGAGCGCGATCAGGCCGACAGCATTCCTTTTATTTGGGCTGTTCATCCTCAAAGCAATCATTTATTAAAAGTTATTGTTTCAGCTGAGATGGTTAAATCAACTCAAGCCCGAAGAGCTTATTGGCATACGCTAAAAGGCTTAGCAGGTAAAAATAGAGTTGAAATCGATACCCAGGCTATTGCAGATCAAGCAAAATCAGAAATGGCACACACCATCACTGAAGGTTTAATGAGTATGGTCGGTGGTGATGCAGGGGCTTTATCTCGTATTTTGGCCGATGTACCGGCAGTTTCTAGCTCAGTTCCAACTGCTCCAGTCAGCAAACCCACTGTGGAAAATAAGCCTGAATCTAAAGCAGTCGAAAAACCAGTTAAAGAAACGCCTGCTAAAAAAGATGATGGCTTTGAACCCGTTTGGATTGAAACTCCAGACTGTACAACCTGTGATGAATGTGTCGATATTGCCCCTGCAATTTTTCAATACAATGCTGATAAGAAAGCCATTGTTATTGATCCAACCAAAGGGACTTTTGAAGATATTGTACGTTCGGCAGAAAAATGTACTGCAGTGATTATTCATCCAGGCACGCCTTGGAATCCAGATGAACCAAATTTGGAAAAGCTGATCAAACGAGCTGAAAAGTTTCAATAAGGAAGTGAGGCTTTAGCCTCGCTTTTTAAGAGAGGAAAGTAATGTCATATATTCATTTACCACATCTAGACCTTATAGGACATTATCAGTTTATAACTTTTAGAACTCATGACAGTACTGACAATTTTTTAAAAAAACTAGCTCTGAAAAACAAGCCAAATCAAAAAATACAGTTTGAAGTAGATCAATATTTAGACAGCTCACAGAATGGTGCTTACTTAAATGATGAAGCATTAATAACTTTAACTGTTTTTTTAAAGTCTAAAAGTAAATTAATATACGAGTTAATTGCATTTAGTATTATGCCAAACCATGTCCATATACTAATCAAACCATTGAAGTCATTATCGTCAGTTATGCAGATAATAAAAGGCACAAGTGCAAAATTATTAAATGAATTACTGAAAAGAAAAGGGAAATTCTGGGCGAATGAATATTATGACAAAGTTATTAGAGATCAAACCCACTTTGAAAGTGTTTATAGATATATTAAAAACAATCCATTAGTACTAGGCGAGGCTGAAGCCTCACTTCCTAGATTTTATGGTATTTATGAATAGGAAAATGAAGCTTTAGCTTCGCCTTAAAATATGACAAAAATCACTCAATTATCTCAGTTAGATTTAAATGCAAGTTACACCTATGCAGATTATTTAACTTGGCAACTAGATAAAACAGTCGAGCTGATTAAAGGCAAAATCATGATGATGTCACCTGCGCCCAATGTTAAACATCAAAACATTGTGACTAATTTAAGCGGTCCTCTCTTTCAGTACTTCAAGAACAAACCTTGTAAATTATTTTATGCACCTTTTGACGTTCGGCTTTATGATCACCACAAATCAAAGGTTGCTGACCAGGAAATACATACGGTAATCCAGCCTGATTTATGTATTATTTGTGACTTAGATAAACTCACTGAACAAGGTTGCTTAGGTGCCCCCGACTTAATCATTGAAATTTTATCAAAAGGTAATTCTAAAAAGGAAGTTCAAACAAAGTACCAACTTTACCAAGAAAGTGGTGTAACCGAGTATTGGGTTGTTTATCCCTACGAGCAAACAGTCAATCAATTTGTACTCGATCAATCTAGCAACAAATATCAATTAATCAAAATGTTTGCTGAAGATGATATAGCTACATCACACATTTTCCCTGATTTAGAAATCGATTTAAAAGAAGTTTTTGCCGAATAAAACCTATGAACCTATTTAGCCTTTTTGGCAAAAAAACATTTCCTAAAGGTATTCACCCAGAAGGGTTCAAAGAAGAAACCCACGACCATCAAGCGCGTCGTCTGCCTTTCCCTGCCCAAGTTATCCTGCCTTTATCTCAAAACATAGGAAAACCAGCCGCTTCAATTGTGCACGTAGGGCAACAAGTCCACCGAGGTGAATTAATTGCTAAAGCCGATGGCTTTATGTCTGTTCCTTTACATGCTTCAGTCACTGGCACGATAAAGAAAATAGATTTAGTACCCAATGCCCGTGGGGGTAAAGAACAAGCTATTTTTATTGATACAGCACTTAGCTCGACTCAATCCCTACTTACTCATACGCCTGTAGATTTTGAAAAGATGTCTCGCAAAGAAATTATTCAAGCGGTGCAAAATACAGGTATGGTTGGCTTAGGTGGAGCTTCCTTTCCCACTCATGTAAAGATGAATATTCCAGATGATTGTAATATTCATACCATTCTTATTAATGGCTGTGAGTGCGAACCCTTTTTAACCACTGATCATCGTATTATGCTCGAACAAGTCGAGTATTTAATCCGAGGTATTCGTATCGCAATGAAGTCTGTTGATGCACCAAAAGCAATTATAGGTGTTGAAGATAATAAAATTAATGTATTAGAGGCCATTAAAAAGCATTTGCCTGATGATGGCAGCATTACTATTGAGGCCGTGGTTACTAAGTATCCTCAAGGTGCTGAAAAAATGCTGGTTTATTCTCTACTAGGAGAAGAAATCCCCTCAGGAAAATTACCATCATCTATTGGCGTTGCTATTTTTAATGTAGCAACCTTAGCTGCAATTGGTGAATTACTGCCTTTAAAACAAGCTTTAATTGAGCGGATTGTTACGATTACAGGTGATGACCTTAATAAACCAGGAAATTACCTTGTTCCTCTCGGCACTCCATTAAGCCATATATTGGAACATGCTGAATTTACAGGAAATGAAGCTGAACTTATTTTAGGTGGCCCGATGATGGGTATGCCTGCAGGTTTTTTAAATACACCTGTTAAAAAAGGGACTGGAGCGGTTTTAGTTTTAGATAAAAGGGCAACTAAACGAGATGACATTTTGCCTTGTATAAAATGCTCACAATGTTTACAAGCCTGCCCCATCAACCTAAATCCTTCAGAACTAGGTATGTTAGCAGCAAAACGACAATATGATGTGATGGAAGAAAAGTATCATTTGAATGATTGTTTTGATTGTGGCTGTTGTAGCTATGTCTGCCCTTCTAATATCCCTTTGGTACAGTATTTTAGAATCGCCAAAACTTTGAACAGAGAAAGACATATGATGGAGTCACATTAAATGGCTAACCAACCTAAAATAGATATACGAACATCACCTTACATACGTAAAGCGCCCACAGTCGCAGAAATAATGCGAAATGTAGTTTATGCATTACTGCCCTTGGCTGCTTATGCTATCTATCAATTTGGTATCAGTGCATTGGCATTAATGATTGTTACCGTACTGTCTTGCATTAGTACTGAACACTTATTCTGTAAATTATCTGATAAAAAAACCACTATTGGTGATGCCAGCGCTATTATTACAGGCTTATTATTAGCCATGACGCTTCCTCCAGGTTTCCCTTTATGGATGGGAGCTGTAGCAGGATTTGTTGCCATTGCTATGGGTAAAACGCTTTTTGGTGGATTAGGTTTTAATGTTTTTAATCCCGCTTTAGTAGGTCGGGCTTTTATTCAAGCTGCCTTTCCGGTTTCAATTACCACTTGGACACCTGCATTAGCGACTGATCGCTTTATTGAATTTATTCCATCCACACTAGCCATACCCTTTATGAAGCCAATGGCAACAGCTGAATGGACAGCTCAGGTAAGTATTGATGGCTTTAGTGGAGCAACCCCTTTAGCACTGATGAAGTTTCAAGGCATCATGAGTGATAGCATGGATTTATTTTTAGGCTTAACAGCTGGGTCGACAGGCGAAACATCAAGTCTGTTAATCCTTATCTGTGGCGCTTATTTAGTTTATAAAAACATGCTCGACTGGCGTATTCCTGCAGCCGTTATATTTGGTACAGCACTTTCGGCAGAATGTTTATATTTACTTGATTCAACAAAATATCCCACAGCTGGATTTATGGTATTTTCAGGGGGGTTAATGTTTGCTGCTGTTTTTATGGCCAGTGATATGGTGGCCTCACCAGTTACTCCAAAAGGTATATTTGTTTTTGGTTTATTAGTAGGTTTTTTGACCGTCATTATCCGTCTATTTGGTGGCTTAACAGAAGCTGTTATGTATGCAATTTTATTTGGAAATGCGGCTACACCATTAATTGAGTCCTACACCCAACCTCGAATTTATGGAGGGAAGTAAAAATGGATAATGCACCAGAAAATGAACCTAATAAAGTTCCGCCATTACCCTCCAGCATTTCACTTATCTCAACACTAGGTGTTGTAGCAATGTTATCTGGTTTTTTAGTGGTATTAGTTTACGAATACACCAAACCCATTATTGCAGAAAACCAAAGACTAGCAACAGAAAGAGCCATTTTTAAAGTACTACCCAAAGCAACTAGTCGTTTAACCTTTGTTATTAAAGATGGACAAATCAAACTGGCTGATGATAAAACTAAAGGCGAATTAATCTATGCTGGCTACGATGAAAAAAATAGTTTTGTTGGACTAGCACTAAATGCTGCTGAACAAGGTTATCAAGATATTGTAAAACTACTCTATGGATACCAACCAGATACTGGCTGTATTACGGGTTACGATGTATTGAAAAGCACTGAAACACCAGGGTTTGGAACAAAAATCACGACTGATGAAGAATTTTTAGCTAACTTTAATTGTCTTGATGCCAAAGTAAATCAGGAACAATCAGGGCTTATTAATGTCATTAAGACAGTAAGACATGGTTCTAAAGTTAACCCTTGGGAAATTGATGCTATTTCTGGCTCAACCATTACTTCAAATGCTGTTGGTAGAATGTTTAATAAAAGTGGACAAGCATTACACCCAACTATTCAACAAAATTTAGATCTACTTAAATCTGCAAAACAACAAAGAGGCGACCATGGCCAATCCAAATAAAAAAGATACCCCCATAACCATGGATGTTTTTACTGCGGGAATATGGAAAGAAAACCCTGTATTCGTAATGATGCTTGGGTTGTGCCCTGTACTTGCTGTTACCAACAGTGTTGAAAACTCCTTAGCCATGGGCTTAGCCAGTATATTTGTTTTAGTTTGTTCAAATGCACTGGTATCGGCACTACGAAACTTTATCCCTAAACAAGTCCGTATCACTACCTATATCATTATCATTGCCACATTTGTTACCTTGGTTGACTATATTATCCAGGCAATCAGCCTAGATTTATACAATAAACTGGGGGCTTTTATTCAATTGATTGTAGTGAACTGCCTAATATTGGGTCGCGCAGAAGCCTTTGCTTCAAAAAATTCATTCGGTAAATCTGTCATTAGCGCGCTAGGAATGGGTTTAGGTTTTACCCTAGCTTTAGTTATGCTAGGTGGAGTTAGAGAATTATTAGGAGCTGGACAATTATTAGGCTACCAAATTTTTAGCCTAAACTTTCAGCCATGGATCGTAATGATCCTTCCACCCGGTGGTTTTATCGTTTTAGGTTCATGGTTATTACTTATTAACTATTTTGAGCAACGTAAAACAGGAAAATTAGTAGCTGAAGATTCAGCTTCTCATTGTACTGTTAGCCAACCAAGGAGTTAATGATGAACCCAGAATCACTTAGTTTTATTTTTCTTAACGCCTTTTTAATTAATAACTTTGTATTAGCACTGTTCTTAGGTTTATGCCCTTTCGTAGGAGTCTCTGCAAAGCGCGATACTGCCTTTAATATGGCTCTTGCCACTGCATTTGTTATGTTTGTCAGCTCAACATGTGCTTATGCTATTAACCAAGTGTTAATCACTTATGAATTAGAATTTTTAAGACTCATCAGCTATATCGCACTAATTGCTTCATCAGTTCAGTTAGTTGAAATGATTTTAAAAAAATTCAGCCCAACTCTATTTAGAGCACTAGGCATTTTCTTACCTTTAATCACTACTAACTGCGCAATTTTAGGCGTAGCTCTATTTCAAACATCAAGAGGTTATGATTTCTTTCAATCAGTATCTTTTAGTTTAGGCGGCGGAGCTGGTTTTGGTTTAGCCATTGTTTTAATGGCTGGTCTAAGAGAAAAACTAGAATTATCTAACTTACCCAATATTACTCAATCTGCGGCTTTAAGCATGATGTTGGCAGGTATTTTATCGCTAACTTTTATGGGCTTTGCTGGTTTAGGTACTACAGCATAAAGGGTGGAATTATGATCAA
>Ga0209290_1001309_pt1 | contig 12398 bp, 8 predicted proteins | sample EN1Hudsemesocosm_2_FD_184632 | JGI IMG/M metagenome (GOLD analysis project Ga0209290, IMG submission 184632) | Methane-oxidizing microbial communities from mesocosms in the Hudson Canyon - EN10B Hudson Canyon (SPAdes) (version 2) | ecosystem: Environmental > Aquatic > Marine > Cold seeps | place... | reverse complement strand
GAACAGGTTTTTAGATTACCTAAAAAACAGCGAACCATGAAAAAATTGGAAAATGAGTTAACCGCATTGTTTATTAAGAAGCTTGGGTTTACGGGGACAGTTTATGCTGTTTTATCCGGTCTGGTGGATGCTGATGGACCCATCGAGGGAATCGCCAAATCAATTATTACAAAAGCGTGCCGGTTAATGGGATATCGGAACCCGGTTTCTTAACAAGCAAAAATAATGTTGATTACACTCTTTCAATTCAGCTCATCTCCCTTAAATGAAAAGGAATCTCGCATAGTTTCATTTAAGGGTCTTGACTTCAATTTTGAAAAAATTAATCAACTGAAGGATAAGCAGTACAATAATGTCAGCTTATAGAAAAACACACTAATAGAAAAACTCAATAGCAATGGCTAGCAGAGGTTTTATGATTGAGCGTACGATTAAGTCTTGGCACCAAGCCATCGAGAATATAAGTGAAGAGGCTTTGGCTGAGGTTCTAGCAGATGATGTAGTGTTCCATTCCCCAGTGGTACATACGCCGCAGGAAGGTAAGAAACGTACAAGTATGTATCTAGAGAGTGCATTATCGGTACTCAAGAATGAGGCTTTTGTATATAAACGAGAAGTGTTGGATGGAATGAACGCCATGCTTGAATTTAGCACCGAGATTGACGGCATCATCATTAATGGGGTGGACATCATCCGATGTGATGAACGCGGTAAAATAGTTGACTTCAAAGTGATGATTCGTCCGCTGCAAGCGATCAATTTAGTCCATAAAAAAGTGGGTGAAATGTTGTCTTTATCTAAATGAAGGCACGCTCATGCGTTTTGTTGTGGATATAGTTGAAGGAGTATCATTTGGACAGCCTGGGAATTGAGCATCTTCGACAAACGTTTGAGTCTAAACTAGGAGGGGAATTGAAAACATGGGACCAACTCGGGTCGCAGTTTTCTCATAAATTCTTGCACAAGGGCGAGCACATCGTTAAAGCGGGAGAAAGCTGGCGAGATTTCTGTTTCATTCATGAAGGTGTATTGCGAGTCTATTATCTTGATTCAAAAGGACGTGAAGTGAACCAGCACTTTTATGCGTGTGGGGAGGTGATATCACCATTGTCCAACCATTCTGTTTGCCAGTTTAATATTCAGAGTCTCGAATCCACTCAGTTATTGATTGCTAACTATCAAGCTCTCAGTGCGACGAGTCCTGAAAATAATGAGTGGGCTCAAATAGAGTTGAACTTACTCAAATCAGCTTTTCTCAAAAATGCTAAACGTGAAGCTCGCTTATTACTTGCCGATGCCGAGAGTCGCTACATGTGGTTTTGTAGGGAGTATCCACAACTTGTAAAAGTACTACCACAATATCAAATAGCCTCCTTTCTTGGCGTCACTCCGGTGACGCTCTCTCGGCTAAAGCTTAATAACATAGAACATTAATTTGGATACCATTGAATGAACCTTTACGAAACCTTGCTTTACTCTAAAAATGACGATGTGGTTACTATTACACTTAATAGGCCCAACGATGCAAATTGTTTGAATACTGTACTGTGCCAAGAGCTTGCTAAAGCTGCAAGGAATATTGATGCTGACCCATCTATAAGAGCGGTAATTATTACGGGTAGCGGAAGGTTTTTCTGCGCGGGCGGCGATGTTAAAGCGATGTTTGCTTTCGGCGAAAACCGAGCAAGAGATATAAAGCACCTTGCTGATGAACTTCATCTAGCATTATCCACTTTTGCTAGAATGAAGGCGATGGTTATTGTGGCAGTGAACGGGGCGGCTGCTGGAGCAGGCTTTAGTTTGGCTGTTGCTGGTGACTTTATTTTCGCCAGCGAATCTTCGAGCTTTACCATGGCATACTCAAAGATTGGTCTGAGTCCAGATGGAAGCTCTTCTTACTATCTACCTAGACTGGTTGGTATACGCAGAGCTCAAGATTTGATGTATACAAATCGTGTTTTGACATCCAAAGAAGCGCTTGACTGGAGCCTCATTAATCGCGTGGTTCCTGATGAAAGGCTTTTGATTGAGGCAGAGTCGCTCGCAAAAATGTTTTCAAATGGTGCTTCTGGCTCAAACGGCGCCATTAAAAAACTAATGACGCATACTTTTAGTAATAGCTTAGAGACTCAAATGGAATTGGAAGGGCGATTGATAGCCGAATGTGCGGCCTCGGATGATGGAGCAGAAGGTATCGCGGCTTTTAATGAGAAGCGAAAACCAAACTTTAAACGAATTTGCGTTTAGCTAAGGGTTACTAGGTGCTTTCGCTTTACTGATGGAACGTAAAGCACTGAGCATCTTGATGGGTTAAAAAGTGTGTTGAGGCAGAATCGCTTTATACATGAGCGTTATTTTTTTTAGCTATGAAGGCAATCGAATTTGCAGGGCGAACAATACAGAGTGGCGAAACGCGTAACAGAATGCTGGGATCGGAGATTTTCGCTGGCATGATTTGAGGCATTCGTGGGCTAGTTGGCATGTTCAGAATGGTACGTCGTTGAATGTGCTTCAGGGATTGGATGGTTGGGAATCAATATAGATGGTTCGTAGGTATGCACATTTGGCGCCTGAGATCTTAGTAGCAGCTGCCGCGAACAACTTACCAAGTAGTCAGGTTTTGGTCACAGCTGCTTTGGAGGGTAAAAATAAAGTAATAGTCTAAAACGACAAAACCCGCTTTAAAAGCGGGTTTTGAAGATAAATAATGGTGCCCGGTCTCGGAATCTAGCCAAGGATATGAGGATTTTCAATCTGAATGTGATGCTGTAAATATTAACTAAATCAATGCCCTATGTTTTTTGCTCAAAACTTGTGACAGTTTAAATCCCTTGGTGTTACTGCGTGAATTATTGCCAGAAAGTTTAAGTCGCTGCGGAGCTCCCACGTTAAGAAATCGCTTGTTTGCAATAGCAGGAAAGTTAGTGAAAAACGGTCTGTGTTGGTACTTGAAAGTGCTGGCCAAGAATCAAATATTATTAAGTGAGGTGACGTTATCACTGAGGAGGTTTAAGCCGCAGATATCTTAATGAGTATCCCTATTTGAAATCGAAAAATGAACATGATGGGACTACTCCGTCTGAAAACTGGCAAAGGTAGTATTTTCACAATAGTTCCGGTGATTTTTGATTAAGTCAAGCTTGCTGTGAAGTACTGAATTGCCACAACGCGGGTAAAAATTAGATTTTTAGGCTCGTATGGCAACAGTCGAATGTCTATCATAGGGAGTTGGGCATGTTGCTTAAGTTGAAGAAAACAGATTATTTGTACACAGGTTTGTCCTTGTCTTATGGTAATGCACAGTTTTTCACGCTAGCAGTATCTTTTGGGGGCAGGCATTCCCTTCGTCTATAGTCGAACCTTCAGAAAATCGCGTTTTTGGGACACGGTTCGTCAGTACAATTGTTAAGACTTCACCTTATTAGGGGGGAGCGTGTAAATAATATTTTATCGACTAAACTTTATGGTACGGGCATTTAGGACAATTAGTTAGATATGTAGGTCTAGGAGGTATGAACTATGCTCTTAAAAGTTGCTAAATCATTTATCACTCGCATAACTGTTTTAAGTGTTTGTGTTTTCAGTACCATGCCACTAATGGCCGAAGAAATTGACTACTTTTCCTTGACGTTTGAAGAGCTTATGAAGGTCACTGTCTATGGCTCGACTCATACCGACGAAAATATTAATACTGTACCTTCTGCCGTCACCGTATTTAGCCATAATGAAATCCAACAAATGGGGCTGGACAGCCTGGATGAGCTAATGAACTTGGTGCCAGGCTTTCAATCTTATCGCTCAGCTGAGTCCTCAGTGTTTACTCCATTTTCTGCCCGCGGACGGCGCATAGCAAGCGACTCTTCAGAAGTTTTAATTATGATTGATGGTCAGCGTCTGGATGATCCCCGAGTAAATGGAAGCACCACGGTAATCGCCAAGTATCCTCTGCTGTTTATAGAACGGGTCGAGTTTATTAGAGGGCCTGGTGCGGCGATATATGGTTCCAATGCCATGATGGGCGTCATCAACATCGTAACGCGATCCAATAGCAATGAACTGAACTTGGCGTATGGTAGCCTGAATCGACGCGTTGGTGCTTTAATATTATCGGAAACATTTGAGGTGGTGACGATTGATTTATTGACTCATATTGAGAAGGATAACGGTGACGATTTTTTTGAGCAGGATAGTTTTGGTGCTGGCCGAATTGATACTGATGACCCAAGGGAATTGCGTGACATAGATATAAAAATAAGCTGGAATGACACACTACTTAAGTTACAACATCACCGCACCTTAGGAGATAACTTTTTTAACGTAGGTAACTTATCTAATAGCTTTAATTATATCGAAGCAGCTTATACGGCGGTGTCACTAAAACAAAATTTTGAGTGGTCATCGATTAATTCCTGGCTATGGCTTAGCCATGCATATAACGATTTGGAATTATCTATCCAGCTTACGGCTCCCGGCGCACTTGCGCCGCCTATCAGCACCAGCAATGATCCTCTACTCCTCATCGCGGACTTTAACGATTCGAAAGAAAGCCGTGTGCAATGGCACAACGATTGGCAAATTGATAATGAGCGTGCTTTGCAATTTGGTATTGAGTTTCGACACATCAAAATCCAAGATGCGTACGCATCGAATAACTTTGACCTGGGCGAGTTTACGGATGTATTAAATGGTGCTCTAAAGCCCGTTACATTCTATGGCAGCTTACAGCCTACCACCCTAATTCTAAAAGGATCTGAACGAAATATTTTAGGGCTCTATGGACAGTATCAGCAGCAGCTGAACAATTCGACGCGGTTAACGCTGGGTTTACGCTATGATGATTTCTCAAAAATCGGTTCAGAGCTGAGCCCGCGAATAGGTCTGGTGCATGAACTCAATGCCCACCATAGCCTGAAACTGCTCTATGGTGAAGCCTTTCGCGCTCCTTCAGAACAGGAGCAATTTCTTCAAAATAACCCTGTCAGACGTGGCAACCAGAATCTCAAGCCTGAAACCGTAAAAACATGGGACTTGATTTGGATTGGTCAGTGGACGGACCTCAGTATCGTATTAGGGTATTTTGAAAGCCACTATGATAACTCTATTGTCAACACTTCCACCCCCATCGGAAGCCAATTTCAAAATATCGATCAAGATCCGACTAAGGGGATTGAATTGGAGATAGCCTATCAATTAAATGACAGCTTGTTGATACGTAGCACTCTGACACATATTGCGACCAATACCGACCTATCCTTTCGTGAAGCCGATAATCAAGCTTCAATGATGATGAATTATCAAAATAGCAATTGGCACGGTAACCTGATAGCCACTTATACCGATGAACGTGAAAAAGCACTTGGCGCGAATGATACGAACCGCGTCGTCTTGGATGCTTATTGGTCGTTATTCGCCAAAGTGAGTTATGACTTTCATGACGAGTGGCAGGGATTCATGCAGGTAAAAAATTTACTGGATGAGGATTTTAGAACGCCTACGTTTCAACAAGCACCGGCGGAAGGCACTCCAAATAGGGGTAGAGAAATGTTATTAGGCGTTACCTGGGAATTTTAATGTGATCTAGATAAATGTGTTAGCCGATATTTATTAATACAATTTACTATCGCGCGCTATACCATTGCTCAGACACGGTTGCTTACATCTGACGTCGCTTGAAATAGTTACGTTTTTTTTGTTTCTTTTTTAGGATTATAGGGGAGCCCCATTAATGGGAAAATTGAGTAGTCAAATCCATGCTCCCGGCCATAGAGCCAGCGCACTGCTTGGGTGTGTGCTTCCGTCCTCCTCGCGGACGATGTTTCTTGTCCCCCTTGTTTTTCTAACTGCTTATCTTCTTTGCTCTTCTTCAAACCTTTGGGCTAAAACTGAAACGTCTCCTGAAACAATAAAAAGTGCTTATCTAAATAACTTTCTGAAATATATCGAATGGCCGGAAGAAGACCAACTTCAGACGCTAATAGTTGGTTTTTATGCAGGCTCTTCTAGTCGTAGTTCTTATGTTGACAACAGTGCGTTCTATGAGCGCTTCAAGCGATTGTCCAGAGGTCTTGTAATTAGAGGGCTGCCGCTTGAGGTGCGGCGATATAAGGATCTGTTGACTGCCAAACAAGCGAATATGCTGGTGATTTCGCCCTCATTAAACGAAAAAATAAAAGAAATTTCAGTCGCGCTTTTAGGTAGTCGTACCCTCTTGATTACGGAAGCTAATACTCAAAAGCACAGCATCATGATTAATCTGACAACACCTAAAAAGAACATTATTGCTTTTGAGATGAACAAAGCCAATGTGCTTTATGAGGGCTTAATAGTGTCCCCGGACATTATCTTATTTGGGGGCACAGAGCTGGACGTAGCGGTTTTGTATAAGGAGACCGAGCTTGACCTGCTGAAAGTAAAGTCACGTCTGGGGGAGCAGAAAAAGAAACTATTCGAGCAGGCGAAAGAAATCCAGTCTCAACTGAGAAAGTTGACCACAAGTAAAAAGGCTGTTGTAGCGTCACAGAATCAGGCCGGCAAACTTCGTCAGCAAATCAACAAGCGCAATGCCGAAATATCCAATCAAAAAATGGCTCTCGTTAAGTTGGAGTCGACTTTAAAATCTACAGCCAATAAATCCAAGCAATTAACTCAAGCGCTAAATGAGAACCAAGACAAGCTTGATGTTGCTAATAAATACTTTAAAACCAAGCAAATCGAACTCGCCAAAAAAGAAAGTGAACTGGCGTCAATAAAGCTTGAATTGGCTGAGAAACAGAAAAACCTGCTAACGAGAGAGCAAGTTAAAATCATCCTTGAAGAGGAGGTTGCCAGTAATTTAACCATTTTAAAACAGCAGAACCGTCAGATCGAAGAACACTCCAGCCAAATAGAAAGGCAAAAACAGGCCTTAAAAGACCAGGGTGCTGTGATTGAAACTCAGAGTAATATGCTGACACTGATGTTTATTGTCGCAGGGCTGACGATAGTCTTGCTCCTGGTTACGATCTCCAGTTACGTCCAAAAACGTAAAGCCGCCAATGCGCTTAAAAAGGCCCGGAATGCAGCGGATGATGCTAACGCTGCGAAGAGCGATTTTCTGGCGCGTATGAGCCATGAAATCCGTACTCCCATGAATGCGATCATCGGTATGAGTGATCTGGCTTTAGGGACGGATCTCACACATCAACAAAAAGATTACATTAGCAAAACCCATCGGGCAGCTCTTGCCTTGTTAGGGATTATTGATGACATACTGGATTTCTCCAAGATCGAAGCAGGCAAGATGGTGCTTGAGTCCATCCCTTTTTATATCGATGACTTACTCGCTGATGTAGCCAGTGTGGTCGCAGGAAAAGCAGAAGAGAAGGGACTGGAACTTATATTCCATGCAGCATCAAGCGTTCCGATACAAATTAAGGCTGATATGCTCAGGCTGAGACAAGTTATCGTTAATCTGGTTAACAACGCGATAAAGTTTACAGAAACAGGAGAGATTATTGTTGAGGTAACGCTAATTGAAAAACAGTCTTCAAGGCTTATTTTGAAATGCTCAGTAGAGGATTCAGGCATAGGGGTGAGTAATGAAAAGCTTGATCGGTTGTTTCAGCCCTTCAGCCAGGCAGACTTATCCACAACACGAAGGTATGGCGGTAGCGGCCTAGGGCTTTCGATTTGCCTTAGGTTAACCAAATTGATGGGAGGTAAGATTTGGGCTGACAGTACGCCAGGTAAAGGCAGTAATTTCCAGTTTACCTTTTGCTCAGAGGTAGTTGTTGAGGCAGACGTAGCGCGCCACAGGATTCCATCTGAACTGGCGGGTATGAAGGTATTGATAGTTGATGACAGTGAAGCGATGAGAAGTATTCTCGGGGAAGCGCTCCGGGATTTTGGTTTTCTTCCCGATGTCGCTTCTTCCGGTGAGGAAGCGATGAAAAAAGTAGCGCATTGCGCCCATACTCAACCATACAGACTCATTCTGATGGATTGGGAGTTGCCAGGAATTGACGGCTTGAAAGCAACTCAGAAAATCAAACAGATTCCAGAATTAAAGCCATTGCCCAAATTTATCATGGTGACTATCCATAGTCGCGATGAGTTTCGGTTACAGGCAAAGAAGGAAGGGGTCAGTGCTTTTCTGATTAAGCCAGTTAGTCGCTCCATGTTATTGGATTCGGCTTTAATCGCGTTTAACAAAAAAATCAGTAAAACGAGTCCATTTGATTCTGCCCAAAGTATTAGTCAGGCTGATCTCAAGGCCATCGAGGGAGCGTATATTCTATTGGTAGAAGACAACGCAGTGAATCAACAGGTGGCGGGAGAATTTCTCCAAAGGGCCGGGTTTAGAGTCGACATTGCCAATGATGGCGGTGAGGCCGTAACTCGGGTTCAGCAGCAACACTATGACCTGGTGTTTATGGATATCGAAATGCCGGTGAAGGATGGTTTAGACGCGACCAGGGAAATTCGGAAATTGGGCAGCACAAGTCCAAAATTGAATCGTTTGATTGAGCTGCCCATTATAGCAATGACGGCTCACGCAATGGTTGGGGATAAGGAGAAAAGTCTGCAGGCAGGAATGAATGACCATATCACCAAGCCTCTTAGTCCTGATGCAGTTAAAAAAATACTGCACACCTGGATAAAACCAAAGCAATTTGTCCCCTCCAGAAAAGCGTTGCCTGAGATAGAGAACAAACTAGTAGAAATCGTACTTCCAGAAGAAGACCCTCTGGTAAGGGCAGCATCCGGGAATTCATTGTTGCGGCCACTGGCAGAATGCATCGGTATGAATATTGCCAGCGGTGTCGATCGAGTGGGTAATGATGCTGATGCCTATATTCATATCCTTAAATTGTTTGCCAAAACTAACCAAAAAACCATCATTAAGCTTCAATCCGCTATTGATATTACGGATTATGATGCCGTTCTAAAGCTGGTGCATACGGTTAATGGTGCCAGTGCCAATATTGGTGCCGAAGGCCTAGCTCAGCATGCGGGGGCAGTCGAGCTTGCCTGTCATGAGAAAGACTTCGGGCAAGCTCGGATTCATGTGAAAAGACTAGAGGAGGAGCTTACAAAAGTGCTGGCGGCTATAGGGATGGTGCTGGATGAAACCAGTAAAAAGCAGACAGAGCTTTCACACAGCGAAAGTAAGGCCGTGATGAACAAAGAAACACTACTTCAAGAGCTAGATCAACTTGCTAACTTGGTGCAAACTGACATCGTTCAGGCCAGGACTGCTTTGATCGGATTAAGAGATGCTCTGGAACAACATGAATGCGATGCTTTTTATCTTAAAATGCAGGATCAGCTAGAGTCTTTCAATACTTTAGCTATACTAAAGTCATTGGAACAATTACAGGGTCGATTGAATTGATATGGTTTCTGAAATACACCAACCTAGAGTGCTTATTGTTGATGACTCAGCTGAAAACATTCAGGCACTGATTGAAGTACTCAAACATGAGTATGTTTTGGTCGCAGAAACGGATGGCGAACGTGCCCTGGCACTTGCACTCAGGGAACCCTATCCTGATCTAATTCTGCTGGATGTTGTTATGCCGGGTATCGATGGCTATGAAGTGTGTCGACGGCTAAAGGATGATGCAAGAACCCGAGATATTCCCGTTATCTTTGTCACCCTAAGAGACGATGAGATTGGCGAAATGCATGGCTTTGACCTGGGGGCGGTAGATTATATTGCAAAACCCATTGTTCCTTGCATTGTGAGGGCCAGAGTAAAGACCCATATAGGCCTGAAACAGTACCAGGATAAACTGTCAGCACTAGTTGAAACCCGCACTCGTCAACTACAATTGACCCAGGAAATCACCATTCATGCCATGGCATCTCTGGCAGAATACAGGGACCCGGAAACCGGCGGCCACATAAAACGCACCCAGAATTATGTCAAAATTCTTGCCCAACATTTGCAAAAACACCCTAAATTCTCAGGCTGTTTTAATAACGTTGAAATTGAAGCCTTATATCGTTCAGCGCCGCTACACGATATCGGGAAAGTTGGTATTCAGGACAGCATATTGCTTAAGCCTGGAAAACTGACGGAAGATGAATTCGAGCGGATGAAGGAACATGTGATTATTGGACGGGACGCGATCATTTCCTGTGAGAAGCGTTTGGGGCGAGATTCTTTCTTAAAATATGCTCATGAGATTGCAGAATCACATCATGAAAAATGGGATGGCAGTGGTTATCCGTATGGGTTGAAAGGTGAGAAAATTCCTATATCAGGGAGGTTAATGGCCATCGCCGATGTTTATGATGCCCTGATTAGTAAACGGGTGTATAAACCACCGCTGCCTCATTCTGAGGCAGTAAAATATATTTTGGAAAACCGCAGTATCCATTTTGATCCCCTGATGGTCGATATATTTGAAGAGATCCATGAGTTGTTTAGGGAAACAGCGCTTCAGTATACCGACCATGAAGAAGAAAAAGAAATGTTGAAAAAAAAGTAGTCTGTTCTTGCCTGTTGGTAGCCAAGTAGAATGCAACATCTAGCGTAACTCAATGGTTGTGAGTTGATCTAAGCTCATGGCCGTTTCATCTTGTGATCACGAACGACTTCAAAGATTACTTCTGGCTCATTTTAACCGGGCATTGCTGATGGGCGGCTTTATTGTTATGAAAAATTTCAATTTTTCTCCAATCCATTTAACCAATCTCTTAATATCTCTAATAATGATTATCCTGGTTGGCTTATCCAGCTTCGCATGGACAGACCAGAAACAAATATTTGAGATGTCCCTCGAAGAATTGGTTAATCTCAAAGTAAATTTTGGTACCTTGAGTGAAACAGAACGCTATAAGCTTCCGTTTTCCCTTACAACTATCGAACAAGACGATATTCGTTTAACCCCCCGCTAGAAATCTACTCGACTTACTTGAAGTTTATTTACCTGGCATGATCTGGATGGAAGGGGTTGTTGGATCGATTATCGGTATGCGCGGCATCATCATTGACCGTAACTATAAAACCTTGTTACTGGTCAATAACAAAGTGATGAACCAGTTCACCCATTATGGAGTTGTGTCTGAGCTGTAAAATTGGAATTTAGACGATATTGCAAAAATTGAAGTATTAAGAGGCTCAGGCCCTTCCACGCTAGGCCCTGGTGCAATCAATGGCATCATCAATATCACCACTAAAAATGCGGAGACGCATCCTGATCGAGAACAAACCGTCACCATCAATCCAACTTATGATTCACGAGGTTTCTATCTGGCTGGCACTACTGATATTGCAGGAAAAAAACTTTTTACCAGCCTAAGCATAACCAGTACGGATGGCTCAACTGACTATGATGCGTTCTTTTTTTTTGGCAAAAGAGGGGGGTTATTTACTCAAGTTTCGGGATTCAAAACAGGCAGTAAAGACAAAGTAACTTGATGATTTAAAGAAGGTTGATGCCTCATTGTGGTAAAATACTTGTTGTCTAGACAAAGTAAAAAACAACAAGAGACATCGAATGAATTCTGCCACAAAGCCCTTGAATTTGCCATCATGCGGAGGTTTCTTTGAAAGAAGTTGCTTACTTACTGGGTTTTGCAGAACCTAGTAGCTTTTACCGTGCCTTTAAACGCTGGTATGGTAAACTATCTGGACAGTTTTTAACTGAACTTACGAGTAATTGATTTTCTTTATTTATACTCTGAATTTAAAACAAACTTCTCGAAGTCTTTATCAATACCAAACACATGTCGTTTGAGCCATTCACGTAAAAAAGTGATATAGACTCCCTTACTTGTCCATTAAGTTTATCCTGATCTAAAATCATTGCGTTTAACTCTTCCCTAAACCTGTTATGTGCTTTTATATGCTCTGTCATTCTAGGGTAGTTGAGCTTTTTCATGTAGCTTTCTTCAAGACTAAAGTGACATTCGGTATAGAAAGATAATTTGGTGAAAACGCTTGAACTTGAACCTTCTATTTTGAGTTGTTCAATTAACTCAAAAAGAGTTTGGTGCTGTGTGTCTTGCCAAATTAATTCGCTTGTCTTTCTCACCACTTTTGCCTCAGGATTTTAGTCAGACTTAGTTCACTTTAGCGGGTATTAATGTTGACATCAAGGTGAGTTATTTATAAGCTGACCGATGGTCATGTTTTTGTCTGTTGGGGGTTATATGTCAAAGCAATCGATGTTTTATTTTATTTTCAAGGTATTAAGTAGTCTTGCTTTAGGCTTGATTTTAGTCAGTTGTTCGGCTAATTCCGCGCGGATTGATTCGCTATTATTTGCATCCAAGGTTTTAGACAATACCGAGTGTGTTGTGCTTGTTCATGGTCTCTGGCGTGACGGTTTTTCGATGAGTAGCATTGCCAATGATCTGGAGGAACACGGCTATCAGACAATTAGTGCTGACTACCCATCAACTCAAGA
>Ga0209290_1001306_pt1 | contig 12408 bp, 9 predicted proteins | sample EN1Hudsemesocosm_2_FD_184632 | JGI IMG/M metagenome (GOLD analysis project Ga0209290, IMG submission 184632) | Methane-oxidizing microbial communities from mesocosms in the Hudson Canyon - EN10B Hudson Canyon (SPAdes) (version 2) | ecosystem: Environmental > Aquatic > Marine > Cold seeps | place... | reverse complement strand
CGTCAAATTCAATAGTCAAAACGTGAGAATAGAATGCTTCGTTCTCAAGAGACTTTTTGATTTCATTTTCTTTTAGGCTCAAAGAAATAGGATCTTTCCCTGCGCCGTAAATGATTGCCGGTACTTTCTTTTCAAGAAGACGCAGGCGGCGGCTCGCACCTTTCCCCTGATCTGCTCGAAGTTCTGCGTTTACTACGAATGATGCATCACTCATGATGTTTTCCTCAATAATCATATCTATCTCCCGCGACCAGGTTAATAGACTGATGGTCAAAATAAAAAAAGCACCTATGTGCTTTTTCTGTGTTTTCTTAGCGCTTATGTTTGCGCATATGCGTTAAGAATAAATTTTACATTGACTAACTTTATATAAAATTAGTCAAATAAGGCGCTGATAGATTCTTCGTTGCTAATGCGACGAATGGACTCTGCCAGTAGGCCTGAAATTGTAAGCTGGCGGATTTTACCACAATTTTTGGCTTTGTCACTAAGTGGGATAGTATCTGTGACAATTAGCTCATCTAGGGTTGAGCTGGCGATGTTTTCGATCGCTGGACCAGATAAAACCGGGTGTGTGATGTAGGCGTAAACTTTCTCTGCGCCATGCTCTTTTAATGCATCGGCTGCTTTGCAGAGTGTGCCTGCAGTATCAACCATGTCATCGATAAGTAAGCAGGTTTTGCCTTCTACATCGCCGATAATGTGCATAACTTGAGATACGTTAGCTTGTGGTCGGCGTTTATCAATAATAGCTAGGTCTACATCGCCTAGGCGCTTGGCCATGGCGCGAGCGCGTACAACGCCGCCAACATCAGGGCTGACGACGATAAAGTCTTCGGGTAGTTTTCGTTGAATGTCATCAACCAAAATAGGTGTGCCGTAGATGTTGTCAACAGGGATATCAAAGAATCCCTGGATTTGGTCGGCATGAAGGTCTACGGTCAAAACGCGGTCTACACCTGCGCCTGTGATCATGTCAGCAACAACTTTAGCTGTGATTGCAACGCGTGTCGAGCGTACGCGACGGTCTTGGCGTGCATAGCCAAAGTAGGGGACAACGGCTGTGATGCGTGATGCTGATGCACGACGCAAAGCGTCTGTCATCACGATTAGTTCCATTAGGTTGTCGTTAGTTGGCGCGCATGTCGGTTGAAGTATGAAAACGTCTTTACCACGTACATTTTCATTGATTTCAACGGTGACTTCTCCATCGCTAAATTTGCCCACTTTGGCATTACCTAAAGGTAGACCTAAATTATCTACGACTTGTTCGGCTAGCTCGCGGTTGGCGTTACCTGTAAATACCATCATTCTAGGCATGAGAGTATGAAACCTCTTGAATTGTCTATTTTGTTTGCGTGGAGATTTAAAAAATGGCTGGGGTAGCAGGATTCGAACCTACGCATGACTGGATCAAAACCAGTTGCCTTACCGCTTGGCTATACCCCAATTGTGTTGCTAATCTGAAGCTTATCTTACGATGGGTTCCTTGCGAACCTTTTAGCTTCATTTAGCCTTTGAATTGCAGGAGAGAGATTAACTCCCTTGGCTATAAAGCCTTTGAATTTAGATTGAGCTTCATTCAAAACCTGTTGTGCTTCTGCTTCGCTATTGAAGCGAGAAAAGCAACATGCTCCAGTTCCGGTTAGTCGGCCTTCGCCGTACTGATTAAGCCACTTTAAGGCTTCGCGGATCTCAGGTTTAAGTTCACTTACAAGAGCCTCACAATCGTTACGGTAATTACCATCACAATACATGTTGCTAATGTTTGTTTGAGCTTGTCCCTCAAGAGCGGGCGCTATTCTCTGCTTTGGAGTGTCTCTTGTCAACCTTTCATGAGAAAAAATTTCAATTGTACTAACGTGGCAGTTTGGGGAAAGGATTAGATACCAGCTTTCGGGTAGTTCTACTGGGCTAAGTTCATCCCCAATACCTTCGGCCCAAGCGCTGTGGCCATGTATAAATACAGGTACATCTGCACCTAGTTTGGCGCCGAGTTTGGCGAGTTGGTCCTCAGAGAAGTCTAATTGCCATATATGATTTAAGGCTATTAGTGTGGTGGCGGCATTCGAGCTACCGCCTCCTACACCGCCACCCATAGGGAGGCGCTTGTCTATATGGATATGAGCACCAAATGCGTTAGCTGTCATCTTGCTATTTGGTGATGTACTTGTCGGTGTTATGCCTAATAGTAAGGCGGCCTCTTTTAATAAAGCGGCAGCTTGATAGATAAGGTTATCTTCTAATTTAAGCCCATCAAACTCTGGCGTGATTGTTATTTGGGAGTCGTTGGCTTGAGTAAAAAACATCTCATCACCGCGGTCCAGTATTTGAAAAACAGTTTGTAGTTCATGATAACCACTGTGTTCTTCTTTTGGGCCGCGTCGTCCATTTATATGCAAAAATAAATTGAGTTTTGCTGGTGATGTTAAATTTAAAGAAGTGTCCATTGTTTTATCGCCAAAATGATGCGTGTGCCTTCGCGTTGTAATTTTATTTTTCCAGGTAGGGGGATGCCTTGTTCAGATGAATATTTGCTAAACTGAAGTTGCCATTCATTTTGCTTCAGGGTGGAGGGCAGTCCTTGTTCGTTGAATTCTATTTCATAATGTTGGTTGTCGTCAGGTAAGGCTTTAACCCATGAGGGAAGGTGACTAATGGGTAGCGGGAAACCTAATGCAGCCTCAATGAGTTCGTTAGGTTGATAAGAGCTAACTGGGTCTTCACCTGATTCTATAATGGTTAGAAAGTTTGCGTTGCCATAAAGCTTTGATGCGCCTAAACCAAAAAAAGTAGAGGACAATTCCAGCTTGTAATTATCATCTGACTGAGACCATTGGTTAATTGCGGCTGTTAATGATTCAGTCGGTGTTTTTACGCCTATTTTACCGACGATACGCCAGTGTTTTAGTTGGCGCAGGTTTTCTTGAATTTGCTGCCAGTCAAGTTGGGTTGTCGTCGGGAGTTCTTGGTGGATGCTCTTTGTGTCAAAGAGTGAGCAAGCGGAAAGCCCAAGAATAAGTGCTGATGTTATAAAAAAACGTATCAAGGTTTGGGCTCCGCATTGACCTCTTTCGGAGTTATGTTCTCAGTGCTCTCGGTGCTCTCAGTGTTCTCAGTGTTCTCAGTGTTCTCGGTGCTCTCAGGGTTCTCGGTGCTCTCAGGGTTTGAGGGGGGAGATTCAAGTAGGCTGGGGTGCAAGCGTTTGATTGTTTCTAGCAAGGCTTTATGGTTTGGGCTTTTTCTTAAAATAGTTATCCACACTTTCTCGGCTTCTGTTTTTTGATTCAAAACCCATAAGACCTCACCTAGATGCGCAGCAACTTCGCCGTCAGGATAACTCTGAAAGGCTTTAAGTAAAAAAACGAGTGCTTCCTGATGTTTGTTGAGGCGGTAAAGAACCCAGCCCATGCTGTCAAGGATAGCCGGGTTTTCTGGCTGTATTGATAATGCGGCTTTAATTAAGCCAAAGGCTTCTTTCAAGCGATCTGTTTTATCCGCGAGTGTGTAGCCTAGTGCATTAATGGCGATGGCGTTTTTGGGGTTGTTTTGAATGAGTCTTCTAAGGTCTGACTCCATTCCAGCTAAGTTGCCTGCAGATTCGAGTTTCATTGCTCGGGCATAAAGAAGTTGCTCGTCTTTTGGGAAGGCCGCAATAGCTTGTTCAAGTGTTTCTAGCGCTCTTGTTTCATCTTTTATGTTTGAAAGTAGTTTGAATTGTAGTAACCATAACTTCAGGGCCAACTCTGGGCGACTTTCTCGAAGCAAAGTGAGTCTAGCGATCATTTCATCAATTTTACCGGATTTCGTTAATAAGAAGCTGGCGCGTTCAAGCGCTGGCTCAAAGTGAATTGACTGAGTAACTTGAGTGTAAAAATTAATCGCTTTTTCTGTCTCTTTTGCTTGATCTGCAATGCGACCTAAATAAAAATTAGCCTCGTTTTTATGCGCGCCGGCGGTAATTAACTCATTGAATTCGATTTTTGCTGCTTCAATTTTAGTGTTTTCGAGCATGACAAGGGCGTGTGATAGCTTCAGGCTGGGTGCTTGAGGATAAAGCTCCATTAATGATTTAAAAACGGCTTCAGCTCTTTCTAATTGTTTGTCTTCAATAAGCATGCTGGCAAACAAACGCCCCAAGTTGTGATTGGTGGGGAAGGTATCAAATTTGTCATCAGCATATACAATCGCTTCTTTTAATTTTCCAATGTCATAGAGTAAGTTGGCTTTTAGAATGCAGGCAGCTTCGAATTCGGGGCTGTTGTTTAGAATGGGTTCAAGTGTGAGTGACGCGGCTTCATATAGCTCAAGGTTTCGTTGTACGAGTGCGTAACTGTAACCGACTTCATTGTTGTTAGGGAATTCTTGATAAAGTTTCTGGTACAGATCCATTAGAAGAAGCTTTTCTTCTTTAGGTAAGGGTTTTGAGCTGGCGGCTAGGCTATCGACACGTGCTTCGCCTCCGAGTTGAAGAATTTTACTCATGTGAAACATGGCGTCAGCATATTCTTTCTGAAGAGAGTATTGAAAAGCCAGTAACTGGTGAGCAGGAATGCTTTCTGGTTCAACGTCTACCCATAATCTAGCCATTTCTTGAAGGGCTTGGGTATCTTTAAGGAGTTGGGCTGCGTTAATTGCTCGTTTGATGATGTTCACATCACGAGTCATACGAGCTTGCTGAATGTAACTTAATATAGTGATGCTGAATTGGTTTCGTTGCGCTGAAATCTCTGCAACTAATAAGTCATATAAAGTGTCTTTCTCTAGGTCAAAATCACTATATTCAATTTTGTCAGGGTGGGCTTTTCCATTCTTTTTCTGTGGCAGTGATGTTGTCGAGTCGGCATCGCCTAGTGATTTAAGGAAGCTGCCACCTGTTGAACAGGCTGCTAAAGAAAAAATACTTGTGATCAGGGTAAGTCGAATTAGTTGCTTCAATCTTATTCTCATTCAGTTTGGCCGGAGTTTAATAACACTTATAGCATTTAAGGTTATGATGACAGAAGCTTTTCGGCTGTCAACTCACCATTCTTTTATATAATGCATATTTTCTTGATCTGCATTATGTGGCAGGTAGTTGTTAGCGACACTAATTGGCTTTCTGACGATTCTATTTGTAGAATAGCCGCTTTCAATCAAATTGCTTGGTATACATGTCTTTTTTGGCGTTTGGAATAAATCACAAAACAGCTTCAGTTGATGTTCGGGGGAAGGTTGCCTTTGATTTACAGCGGCTTGACGAGGCCTTGCTTTCTTTAAAGCAAGTAAAGGGTGTTTCAGAAGCCGTTATCTTGTCGACTTGTAACCGTACTGAAATATACTGCGCCGGAGAACAGTCTTTTAATACTGAGGTTCTGCTATCTTGGTTATCAGATTTTCATCAAGTAAATCAATCCCACTTGAAGGGTTGTAGTTTTGACTTTCATGATCAAGATGCCGTCATACACTTAATGAGAGTCGCGTCAGGGCTAGATTCTCTTGTCTTGGGTGAACCGCAAATCTTAGGTCAGTTAAAGTCAGCATATAGTAGTGCGCTTGAGGCGAATACTATACAAGGCCAGTTAGGTCGTTTATTTGAGCATAGCTTCTCGGTCGCTAAACGAGTGCGCACAGATACGGCTATTGGCGAAAACCCGGTTTCTGTCGCGGCGGCTGCGGTTAATATGGCTCGACAGTTATTTTCAGATTTTTCAGATAATACCGCTTTACTTATCGGTGCAGGTAAAACAACTGAACTCGTGGCTCGCCACCTGAAACAAAGCGGCATTAAAAAGTTAATGATCGCTAATAGAACGCTTGCTAGGGCACAAGAGCTTTCCAAACTCGTAGACGGGGAGGCCGCATTATTGGGTGATATTCCTGATTTGCTAAAAGAAGCAGATATTGTGATAGCCTCAACAGCCAGTGCTTTACCTATTCTGGGTAAAGGGGCTGTAGAACGAGCATTGAAGGGTAGAAAGCACCGTCCTTTCTTTATGGTTGATATTGCTGTCCCCAGAGATATCGAGCCACAGGTAGGTGAGTTATCTGATGTATACCTTTATACGGTTGACGATTTAAAAGACGTGATTGACGAAAATGTTAAATCTCGTGAGGGAGCTGCTCAAGAAGCGGAGGCTTTGATTCATAAGGGAGCTGAGAATTTTAATAATCAGCACCGGGCGTCAAGTGTAGGGGATTCTTTAAAGCGCTTTAGGTCACAGGCTGAGCTACTTCAGCAGCAAGAACTTGAAAAAGCATTGAAAACTTTGCGTGGCGGTGCAGATATTGAGCAGGTTTTATCACAATTATCGCGTAGCTTAACAAATAAGTTGATTCATCAGCCTACAGTACAAGTACGTCGAGCGGCTGAAAATGGCAAAAATCATAAAGCAGACTGGCTATTAGATTTATTTGGGATAGAAGTCCTGGATGAATGAGCTATGCGCTTGATTAAGCAATAAATAGTCTTCAATTTTTAAATATACACTTATTATTCTAGCTTGCCTGTTTGCATCAGTTATATCCGAAATATTTACGCCGGAATGATTGGTCAGGTAAGTTGTCATCTTTAAGGTTTTAATGGGAGTGAACCATGACAGATATTGATATCGCTTACTTACAAGAGTGGGTAGGAAAACAAGAGAGCAAAGATGACGATATTAGCCTCTTTCCTGCACAAGCATTAGCGGCAGCACTAGATAATAAGGTCTTGCCTCAAAAAGGCGATGCTTTACCCCTTTTTTGGGAGTGGATGTATTTTCTAGCGACACCACTATCAAGCGCTACAGGCGCAGATGGGCATCCCGCCAAGGGTGGGTTTCTCCCGCCTGTTCCACTGCCTAGAAGAATGTGGGCGGCGGGTGAAGTTGAATTACATAAACCTCTTGTCATTGGTCAATCGGCCACACGTTTGTCTACAATTGAGTCTGTCGATCTAAAATCTGGTAGTACGGGTACTTTGGTTTTTGTGAATGTCAGGCATGATATCTCTCAAGCGGGTGAGCTTTGTATTAGTCAGGTTCAAAATATCGTTTATAGAGAGCAGCCTAGTGCCGATGCGCCTCTACCGCCTGTTAAACCTGCGCCTGACGATAAAGACTTTAGTCAGGATATTACGCCTGACCCGGTATTATTATTTCGTTATTCTGCGTTAACTTATAATGGCCATCGTATTCATTACGACAGAACGTATGCGGTTGAAGAAGAGCTCTATCCTGCACTTGTCGTTCATGGGCCTTTGTTAGTGACTTTATTGTTGGAATTAAAGCGTCATAATTTAGCTGATCGTCAGTTTAAGTCCTTTAAGTTCAGAGCCGTTAGACCTACATTTGATACCGCCACTTTTACTGTATCGGGTAAGCAGGACGGAAATGCTTTATCGCTGTGGTCAGCAGATAAAGATAATGCCTTGTGTATGACGATCAAAGCTCAATTAGCGGATTAGTGCTTACAGCTTATAATTTATAACTGAAGGCTCATAAGAACTGAAGGCCGATTGAAGAGAAAATATTATGGAAAAGTTAAGTTACCCAGGTTGGCGTACTGCCTTATTTATTCCGGTTCATATTGAAAAATTTGTTGCTAAAGCGCATACGCGCGGTGCAGATGCTTATATTTTGGATCTAGAAGACAGTGTGCCTTTAGCACAAAAAGCTGAAGCGCGTGAGTGTGTTGTGTCAGCCGCTAAAACAGTGAGTCAGGAAGGTGCGGCGGCACTGGTAAGAATTAACCTTGATGATCGTTTCTCGATGGATGATGTTGAAGCGTCTATATGTGAACATGTGCGTGCCATTGTTATTCCTAAAGTAGAGTCAGCAGAGCATGTACGGAAATTTTCGGCACGCATAGCTGAGCTGGAAGTTGAGCGCGGCTTATCTGTCGGTCATACCGCCATTATTGCCATGATCGAATCTGTAGATGCTTTACCTGTATTGGATGAAATTGCCAGTGCTGATCCACGAGTCGTGGCGATGACATTAGGCTCAGAAGACTTCTCTGCAACGGCAGGCATGCAGCCTTTGCCACAAACTTTATTACTACCTAATCAGATGTTAGCTTTTGCATGCCGCCGCGCTAATATCATGCCTTTGGGCTTCCCAGGTTCCATTGCCGATTACAGTGATATTGAAGTTTTTACGGATACGGTGCGCTTTGCCAAACAATTAGGCTTTGTGGGGGCATTTTGTATTCACCCAAAGCAAGTTGCAGTAATTAATGCCGAGTTAACGCCCTCAGCTCAAGAAATAGAGCATGCCCAGGGTTTGCTAGCGGCTTTTGAGGCAGGCTTAGCGGCAGGTAAAGGGAGTCGAATACGAAGGTAAGATGATTGATTTACCGGTCGTTGAGCGTGCTAAAGAGCTACTTCGAAATGCTGAGACGCTATCTAAATGATGTTCTGCTAAATGATGTTCTGCTAAATGAGCTCTGCTAAATGAGATTCCTCGCGCTTTAAGAACATGAGCGCAGGATTATTGTCTAAAACGAACGCGCTCATTTCTGCATATGAATCGGCTTAAACCTCGCGCGGTAATTACTGGGTGATAAGCCGGTTTTTCGTTTAAATAGTTTAGTAAATGAACTAATGTCCTCGTAACCAATAGCATGAGTAATCTCGCCAATCGTTTTGACCGATTGTACAAGATACTTACTTGCTGCGTCTAAACGAATTTCTTGCAAATAATTGGAGGGGGTGAGCCCGGCGGCACTCTTAAAACGCCGAATAAGTGAACGGTGCGACAAGCCAAATTGCTGCCCAAGATGCTCAATGGATATGTCTGAAATGTAGTGCTCCTCTAACCAATTCTGAACGCTTAGGACCGCTTTGTCATTGTGGTATTTTTTACTGATGAGTGGCGAGTACGTGAGCTGGGTCGTACGGCCAGTATCAATCACAAAGGCTTTTGCGCTACCTACTGCTGTATCATGGTCACAAAATAACTCGATAAGATATAAACCCATATCAAACCAGGCTAAGCCGCCACCATCACATAATATGTTGTCATCATGGGTGATTAACTGGTCTGCTTTGAGCTTAACCTTAGGGTACTTTTGTCTGAATAAGTCGGCCAAACCCCAGTGTGTCGTCGCGATTTTATGATCCAATATCCCTGCTTCTGCCAAAAAAAACGAGCCTGTACTATTGCTGCCTATTAGGTTTGATGATTGATTTAATTTCTTTAGTAAAGCGACAATCCCAGGGTTTTGAGCAAGTGTTTTTTCAATATCGCCAGCAATACAGGGCACCAAGTAAACGTCACTGTGCTGCACCTCCTGAATAGCGCAATGTGGCATGATAATGACATTGTTCAGAGTAAGTATTGGTTTTTTATCCCAACTAGCGATTTGGACCCTGAATTTAGGTTCTGGGACTTGTTGATGCAGTTTATTCCAGGAAACGCCAGCTAAACTCAGTAAATCATTAATGCCTGTCAGTGCGCTGGCGAGCACATAATCAAATCCCAACACGGTCACAGTTATCAATGTCGTCTCCAAATGTGGCAAATTTCACCCAATATATGTCATTTTTTACAATTAGTCTCTGGCTTAATAGCTGTCACACTGTCATGAAGTAGCAAACTACACTTGATGAGCCGTTCAAGAAGTAAGTTCTCATCATAAAAATAAATGAATTGCCAAGCCTGGAATGAGAGTAAAAGACATGAGTGACATAAAAACACATCACCGAACGTGCAATATTTGTGAAGCCATGTGTGGCTTGGAAATTCAATATCAAGATAAAGAGGTTCTATCCATTAAAGCGGATAGAAAGGACCCGTTCAGTCAGGGGCATATCTGCCCAAAAGCGATCGCCCTACAAGATTTTTATACGGATAAAGAGCGTTTAAAAACACCGATTAAACGCACCGAGAATGGTTGGGAAGATATCTCATGGGAACAAGCTTTCACTGAAATAAACGAGAAGTTTCAAGGTATTCAGGCTGCACATGGTAAAAACGCGCTCGGTGTGTACTTAGGCAACCCTAATGCCCATAAACTGGGAAATGCTATGTTTCTACCGCCGTTTTTAAAAAGTCTTGGCACAATAAATCGTTATAGTTCAGCCTCGGCTGATCAGATGCCTCATCATGTGGCATCCAATTATATGTTTGGTGCGGGTATGTTAATCCCCATCCCTGATATTGATCGCACAGACTTCATGCTTATTATTGGTGGTAATCCCGCAGTCTCTAATGGCAGCATGATGACTGCGCCTAATGTCTTGGGCAGAATTAAATCAATACAACAGCGCGGGGGTAAGGTGGTGGTGATCGACCCGCGTCGTACTGAAACAGCGAAAAAAGCCGATGAGCATTTCTTTATCAGGCCCGAAAAAGATGCCTTGTTTCTACTTGGTATGATTCACACAATCTTTGAAGAAAAGTGGGTAGATTTAGGGCATTTAGCTGAACTGATAGAGGGACTCGAAGAATTAGAAGCAACTGCCAAAGATTTTTCGCCTGAAGATATCGCGACCTTTGTAGGTATTGATGCCACTGATATCAGGCGTATAGCAAAAGAAATGGCTACAGCCAAATCTGCAGTTTGTTATAGCCGAATGGGTGCCTCTACTCAAACCTTTGGTGGTTTATGCCAATGGTTAAGCAATGTATTTAATATTCTCACCGGTAATTGTGATAAAGCCGGTGGGGCGATGTTTCCCTTACCTGCTTTCGATTTATTAAGACGCATAAAAAGAGAGCAGAAAAGTTCTTATGGTCGCTACGAGTCGAGAGTGAGAAAACTACCCTTTTTTAATGGTGAGTTTCCTGTGGCGACCTTGGCGGATGAAATATTGATGCCTGGGGAGGGACAAATAAAAGCCATGATTACGATTGCCGGTAACCCTGTTTTATCTAGTCCAAATGGAAATAGGCTAGGGGAGGCATTAGATAAATTAGATTATATGGTCGCGGTGGATATCTACCTGAATGAAACCACCAAACATGCCAATATTATATTGCCATCGACAACAGGACTTGAAACCTCTCATTATGATATTTTCTTCAACAGCTTCGCAGTGCGTAATACGGCTAAATATTCACCTGCTCTTTTTGATAAAGAGGAGACTCAACTCGAAGATTGGCAAATACTCAAAGAGATCTCAAGCCGTTTAACGGGCATAACTCATGATGGGCTCACGCCCGAGCTAGTGCTCGATATGGAATTGAAAAGTGGCCCCTACGGTGAGCAAGGTCTGAGTCTGAAAAAATTGCAAGAAAATCCTCATGGTATTGACCTGGGGCCGCTGAAACCCTGCTTAATAGAACGCTTGAAAACCGCTGATGGCAAAATTCAACTTGCACCTGAATTATTCCTTGATGATGTGCCTCGTTTAAAAGCGGTACTGTCTCAACCAGCAAGGAATGATAACTTTCCGTTTGAATTAATTGGTCGCCGGTTAGTACGTAGCCACAATACCTGGACACAGAACTCCAGACGACTGGTGAAAGGCAAGAACCCCTGTACTTTAGAGTTAAACACCGAAGATGCAAAAGCCATGAATATTGCTGATGGTGCAACAGTGACAGTGATCTCCGCCTCTGGAGACATACAAATAGAAGTCGCTATTAGTGATGATATTCTTCAAGGCGTGCTCAGTATGCCCCAAGGTTGGGGGCATAATCAGGTCGATACCGGGATGTCTGTTGCAGCCACTCAGGCTGGTGTCAGTATGAATGACTTAACCGATATAAATAGAGTCGATCTGTTAACCGGTAATGCAGCTCTGAATGGTACACCTGTGGCTATCTTAACTGCTTAATGGCTTTTACATCATAAGGTAAATGATATGAAGTACTTTTCTCCTTTGATCCCCTTCATTGCCGGCTGGGCATTACTGCTGTCAACTGACAGTTTGTCATCCATTAGCTTAATAAATGGCTTGCTTCAATTGCTGCTGTTTATAATGGTGGTCTGTATTCCTACATGGCGCACCGGGCGTATGTCATATGTTGATATTGGCTGGCCGTGGGGCTTAGTACTCATTGGTGTTTTAACAGGCTTGTTAAGTGAAGGCTTACGAAGTCTCATCGTCAGTGCCGTGTATATTTTTATAGGCGGTCGCATGGGGATGGGTGCCTTAAAAATGTGGCAACTGGGAATGCTTAAGCATGAGTTTCCACGTTATCGGTATCAACGGATGCGATGGGAAAAAGCGGGTAAAACCAATACAACGCTGGTGATGCAGGTAGAAGCCATTTTACAGGGGCTGGCGAATGCATCTTTTCTTGCCATGCCTGCTTTTATCATTGCAGCTAATCCAAGCGCGTCTATTTCGGTATTTGAGGTTATTGGACTGCTTATTTGGCTGGGGGCTTTTGTCATGGAAACAATTTCAGACGCCCAAAAACTGGCCTTTCTAAAAGAGATGAAAAAGACTGGTGAGAAAAACAAGGTGTGTAATGTTGGTTTATGGAAATTCAGTCG
>Ga0209290_1001305_pt1 | contig 12415 bp, 13 predicted proteins | sample EN1Hudsemesocosm_2_FD_184632 | JGI IMG/M metagenome (GOLD analysis project Ga0209290, IMG submission 184632) | Methane-oxidizing microbial communities from mesocosms in the Hudson Canyon - EN10B Hudson Canyon (SPAdes) (version 2) | ecosystem: Environmental > Aquatic > Marine > Cold seeps... | reverse complement strand
TAAAACTATGTTTTATGGGCCTTTTTTGTGTTTTTAGTTTTGGCATTCACTTGTAATTGGTAGTGGGTAGTTTGCTTAAAATAGCTTAGTTTAATGGTCATCTAAATCTTGTTCTGAGTGCCTTGCCTGTATTCCTTGTTAATTTCCTTTCCGATTTTTGTAATTCTCTTATTTAATGGTGATACCTGAGTACCGATATTGGGGGTGTTTCTATGTATAGCTAAGTAAAAAGTATGCCAACTGTGTATCACTTTTGTTAAAAAACCCATGAATTGATTGATAATTAATCTATTTGGGTTATTAATATAATGAAGAAATTCATTAATCGAAGTAAATGATCATGAATGCGAAAGAGAATTTGGCGGTGGAGCAGTATCTAAAGGTAGATGCTATCGCTGAGGATGGAGCTAAGGTTGTTGACCTGTTGGGGAGTCAAATCTCCCCCCGTGGTGTATGCGCTATTTGCTCTCAAGCTCATATTGCCCAGCTGCACAGCAAGAGTCACACCGAGGCGCGCCCCAGGTTTCAAACCTTGCTGTTAACCATAGAGTTAGGCTTTGCCAGTGGTGAGGTGCTTCAGCTGGAAACCTCTGCAAAAGTACAAAGTATTCGTCGTGTGTCTCAGGAAGAATTTGAAGTTTACATGGGGTTTTGCGGCATGATTCCGGATGGTTATCGCCATATAGCCCGTTACATTGTTGATTCAGGTATTAGTTCAACAGAGTAGGGTAGGTTCAGTGTCTCTTGCTTGGGTTTTTCAATCAACAGGTTTACCAGTTGATTGTATTTAACGCTCTTAATGCGGCCACCAATGGCCATCACCTTTTTTCTGACCTCTGCCTCTAGTGCAAATGACATTTTTAAGTGCACGGTTTCCATTGCGATAAATTCTTTAGTTACTAGCCTCAATAATACGCTTTTTGCCGCGTCGCCATACGCTCTGGCCAATCCACCTGTGCCCAATTTTGTGCCGCCAAAATACCGCACCACCACAATGGTGACTTCACCAAGCTCACTGTGTTTTAGGTGAGTAAAGATGGGCATACCTGCGGTGCCACTTGGCTCGCCATCATCACTGAATCCGTAAAAATTACTGTTGTTAGGAGCTTCACCAATAAAGGCGTGGCAGTGATGGCGGGCATCGGGATATTTTTCTTTAATATCCTGAATAAAGCTCTTCGCTGCGGCACTGCCTTTACAGTGTTGTGCGTAGGCGATAAAGCGACTGCGTTTCACTTCAGTTTCAACGCAGTTTTGCTGGGCTGGAACCCGATAACTAAGCATGAGCGCTTAGCAAAACAAATTTTCCATTGGCGGCAATTTGTTCAACCTTTTTGAAGTGTTTTTTAAGGGTTACGTGATAGCCCAAATGCCGGTTGCCCACCACGATAATTTTACCATTAGGGCATAAGCACCGTTTGGCGTCTTTAAACAGGCGTTTTGCAATGTGATCGCCTACCGTGAACTGCTCATGGAAGGGCGGATTGCACAGAATTAGATCGTATTTTTCATCCTCTATCTTCCCAAGACCATCATCCCATAGGAAATTAGATGTCCCTTCAGGTTGGTTCTTTTGCCAGGACAACTTGGCACTCTCCACTGCCATAAAGGACTCATCAAAAAAGTCCATATGGCAGGGGCCTTTACTCTTAGCGTATTTAAGTCCCAGTATGCCTGAGCCACAGCATAGGTCGGCTACAGATTTTGCCGCTGGCAGGGCATCAATATGCTGTAAGAAAAAATCAGCGCCTGGGTCCAGTTTGTCTCTGCCAAAAACATTGGCATGACTTACCAGGTCAACCCCTAAAAAATGGTTTGTTTTGGGGTAGGCGGATTTGGTTACCTGTTCCAGTTGTAATTCATAGACGGTGGCTTTTTTCTTAAATGGATGGCGCTTAACGGTGCCAAATTGCTGCAGGTAGCTTAAAATATTTTTTGGCAGATGCTTCATCATGCCGGCTATGAGTAAGCTGGATATTTGTGCCTGCTGACAGGACTCTAATAGGGTGTGTAAATAACTCAGGTTCTTCGGCAATTTCATAACGCCTATGCTGGGCGTTGATGACCATGAGTCTAAAGGGGTTGCTAATGACACCTGCGGCTTTTGGTTTTCGTCAAGATTAAGGAACAGTGCTTGAGAGGCGCAATAGGAATCGCTTACCCAGCAATCAACCTGTTGGTTTAAGGCCACAGCCAGAGCACCAAACTGATCATTAAATAGGGTGACTCTGGAAGTGGGGTGTTCGTGAGTAACTAGATCAATGAGGTATTCGTCACTGGCATCCCAGGCACGTAAAACTTGCTTTTGGCTGGCTCCGGGGCGCCTAAGCGTAAAGTCGCCCGCGGAGCACTGCAATGTGTCTTGCAGCATGTTTAGAATATGTCGGCGTTTTGTGGGCTTTCAAGTTGATCCCAAAGATCCACGGCCTGAACCTCAGTTTCAACAGGTGTATCTACCACAGGGCTGGCCTTAGTCTCGGCGACTTGCTGGAGTTGATGTGTGCTAAGTTTCTTCACAATAGGCTGGCTTTGAGAAGGCTTGGGTGCATCCACATGCTGAATTTCCACTAGGCCACTTTTATCCATATGTTGCTGATAAACAGAGCGCTGACGAGTTACCTTACGCGGGTTGGCGGCTTTTTTGGCGGCCTTACGCTGTTTGGTCTCAAGTTTCATGCGCTCTTTGGAGCCGGTTTTAACACCGCTGTGGTTGTTCTTTAAAGAGCGTGATTTTTTTCTGCGCGACATACTGGGTACCTTCCTATAAGCGGCGGCATTTTAGCATAGCTAATATCAATTGCCATTGCTTATTTTTTGAGCAGGAAGGGTTGTGCTAAAGGTGCTAACATGGCGCGTTTTTACTGGGGGAGGCTGTGTGGCGTATTGGGATGCTTTAACTTACTGTTTAGTGATCACTAGTCCAGTATTCATCATTGTGTTATTAGGGGGCGTGTTAAAAGCCAGAGGCCATATCGACAGTGGGTTTGTGGCCAGTGCGTCGGCCCTAGTGTTTAAAGTGTGTCTGCCCACGCTGATATTCCTTTCTATCTTGCAAAATCAGGTCAGTTTGACAGCTCAGCTGCCATTAGTGGTTTATTGTGTGGCGGCGGCTACTGTGTGTTTTGTACTTTTTTGGTGGTGGTCACGTTTTTGGATATCGCCCGCCGATCGCGGGGTAGTGGTGCAGGGAGCATTTCGCAGTAATTTGGGGATTATCGGCTTTGCCTTGTGCGCAAAAGGCTATGGTGATGACGGCCTGGCCATAGGCGCTGTCATTCTGGCAGTGGTGACACCGGTTTATAATGTATTATCTGTGTACGCGTTAAATGCCAGTTTGCCCGGCCAGAAAACCCTTTCTTTACTCAGCACCCTTAAAGATATTGCTAAAAACCCTCTCATTATTGCCATTGCTCTGGGGTTTATGGCTATCGCACTGGATTTCAAGCTGCCAAAAGTCATGTATGATGCAGGCACTTATTTAGCAAATATGACCTTGCCCCTGGCTTTAATCGCCATAGGTGGCTCGTTGAGTATCAGAGAGCTTAAAAGCAGCAGCATTGTAGCCTCGTGGGCGGTGTTTGCTAAGCTAATTATAGTTCCGTTAATGGCTGTGATACCTGCCTGGTTCATGGGGTTTGGCCCAGTTGAGTTAGGATGCATCTTGTTTATGTTCGCCAGCCCCACTGCTGCCGCCAGTTTTGTGATGGTTCATGCATCGGGTGGCAACCATGGGCTAGCTTCCAATATCATCGTGTTAAGCACCTTATTTTCAGCGCTTAGCATTAGTTTGCTATTGTATGTGGCCAAACTATTGGCATGGGTTTAATGAAATTACTTAATTCACCCAGTGAATCAGGAAAGAAGATCTAAAGGAATGACAGACACTAAACGGCCTCTGGTTTACATCAGTGCAGACCCTAAAGACAGCGGTGAATTTCTTTACACTCTAAATCGGGTGGTATTGCAGTTAGGCGGCTTACCCATTCAAAGCTATTACCGCACAGACTCCGGTGAATATGATTGGCCTCTAGTACGCTCACTTATTGATGAGTGCCAAATATTCATCCTGTTGGTTGGTGACAGCTATGGTGGGATTTCTGATACTGGTGAAAGTTACATTCACCGCGAAGCCGTGTACGCCAAAAGCAAACAAAAGACGGTGGTGGCATTGTTAAAAAATGCTGAATTAAAGTCCCTGTCGCCGCAGGATATGCAGCGACTCAAGTCGCTTCACCGTTTAATGATGTCGGGTATTTTTAAATATTGGAACAGCAAAGAAGAATTGCTGCTTATTGGCCGTCAGGTGCTGCGCGATCATTTAAAGCCTCAGTTAAAGCTCTTATCCAACAAGCTTTCCCATGCCCCTGAAACCAGAATGCAGGAAGTGATCACCGATACCCTGTTTGAGATGGAAAGTTACCCCATGCGATTTAGCGGCAAGGTATTTGCCCATGGCAATTGTCATGAAATTAATCTGGAGGTGTCTTTGACCTGGGAATCCACCTTCTTAAATATCGGTACCACTATGACATCTCCTGTCACCGAAGATCGTATGCGTGGTGTATTGGAAGATTTTGTGGAAGAGCAATATAGTCAACACTTCCTGGATGAGGTGACTGACTCCCATGCCCTGGCGGATGTACGTTGCAATGAAATAGCCTTTCAGCGCATGAAGGCCTATTTAAAAGGGGCGGGTGTCATTGAAAATGTGGCTCGCCAAAATGGTGGCTTGCGTAATTATTGGCAGCTCACCACTCGCGGTGAACATAAGCTTCATGAGCTTTTGATGCCAAGCTAACGTCACTCAATTTCCTAAATAGGTAAGCTGTAGCCCCCACTTCATTGAATGACACCCGCTAAGCATGATCTTTATGGTTTTAATGGGCTATTTAACGGCTTGCCATGGAGCCTAGAGCGGTATTTGGTTATAATGCCCGCCCTTATTCTAAGGTGGATTCATGAAGTTTGTATTCCTGCTCATTTGTCAGTGTTGTTTACTGATAGCCTGTAGCCCAGCTGCCCCCCAGGTAGATAAGATACAAGGGCGCACTATGGGCACCACCTATTCGGTGTTGTGGCCCGCTCACCAAGATGTCTCAGCTTCCCAAGTGCAATCCAGCATTGACCAATTGCTTGTTGGTATCAATGCCCAGATGTCCACCTACCAGAGTGATAGTGAGTTAAGTGTCTTTAATGCCTCTCCCGCGCCTTATGAACAAACCATCAGCCCGCAATTTGCCCAAGTAATTGCCCAATCGTTGTCGCTCAACGATCTTACCCAGGGTTACTTTGATATTTCTGTGGGCCCTTTGGTTAACCTGTGGGGTTTTGGACCAGACCTGAAATCCCTAGTGGCCCCCACTCAAAGTGAGCTAAATGAGGCCAAGACTCGTGTGGGATTACAGGCCATTTCTTTGCAAAATTTAAAATTGAGCAAAACCGATACTCGTTACCTTGATTTATCCGCCATCGCTAAAGGGTTCGCGGTAGATGAGGTGGCCAATTTATTAGATAAACTCATGATACCTGCCTATTTAGTGGAAATTGGTGGTGAAATTCGCGTAAAAGGCCAAAAGCCACAGGGCATGCCCTGGAAGGTGGCGGTGGAAGCTCCCGATTTTAATGAGCGCCGAGTGCAAAAAATACTGCCATTAAAAGACGTATCCATGGCCACCTCGGGGGATTACCGTAATTACTTCGAAGAGAACGGCCAGCGCTACAGTCACAGTATTAATCCTTTTACCGCGCAACCTATTAAACACCAGCTGGCATCCGTCACCATAATTGATGAGAGCTGCGCCCGTGCCGATGCGTTAGCAACTGCTATGCTGGTAATGGGTGAAGAAAAAGCCAAAGCCTTTGCTGTGCAAAAAAATATTCGAGGGTATTTAATCGTACGTACCCCAACTGGTTTTACCGAACATTTAACCCCTGCGTTTGAACGCTGGCTCAACCCATAAGCGAGGTAGTTTCATGGACATGTTTATAGTGGTCTTCACATTTATGTTGTTATTTGTGGTGCTCATGGCCATTGGCCTAATACTGGGGCGCAAACCCATTGCCGGGTCCTGTGGTGGCATGAGCGCGGTGGGCATGGAAGCAGCCTGTGATGTATGTGGCGGCGACAAAAACAAGTGTGATACGGAAGTTAAAAAAACTAAAAACAATAAAAGCAGTTCGCTGGGATATGACGCGAGCTAAACTCGAAAGAGTATAAGGAGTTTAAAGCCATGGCTGACTATCATTATGATGTGATTGTGCTGGGTACCGGACCTTCCGGTGAAGGGGCTGCCATGAATGCAGCCAAAAAAGGCAAAAAAGTAGCGGTGGTTGAAAAAGCCCCCATGGTAGGGGGTAATTGCACGCATTGGGGGACCATTCCTTCCAAGGCGTTGAGGCACTCCGTAAAACAAATTATTTCCTACAATACTAACCCTATGTTTCGTGATATTGGCGAGCCCAGATGGTTTAGTTTTCCCCGTGTATTAAAAACGGCTGAACGCGTTATCGCCAAGCAGGTGAAGTTACGCACCGAATTTTACAGTCGTAATCGTGTCCATCTTTACCATGGTTTGGGTAAATTTATCGACACCAATACCATCGAAATTACCGATGGGCCTGAATCCAGCACCCGCTTACATGCCGATCAAATTGTGTTGGCTACCGGTTCAACACCGTTTCGCCCAGACACCATCGATTTCAATCATGAGCGAGTTTATGACTCGGACACGATTCTAAAGCTGGAGCACACGCCGCGAAATATCGTAATTTATGGCGCCGGCGTAATAGGCTCTGAATACGCGTCTATTTTCAGTGGCTTGGGTGTGAAGGTCGATTTGATCAACCCGGGTGAGCGCTTGTTACCATTTTTGGATGATGAAATCAGTGATGCGTTGAGTTACCACCTGCGTAATAACGGGGTACTGATTCGCCATAACGAGTTGTTCGATTCTGTGAGCACAGACGAACACAGTGTCACCATGCATTTTCAGTCGGGTAAAAAGATCAAAGCCGATGCGATTCTTTGGGCGGCCGGTCGTACCGGTAATACCCAGGATTTGGGTTTGGAATTGGTGGGCGTGAAACCCAATGGTCGTGGCCAAGTTGAGGTGGATGAAAACTACAAAACCTCCGCCGATCATGTATATGCGGTAGGGGATGTGGTGGGTTGGCCCAGTCTTGCCAGTGCCGCCTACGACCAAGGTCGTTCGGCCGCTGCCCATTTAGCCGGGGATGACGATTACTGGTTTGTTACGGACGTGCCTACGGGTATATACACCATTCCTGAGATCAGTTCGGTGGGTAAAACCGAGCGTGAGCTCACCAATGACAAAGTGCCTTATGAAGTGGGCCAGGCCTTTTTCAAAAGCATCGCCCGGGCGCAAATTACCGGTGAAAGTGTCGGTATGTTAAAGATATTGTTTCACCGTGAGACTCTGGAAATCCTGGGTTTACACTGTTTTGGTGACCAAGCGGCCGAGATCATTCACATTGGCCAGGCCATCATGAAGCAAAAAGGTGAAGGCAATACCGTTAACTATTTTGTTAACAATACCTTTAATTATCCGACTATGGCAGAAGCCTATCGTATTGCAGCACTAAACGGCTTAAATCGAATTTTTTAACCCCGTTATACTGTTAAAGGTCATGACAGGTTCAACCATGTCATGGCCTTTTTTTGTGCCCTAATTATTCGAATTTTGTCTGAGCTCTACATTGGTAATACATTTTTATGTCAAGAGCATTCGCGTCTATATTTTTCCACTGAACTATACTTACCTAAAAAGTCTCTTTCACTTGCTTGGGTGTTAAAGATGATCAACCACATTCTCTTATTCATATGGCTAATGAGTATTTCGCTTTTCGCTTTTAGCCAGGAATCCACCATCAAACTCCCTAAAATCATATATCTGGCCACCACAGATTGGTGCCCTTATGCCTGTGATCAAGAGCCAAGTCATCAAACGGGAATCGTCCATGAGTATTTGACTGAGCTATTTAGCAAGCAAGGTATACAGCTTAAAATAGAGTTTTTCCCCTGGAGTCGTGCCATACATCAGGTGAACGGTGGTCGTTTGGATGGGCTCCTCACCGCGGTCCCCGTAGAGGCCCCTAATCTGCTGTTTACTCGTACACCTACAATGGGCTATCAAGTGTGTTTTTATTCAAAAAAGAGCACACAGTGGCGTTATAGCGGAGCAGCTAGCCTTAAAGATATTAAGCTGGGCGTGATTCAGGATTATGGTTATGGCGAACCGGTGGACGAGTACATTAAAGGTACTTCTAGTCAGGGTCTTGCGATCATAAAATCTGGGGGCATGGAGCGATTACAGCGCATGTTAATGGCCGGGCGCTTTGATGCTTTTATTGGCGACCGTAATGTGGTGTCGTGGCGCCTGAAAGAAAATATGAGTGTGCTGCGCAACGCAGGCTGTCTGGCAGAAATCCCTTTTTATATGGCCTTTAATCCGCGAAAAATGTGGGCGGCAAAGCTCATCAACAAACTAAATGATTGGTTAAAATTGGCAGCTAATCGGGCCAAGTTGAACAGTATTAAGCTGCAATACCGATTTGGCCCTGCTAACCATCAATAAGCGTGAATGTGTCCTTAAGACATTGGCCATCAAGGGCAAATAAAAGTGTTATAATCCGCCCCTGAATTTGTCTGTCATGTGGTCCATCATGGGTTTTTTGTCCTTAGGTTTAAATCAAGATATTGTAAATACAACTAAGCGGTTGGGTTACGATCAACCCACTCCTGTTCAACTGGCCGCCATACCCGCCATTATCAATCAACAAGATGTTATGGCCCGTGCGCAAACCGGAACCGGCAAAACCGCCGCCTTTGCGTTGCCCCTAGTGCATAATTTGTGTGCAAATTCATTGGATATGCCGAGTGCTTGCAAACCTAAATTGCGTACTCTGGTGTTAACACCCACCCGTGAATTGGCTCAGCAGGTTTTTAACAGCTTTAAAAAATACGCCAAAGGCAGTTCTCTTAAAACGGCCATTGCTTATGGGGGCGTGAGCATCAAACCTCAAATTGAGTCACTGCAACATGGCGCGGATATATTAGTGGCGACGCCGGGCAGATTGATTGACCTGATGTTTAAAGGGTCGGTGGAATTCAGCCATTTACAAAGTATTGTGTTTGATGAAGCAGACCGCATGCTCGACATGGGTTTTATCACAGATATTAAGCGTATCCTTAAGCGTGTGCCCAGTAGCCGACAGACCTTATTGTTTTCTGCCACCTTCGACGATGAAATTTTTAAACTCAGTAAAACCTTATTAACCGATCCTGTACTTATCGAAGTAGACTCAAAAAACACGGCGGCCGTGGATATTGAACAAGTGGTGTATAACGTAGATGAAGATCGCAAGCGTGAGCTAGTGTCCTATCTTATAGGCTCTAAAAATTGGCACCAGATACTTATTTTTACTCGCACCAAACAAGGGGCCGACCACCTGGCAAAAGAAATGTGCAAGGACGGCCTAAAAACTCTAGCTATTCACGGAGATAAATCCCAAGGGGCGCGTGAGAAGGCCTTGCAGGAATTTAAGGATGGAAAAATTCGCGCTCTGGTGGCCACGGATGTAGCAGCCAGAGGCCTGGATATTGAAACCCTAGAGTACGTCATTAACTACGAATTGCCTTTCATTGCCGAAGATTACATTCACAGAATAGGACGCACCGGTCGAGCGGGAAGCTCTGGGTTAGCCATTTCATTGCTCAGTGTAGAGGAAAATTACCTGCTGGAAGAAGTCGAAGCGGTATTGGGAGAGCGTCTTTCTCAACAGTGGTTTGAAGGCTTCGAGCCAGACCTAAGCAAACCTGCCTCCAATGCTCGCAAGAACTCCCGCAGTGCTCAAAAACGTCGTCATAAGGATCGGGCCTATGGTAAAGATACCGGTAATCGACGCCGTAAAAGCTAGCAGTTCTAATAAAGTTGCCATCAAACAGATTCCATCTAAGCTCAACTAAAGGAAGCAAAATTGAGCTGCGTGGAGTTGGTCATGGCCATTACAGAGCGTCAAAAACAATTGGTGGTAGAAAGTTTTAAAAAGGTTGAGCCCATCAGTGAGGTGGCGGCGGATATCTTTTATGGAAAATTGTTTCGCTACGATCCTTCACTTAAAGCACTATTTAAATCGGATATGAAATCCCAAGGTAAAAAGCTCATGGCCGCACTTAAGCTGGCGGTGAGTACGCTAAATAATCTGGACGCGCTGGTGCCGGTGTTACAAAAAATGGCCATTAAGCACGTGGAGTATGGCGTTAAAGTTGAAGATTACACGCCGGTGGGAAATGCTTTAATCAATACATTGGAGAAGGGTTTAGGGGCCGACTTTACCCCTGAGTTAAAAACAGCATGGGTGCATACCTATAAGGTCATGGCGGACGTTATGCGTCAGGCAGCCTACCCAAGTTTTAATCCTGACACCTTTAAAAACAGCAAACGCTACCATCATTAAAGGTGCTTGAGAGCTTGCCTTGCTTTAAGGTTTAACCACTTCTAATAAGTCAGCCGCAATATTTTGCCTGCTGTACGCCATGCCCAGAGCGGCTAAATACTCCATTCTGTCGGCCGTAATTGGGTCAACTTGCGGGGCAACCAAACCGTTGTCTTGATAGATCTTGCTCAAAGTTTCCAGATAATCATCACTGCCTGCCAGCAGCATGCCCGCCGCACCCACATCCGGGCTGATGGTCGCATTTAACTCAGTTGGCAAATTAATGGCCAGCACCAGGGGCTCTTCAGCGTTTGCGAAGTATTTGTTACGAGACTCACAGGTTTTAACGGCCCAGTAGTAAGCCAGTTCTTTGCTCTGAGTTAAAAATACAGGGTCTTTATTTTCTTTGAAAGAGCCGCCAATGGTGGTCATGGTCTGTTTGGCCTTTAGATTGTATTCCTTGTCACCGGACTGAATGAGGCCCTCATCCATAATGGCATCTAATAACCCAGATGCGGTGCCGTGATACCAGGTTTGGCTAGTGGCAAAGCCTGCTTGGGTTAGTATTTGGGCGGAATCTTTAAGGTAAGCGGGTGTAGTTGTGTCTGACATGATAATGCTCGGCTGTTTTGTGGTTAACCCTGCACTCACACGAGGCGGCACAGGTTTCAACGTTAAATGAATTATACCAGCAATTAAAAAGCTTGTTGATGCTCTATGGCTGAGGGCCGCTAATAGGCACTATACACAGGGCTTATGGGTGAACCTTCCCTGCAAGTTAAAGAATAAGCAGGTTTGACGGGAAATTGGCCTGAAATGAGACCTAGTTAGGTAAATGTTGCCAAGTTATTTGAGTATTTCTAAAAAGTTCGTATTATCTTTGCACTCGCTAAATCCGGGTTTTATTAGCAATAAGTGATTTTATATGCCCCTTAAGAAATATCTGCAAATCCTTGCCAAGCATGACGGCTCTGATCTCTATTTAAGCACCGGAGCGCCCCCCAGTGCTAAGTTTCAAGGCACCCTGAAACCGTTAGGCCGTGAACCCTTGAAAGCAGGACAAATTGCCCAGATGGTCGAGACCGTCATGGACAGTGATCAGAAAAAAGAATTTGCCGAGGAAATGGAATTAAACATGGCCATCAGCTTGCCTGGCTGTGGTCGCTTTCGTTTGAATATGTTTCGCCAGCGTAACGAAGTGGCCTTGGTGGCCCGCAATATTGTGGCCGAGATTCCCAAATTTGATGATCTGGGTTTGCCGGCAGTATTAAAGGACGTGGTCATGGCCAAGCGCGGTTTGATCTTGTTTGTAGGCGGCACGGGTTCGGGCAAATCCACCTCTTTGGCCTCCTTGATAGACCATAGAAACATCAACTCCGCCGGGCATATCATCACCATAGAGGACCCCATTGAATTTGTTCACAAACACAAAAAGAGCATAGTGAATCAGCGCGAAATAGGGGTGGATACCAAGAACTTCCAGGCCGCGCTTAAAAACACTTTGCGCCAAGCCCCCGATGTGATTTTAATAGGTGAGATACGTGACCGTGAAACCATGGAGCATGCCCTGGCCTTTGCCGAAACCGGTCACCTGGCAATCTCTACTTTGCACGCAACCAACGCCAATCAGGCCCTGGATCGCATCATTAACTTTTTCCCAGAAGAGCGCCGCAATCAACTATTACAAGACCTAGGCTTAAACTTGCAGGCCTTTATTTCCCAGCGCCTCATTCCCACCATCGACAATAAACGGGTGGCGGCGGTAGAGGTATTGTTAGGCAATAAAACCATCCAGGAAATGATTTTCAAAGGGGACACGGACGCCATTAAGGAAATAATGGCCAAGTCTGAAAACCTGGGCATGCAAACGTTTGACGCCGCCTTATTCAAACTTTATAAGGCCGGTAAGATATCTCTAAAAGAAGCCATAAAAAATGCCGACTCTGAAGTTAATTTAAAA
>Ga0209290_1001300_pt1 | contig 12454 bp, 10 predicted proteins | sample EN1Hudsemesocosm_2_FD_184632 | JGI IMG/M metagenome (GOLD analysis project Ga0209290, IMG submission 184632) | Methane-oxidizing microbial communities from mesocosms in the Hudson Canyon - EN10B Hudson Canyon (SPAdes) (version 2) | ecosystem: Environmental > Aquatic > Marine > Cold seeps... | reverse complement strand
CAAAAACATGAAGCCTAAATTGTTAACGATTAATCGAGAATGAGCCCTTGAGTGAACACCCAGCACCAACTCAGTTAGAGCAACTAAGCGGTCAAATAAAAGACTTGTTTGATGCGAGCTTGCACGCCTATACCTTGCCAGAATTAGACATCTCTTTGCATTTACTGGAAGAGACCATACAAGAGCGCCAGTTCAGCCCTGAGCAAGTAGAAACCATCTGGGCGAATATGCCCTATTGGGCGTTCGCCTGGTCCAGTGGTCGTGCCCTGGCGCGCTATATTTTAGATAACCCGCAATTGGTAGCTGGTAAAAACGTTTGTGACTTTGGTGCCGGCAGTGGCATTGTGGCCATCGCCGCCCTTAAGGCCGGGGCTCGCAGCGCCTGGGCTTGCGATATAGATCCCATGGCGCATGTGGCCAGCCAGCAAAATGCGCAATTAAATGGTTTTGATCTGGAATTCTGTGACAGCATAGAACAGGCAGGTGAGGTGGATTTAATTGTGGTGGGGGATGTGTTGTACGACACCCGTAATCACGGCCTGGCCAAGACCTTATTTGCCAAAGATTGTGAGGTGTTGTGGGCGGAAAGCCGGGCCCAGACCAAGTTAAGTGAATACCCGCCGGTGGCCAAGTATCAGGCGCAAACCCAGCCCAATATAGGTGGTTTTGACGAGCACCAGTTTATTCATATTTACCAGCACGGCAGTTAATCGCGCACGGGGTGCACTCGTACGAGGGCAGCCCCTGCCCGACCTCTTTATAGGGCATAGCCCTAATTCCTCGAAACCCTCAACCCCCCATTACCGTCTATACTTTCTATACCTAGGGATGAGGAATAGACCATGCAATTTAAAACTGTGAAAGATGTGGTGGATCACAGTCGCCTGTTACATAAACAAATTAGTGAACATTATCATAAGCTTAGCGAAGAAACCTCACAGGCCCGGGTGAGCATGCTGCTGGAATACCTAAAGCGCCACGAAGACCACCTAGAGCAAACCCTGTGTAAATTTGAGCAGGACAAGAGCCAAAAGGTGCTGGAGAGTTGGTTTCAATATGCCCCGGATCAAGACCTTAAAGAGGTGTTATCAGGCCTTAATATAAACGAAAATATGAGCACGGATGATGTGGTGGAAATGGCCTTAAAGCTGGACGACTACTTCATTGACCTATACCAGGACATGGTGAGCAGCTCTACCTCTACTCCAGTGAAGGAAGTGTTTCAGAATTTACTGGATATGGAAGAGCACGAAAAAATTCAGCTGGCCAAAACCGCTCTGCAAATAAATGACATGTAGCGATCCTGGTTGTATAAATATTAAATAACGGTTTTACACAAAACCTTATTTAACTGAGTAACCTTATCCTCATTACTTAAATGGGGAAACTGATCCATTAAGTCATGTAGTTGCTCTGATTTTTCGATAAAGAAATCAATGAAGGCCCGCACTTTTTTTGCCTGGTGGCGACCGCTGGGGAAAACCAAATACAGCGGTTCTTGTTTCACCTGCCAATCAGGCAGGATAATTTCCAGTTGGCCGCTAAACAATTGCTCGTAAGTAAAAAAACCCCCAGTAATGGCCACGCCTTGCCCGGCCACCATATGATGAATGGCCACCTCGTGGTGGTTTACCTTAATAGCGGTGCTGGGTTTCATTTCAAAGGTCTCACCCGTTTCTTGATGGGTCAGGTTGGTATTGTGACCAAAGCCGTGACGACTACCAATGCTTACCCAGGGCACATGGTTTAACTGGCTAGGGTGGGTGAAGGGGCCGTATTGTTCAATAAAGCTGGGGCTGGCACATAATATGGGGGCGGTATCGTCAAATTTACGAGCGATAAGGCTGGAGTCTTCCAGTTGACCAATCACAAAGCCCACGTCGAAGCCGTCGCGAATTAAATGCACGTCGTCATCGTTGAATACTAGCTCGATATTAATTTTGGGGTAGAGCTGTCTAAATTCTGTGGTCCAACGCCCCATCATCTCGATGGCAAACCCCACAGGGGCCGAGATTTTTAAATTGCCTGTGGGTTCATCCTGATGATCGCTGATGCGTGCGTGGATGTCGTTAATTTCTTCAAACAGGGGTTTGTACTGCTCGTAATATTGCAGGCCCACATCGGTGGGGCGCACTTCACGGGTAGTGCGTTCCAACATGCGCAGGTTTAGTTTATCTTCCAGATCGGTAATCATACGACTCACCCGCGACTTGGGCATGCCCAAAGCGCGCGCGGCGGCGGTGAAGCTGCCTTCTTGAACCACCTGTATGAAGACGGACATTTGATTTAGATCTAGCATAGACGCACCACAACTCCTTTTGCGCATTCTGCGCCAGAACCCCAAGAAAGGCCAGAGCTGTGTGGAGCTGGCCTTTTAATTAAGCGTCAACCAACGGCTATTGGGCACATTCTTGTGAGGGTAGGGAGTCAATCCAAGCGCTAACCAGGGTTGCCGCATCTTCATCCACTAAGCTGCGACCTATGGGGGGCATGCGATCTTTTGCCTCAGTGTGGCGCATGCGAATGGGTATGCTAGAAATATCTCCTCGCCCAGGCCAAATATCAAAACCACCTCCGCGCCAGCCATGGCTGGAGTTGCACACTCCATGGGCATGGCTAATGGATTTTCGCCAATACTCCAAACGTAATCCTGACAATGCGGCACTGCCCCCTTCGCTATGGCAGTGGGCACAGTTTATATCAAGGTAGGCTTTGGCTCGTTCTTGTAGGTTTGCGCTTTCATCTTGCCAATCTGGCAGGGTATCAATCTGAGTTAAGTCTTCCGGTAGCCCGGATATCAGCCCTAGATTTTCCCAAAGGGCTAACTGATTTACTGGCTCCCCCTGATGGTTTATTACCTTGTTGAGGTGTCGAGCTTTTAATCCAATTGGGTGAAAGGAGACTTCATCGGATTTAATTTCACCCTTATGGCACTCCAGACAATTGGATGATGAGGGTATTTCGTAGCTGAATTGTATTAGCTGACGATTTGATTCAACCAAGGAATCTATTTTAAAGCCTTCTCGATAAAAAAATGCGTCTTGTAAGCTTTCCACCCAAATATAAGGCAGGTATACCCATCCATTCTCTCTTTTAATACTCAGCCTAATTTCGACAATTTTATTATCATCATTTGTTGAGAGGGAGAATATTTTTACGAGGGTACTGCCAGTAGGGAAGTCAAAATCAGTGATCTCCTGAAATTGTAAGGATTGCTGTTCGGGTACAAACATAAATCGGTTTTTATCTGAAAAATCCGTAAACAGTGTAGAGTTTAATTCGTAGCCTATACCCTGGCCATTGGCGACAATGTTGTTGGGCTGAATATTAACAAACAGGTTGAAGTCAGATAGCCAATTGCATCTATGTGTTAATAGGGCTTGAAAATTTACTCCAGCTTGCGGAGTTTTACAATCATCAGGATTAGCGGGTAATTTTTCAATGGCTTCAGTAAAGGGAAATGATAAAGGCAAAGAGGATGTATTGTCTTCGCCGCAACCAAGAAGACTAAGGCAAACTAAAAAAGGAAATAATGCTTTCATAGAAAAGTAAGGGGCCAATTGGCCCCTTTATTAATTAATTACAACTTGGTGTGGTTAGGCTATCAATCCAACGCTTCACTAGGGCGGTGCCTTCAGCGTGAATGGCACTGCGACCAATAGGCGGCATGCTAAAGCCCGCATCTGTTGTGTTTAGGCGTTGATATACCAAAGAACTTTCAGCATTGCCTGGCAGGATGACTAGTGCGCCTGTACCTGCGCCAGATACTGGAATCTCACAGAAACCCTGGAAGGCCCCTTGTGTGGCAGATTTAAAGGCGGTATTACTGGCAGTGCCTTCGGTACGGTGACAATGGCCACAGTTAATATCTAACCAAGCTTTTGCAGTCTCTTCCAATTCGCTGGGCGGGATACTGTCAACATCAACATAGTCGTTAAAGGTTTTTGCTTGCTCTCTTTCTGCGACTTCCGGTACGCCTGTTTGATCCAGCAAGCCTTCTGAAACCCATTTTTCAATTTGATTTTCAGTACCTGTGGCGTAGTCGTAATTGCTGTTCAAATAACGAGCCTTAGGGCCGATTAATGAAAAGTGGGTTTCGTTTTCGCTTACTTTAAATTTATGACATTCTGTACAGGCTGACTGAGTAGGTACACCATAGGTGAACTGTAATATGTCTTCACCATGACCTAGTATCGTGGCCACAGTGCCGCCGTCTCTAACTCGTGTGGCGTCCAGTTTACCCTCGTCCCAAACATAGGCTCGGGCAACCCAGCCAGCTTCTTTTTTAATTAATAGGCGGGTTTCTATAATGTTTTCAACCAGAAAGCCTCGGTTATCGGTGGTAGAGGGCATGGAAAAAGTTTTCGTAATAATTGAGCCTAAAGGGAATTCAAATACTTCCCCTTCAACATAAGTGGCTTTCTCATTTTCAGGCACAAACACAAAGCGATACTTTGAGGTGTAGTCTGAAAATAAAGGAATAGATAAGTCGTAAGGCAAGCCGCGTGCATTGGCATTGGCGGTTGGGTTACATTGACTTTCGAATAACTTGTATTCAGATAATTTGTCAGCATCTGCTAACAGGACTTTTGCCCAGTTTACATCTTGTGCTACATCGTCACACACCGCATCTGTGGGTGCATTATAAGTGGGGATCGTTACTTCATTGCTGTCAGATTCTGAACCGCAACCAACCAGGCCCAAAAGGGCTACTGAAGCTAATATTTTATTTATTTTTTTCATACTACAGCCTAATGGGTAAGGTGGTGAAAAGGAGGGCGGCTGCCCTCCAGTTACTTTTTATTGTTAACTATTATGGAGAGCAGAAAGTAGAAGTAGTGTCATCGTCACCACAACCAAATGTGTCGTTACCCACGGTAACAACAGCAGGTGTACCGACATAAGCCGCTTCAGCACACGTCATGCTGTCATCGCTCAACATGGCAGTGCTTTCTTGAATAGCGGTTGCAAGATCCTGTGCAAGTGCAGCAGCACCCCCAATTTCAACTTTTGAAAGGGGTTCGTCGCCGTTGAAAGAAGCGGCTATGTTTTCAGGCTCAGTGTGGAATACAGAGGCAGCTGTTACTGTAATACCATCAACGCCATTACCGGATTGACAAACACTTGTAACATCCGCGCCGTAAAGTTCACCCGTAAAGAATTTCATTTCGGGGATTTGCTTGGCAGTTGCTTCAAGCTGGTTGTCTGAAAGCGCTTGAGCAACTTGGTTAGTACCCATTGCAAGTGCTTGCATTAAATTAACGCCAGTGGGATTACCATCAACTACATGAGGGGTAATGGTCAACAACTCGCCAATACCATCATAAAGAATGCTAGGGAGTTTGGCGTTGTCACCGGCACTAATAACACCCAGTGCAGTTTGAAATTCCTGATAGCCATCAATGATGCTTTGAATCAAGCTGCCTTCAGGGGCGTTCACACCATCAGCTACATTGATACTGTTATCGTGAATGTTTAGGCCGTTAACAAACGGGCTCCAACCATCTAGATACTTAGCACCAAACTTTGACATGTCGTCATATTTCAATACAGCTCCGCCAACATCAGCACTTGGCTCAGCTGCTACTTGGAAGTCGGCCATCAAGTAAGAGGTAACCGCGATGGCAAACGTCTTATGGTCGGTGATGGTGTTGTTGAAAATTTCTACGTCGTTGGTAGAAAGTACAATCATGCCTGAACCTGGAGGCGCTATATGAACACCACCTTCAAAACAGGTATCGTTAGCTTTTTGCTCATCGGTACAACCGGCAGCAAAGTTAGGCGCGTTGTTGGCATCAACTACGTTATCAAATACACGTACGCCTGAACCGTATTTACCGTTACCGATAGGCAAGTCAAATACTAAAATACCAGCTGTATTACCGCGAGAAACGTTACCGTATACATCGGCGTCGGTGGAGTTTTCGATTTCAATACCGGCTACGTTTTTAAGAGCGGTGTTGTTACGTACTACGATGTTGTCAGACTGACCAACATATACACCGGCATCGGCCGAACCTTGAACAAACGAATCTTCGATCAAGATGTTAGAAGATTGCACTGGGTATAAACCGTAGGCGCCGTTGGTGGCCTGATAATCGGTTTCCCATACTGTGGCGATACGACGCATGATGATGCCGTCACTGCCAGATACTTTAATGGCGTTGTTGTTTGACTCGTAAACACCGAAGTCTTCAAATATTAGGTTATTAGTGTCTTCAATTTTAAAACCATCGGCAGTGGAGCCGCTTACGTCAAAAATGGTTTTATCCATGCCTACACCCTTAAAGGTTAGGTTGGATACAGTTTCACTGTCTTCATTTTTACCTTGGAAACCGATGGTCGCGGTCATGTTGAAACGACCTTGAGGGAAAATAAAGGTATCACCTGTTTTAGAGGTGGCAAGGGCAGTTAACAGGTCTGACTGAATGGTGGCATCGGTTAGATCATCAGCGCTACCGATACAAATAACACGCGCATCCACGGTGGCGTCTGCAGTACAGTCGAATAATTTCTCGATGGTGGCGGTAGCACTACTGCCATCACTATCACTGCCACAACCCGCTAGGGTTAGGCCAGCCGCTACAGCAGCCGCTAATTGAAGTTTTTTTATTGTTTTCATGAGTACCCTCTGTGTCTACGTTTTTGTAGTCATAAGAGGGTAAGGGGATTGGCGGTTTTAGGTCAGGTGAGATTTGGCCATCTACCCCTTGTGGGGTAGCTTACTGACCTGCGTCAATTTATTGAATTTGATAGGTTTTTCGATAAAAACTAGGGGTCTTACCCACCCACTTTTTAAAGGCGTGACGAAAGTTAGTAACGTCACTAAAACCAATTAAATTAGAGATGTCTTCAATGCTAATTCGGGTACGTGTTAGGTACTCAATAGACAATTGGCAGCGTACTTTATTCAGTACCTTTTGGTACGAGGTGCCCAAATTAGATAATTGACGGCGCAGGGTGCGTGAACTGATATTAAAGGCGCTGGCCAACATCTCAATATCCGGGTAATCCCCGGCGCAGCTCACCAATATTTGCTGAATCTCATTCACCATGGAATTTTTTTGTTTAAGGGTGTCCAGCAGCTCATTGCAGTAAGGTAAATACTGGGTATCGCTGGCATGATTACCGTCGGTGATGCGGCGGGCTAAATCCTTGGCGTGTAAGCTGTAGCCATTAAATTCGGCATTAAACTCTACCTCGCAGCCATACAGGCTTTGGTATAACTCGCGATTTTTTTCATCGCTAAAGGTAAAGGCTACGCTTGCGTAATTAAGATCATCACCAAAGATGCTGCGGGCTATGTGAATGCGGGCGCTGAGCCCCAGGGCCACAAAAAACGACAGAGTTTCGTCGTCGATATTTTGCACATTGTAGAGCTTGCAGACTAGGGTATCCGCTTCAATCTCGCTTTCCCGTTTTAGCAGGTTACCAATCAATGAATTGTATTTGTCGGCCAGTTCTAATGCCAGCTGAACTGTTTGACTGGAGGCCACCGCATAACCAAATACCCCCAAGTCATTCACCTGATAGGTGCTGCCAATTTGAGCGCCCGCCACTGGCCCCAAGTGCTGAGAGCAGTACTTAAGCGCCCCCAATACCTTAAAGGCGGGTAAAAAGGCTTCGTTCAGCTGCTCTTTATCCACAGAAATATGGGTTAACAGTTCAGCGCTGTCATGAAACGGCGACTGATCAAAATAGCGCACTATGTTGCGTAATTCGAAGGAGGGGTAGGGTTGGTCACCCAATACCGACAGGTTATAGCCTGAGCCGGTGTTAAATTGTACTACTTTGTTCACAACTTCACCTTCCACGCCATTAGTGCATCGTGCACTGGTCTATGGGATTTATTATTTTAGTATAGGCCGAAATACACATCTTAATGGATGATTATTGCTTGGCAATGGATTGTAGGGCGATCGTGCTAAAAATAGAGGGTTTTGGCCTACTTGCACATTTTTTTGGCAGGACAAGCACAATGGTCGGCGCTGGATGAATAGCTTGGTATAATCCGCCGCATATAACCGAGGGCCAGTTTTAGTGAGCTACCAAGATAGATTTTCAGGTCTTTCCCGTTTATACGGGCAGGCAGCGTTAGAAAAATTCAAAACCGCTCGAGTGGCGGTGGTGGGTATAGGGGGGGTGGGCTCCTGGGTGGCCGAGGCTTTGGCACGCAGTGGCTTTGAGAACCTGTGGCTCATCGACATGGACGATATTTGTGTCACCAACACCAACCGCCAAATTCATGCCCTGTCTAACAGTGTGGGGGACGTGAAAGTAGAGGCCATGGCCCAGCGGTTACGCCTTATTAACCCGCAAATGCAGGTTACGGCAGTGATGGATTTCATTACTATGAATAACATTACCGAGCACCTGCAAGACATGGACTTTGTAGTGGACGCCATCGACTCGGTGAAAATTAAGGCTGCCATCGTGGCCTGGTGTAACCGCCGCAAGACGCCCATGGTGATGATTGGCGGCGCCGGTGGCCAAACGGACCCCACCCGCATTACCGTGGGGGATTTGAACAAAACCTATAATGACCCGTTAGCGCGCAAGGTGCGCAGCATTTTGCGTCGTGAATACGGGTTTTCGCGCAATGAAAAACGCAACTATGGAGTGCCTTGTGTGTATTCCACCGAGCAACTTATTTATCCCCAGCCCGACGGCTCAGTGTGTCAGCAAAAACAGTTTATTGATGGCACCGTGAAACTGGATTGCTCAGGCGGTATTGGGGCGTCGACCATGGTGACCGCTTCATTTGGCATGGTGGCGGCGGCACGGGTGGCCGAGAAAATGGCCAAGCAGGCTAATGCGGCCAAAGCTAAAGACGAAGCTTCTCAATAATGGCATTGCTGTATTTAAAGCAAGAAGACAATACCCGTTATGAGGTGCGCAGTGCTGGAGCATCTTTGCGGCTGTATTCCAATGGTGTTATGCACAGCCAATATAATAAAAATAATCCCATCAATGGTGCCATTTGGGACTTGTTATTATTGCCAGGTTTTTTCGCTCCCACACCGCCTAAACACATTTTAGTCTTAGGCTTGGGGGGCGGCACTATTGTGCATTTGTTGCGTTTGTTTTTCCCGCAAAGCCACATTACTTGTGTAGAACTGGATGAAGAGCATATTTATATTGCCCAACAGCATTTTGATATCCCCAGTGACAATGTGAATGTGGTTCACGGGGATGCTTATGCTTTTTTAGAAAAGCAGGGTAAAGCAAAACAAAGTTATGACTGGATTATTGATGATGTGTTTCAGCATGGCTCGGGAGAGCCTGAGCGGGCCAAAGCGTTAGATGAACTGAGTGCCAAGTATTTAAAGTGTTTAAGTGATAACGCCATACTCAGTATTAATGTCATTGCCAAACAGCAGGGAGAACAAGTGAAGGCATTGGCGGCAGGCTTTGGCAGTGCCTACCAATTTAGTCACCCTCTTTATGTGAATCGCATTGTCTCGTTAATGACGTTTGACGCAAGTACCGTGCAATTTAGACAAAATCTTAAACAGCATAAAATGCTGGATCAAGGGCTGAAGAGTTGTAGGTTGAACTATAGATTGAAGAAGTTTTAGGCAGGGTAGTGGTTGGTTTAATCGCCTGCAAGCAGCCTCGTACTTGGTGAGTTAAAATTTTATAGGAGGCTGCTTGCAGGCGACCGGCCGACAATGGTTTGGGCCGGTCTAGACTTTTCTTTAAACTTAAATCACTTCCAGTTCCAGCTTACGCTTCATTAAATCAATCAGCTTCACCTTCACCTTCACCGGTTGATCCAACTGGTAACTGGCCTTCTCATTTTTATGCGTCAGATAAGCCTTGTTAAAGGTCGACTTAGGTTTGCTCTTGCGCATGTCTACAAATCCATCCATGCCAAAATCATCCAGTTGCACCATGAAGCCGCCGGGATTTACCTGGCTAATGGTGCCAGCGTATTCCTTATTTTCCTGGCTGTTCAAGTATTGCAGCTTCAGCCAAAATTCAGCCTGGTTCACGGCGTTACGACCTTCAAGCAAGCCAATCTGTAAGTTTTCAATTAGCTGCTGAGTCACCTCAGGGCTTTTCTGCTCATTCAAATGGGCGTTAATAATGCGATGAACCACCAGGTCGGAATACTTACGAATAGGGGAGGTAAAGGTGGTGTAACAATCAAATCCCATACCGGCATGAGCCTGGGCGTTGTCACTGAATTCACTGCGAGTTAAGAAGCGGCTAAACAAAGACTTAATGGGCAGCTCAGGGCGGTTTTTATTGAGCTCCTGAATCAGCTCTTTATAACCTTGCGCGCTGTTAATTTCACCTTCAAATTCAATGCCTTGATCTTTGATGATGGTTTTAATATCCCCTAAGCGTTCGGTGCGGAAACCTGCGTGCTGAATGAAGATGCCGCTGCCAATGTCGTTTAAGAAACGGGCACAACACAAGTTGGCGGCCAGCATGGCTTCTTCCACTAATTTTTGCGCCTGATTGCGGTCGGCCTTAATAATGTTTTGTACCTTGCCGTTATCTCCCACGTTCATGTAGTAGTCGGGGCGGTCTTCCATCACCAGATTATTTTTGTGGCGGTATTCATTTAACAAAGAGGTAACGGTGTGCAGAGTGTTTACATTGTCATGAAGTTTTTCATCCAGTACTTCTGGTGAGCCTGCAATGTAGTCACTCACTTGCTGGTAATTTAATTTACCCTGAGAGCAAATTAACGCCTGCTTAAAATCATATTTTTCAATGTGGCCAATACTGTCAATTTGTAAGGTGGCCACTAACGCCAATCGTTTTTGGTTGGGCAGTAAGGAGCACAAACCATTGGATAGTTCAGGGGGCAGCATAGGCAAACTGCGGCCCGGGAAATACAATGAGTTACTGCGGCGGGCGGCTTCCTGATCTAGGCAGGTATTCATGCCAAACCAGGCGCTGGGATCGGCGATGGCCACTTGTAACTGAAAGCCGGTTTCGGTGGCGATGGCGTATAGGGCATCGTCCATGTCGCGGGTGTGTTCGTTGTCTATGGTAACAAACGGCAATTCAGTTAAGTCTTCACGGCTCTGCGCCATGGCAGGAATATTTTCTTCGGCTAGCTGAGCCAGCTCGGAATTCATGGTGTCGGGCCATTCATGGCTAATCTGGTATTTTTCTAATACGTAGCTGCGCTCAAAGCCGGCATCGGTTAGTTGGCCAATACGCGACACCACTTTTGCCTGGGACTTGCCTTTGGGAAATGGGTGGCGGGTTACTTCACAGGTGATCCAATCGTCGTCGTTAATGTCCTTGCAAACATCCGGTGGCAGGTACAACCAGTTGTTAAGCATGGCGATGTCTGGCTCTACAAATTGGGCCTTGCCACGTTTTTGGAAGCGTCCGGTGAAGGTTTTAAAGTCACTGCTGAGTAGTTTTTCAACCACGGCTTGGGTCTTGCCCTTGTCGTCTGTGGTTTCACTGAATTGAATTCTGTCGCCGGGAAAGACCTTGGCCATTTCATCGGGCGTTAAGAAAAATTGCTGACCTTCGTCGGTGCCCACAAAGCCGAAGCGGCCTTGGCTGCCTCGTACTGTCCCTTCTTTGAGGGCAGCTTGAATATCGTCACTGATTTGAGTCTTTAGGCTTTTAAGTTGAGCTAGGCTGTCTAAATTAAGCATGTCTGGACTAATGTTAAAAAAATTTTGCCCATGTTAGCACTTTGCCCGTTATGACGGTACAGAATATCCCTTCCATGGGGCGCTTTTTTGCTAGTCCTTAGGGCGTAGTGGTTGTGCTTGCCTGCGTGGTGGCGGCGGGGGGTAATATGTCGATTTGTTGGGCCACCTTTAGCCCGCCCAGGCTGTCGTTGAGGTTAGTGATGGTGCCGTCCACATCTAGGATGACTGTATTAATATCCGGGCTGGTGCGGGTGGTGCCGGTGAAGATTACCTGGCCATTACCCAGCACGTGCAGGGTATCAAAGTCGGGTAACCAGCGACTAAAGTCAAAACCCAAAAAACGGTAGTTGGGGTTGGCATCACTGGGGTTAAGCTCGGCCACCGCCAGCTGTAAAGCGGCATCATAGCCAATGCAAAAGAGCCGGCCATTGAAAATTTGGCTCTTGCGCAGGCCCCGAACGTCTTGCCCTTGCAGGCCAGGAATAGACGGCATAGGGTTGAACACTTCGGTGAAAGGCACCTGTTGGGGGAATAATCGTCCCCCTTGGCAGCTATCGTTAATGAAGTAGGGGAACTGGTAGTCGTATGAGGCGATGGACGTGCTGTTAAAGGGCAGGCGCAAACTATTGATGCCGGTGGAATATCCACTGAAAGCGCGGCGTTCCACGTTGCCGTTGCAGCTAAATATCAGCTTGTTCATGCCCCGTTCTGTCACCTCAAAAATGCTGCTGTTACCGGCCGCATCATCGGCCAGAATTAGGCTGGTATGCAGGGCGATGAGTACCGTACTGAGGCGCCCGGTAATGCCTTCACAGTGATCC
>Ga0209290_1001298_pt1 | contig 12469 bp, 12 predicted proteins | sample EN1Hudsemesocosm_2_FD_184632 | JGI IMG/M metagenome (GOLD analysis project Ga0209290, IMG submission 184632) | Methane-oxidizing microbial communities from mesocosms in the Hudson Canyon - EN10B Hudson Canyon (SPAdes) (version 2) | ecosystem: Environmental > Aquatic > Marine > Cold seeps... | reverse complement strand
ATTAAATCATCTTCAGTTCTTGAAATTACAGTGGCAAAGCTAAAAGTCTCAATGACTCGATATACTTTTTCAAGCTCTTCTTCTATGTGATGTTCTGGTGGATACATATTTCCCTCTTGCATCTAACAGCTAATTCTGCGTCCCAATGACGTAGATCAGTTTTAACTTCATACTATCTAAGTATATTTTATTTTCAATAAAAATCAGTTACTTATGTTAACTGTAACTTTTATTTCTCCCAAAAGGCGCCCTTATGACGCTTTTTGGGAAGTAAATATTTCACAACAACTCTAGTATTTCTATATATTTTTCAATGAGTTGTAATTAATAATTTCCTATTTTACGTATTGTGGACGTATATATGACAATTTTATTGACTTCTTTCACTGCCACAAGTACTGTTTATTAACACAGTTAAATTAACAAGGATGTTAATATATGAACGACATACCCAAAATTATCCCGACACCTCCTATCCGACTAATTGATCAAATTAGATATTTTATCCGGCAACGAGGTTTAGCGTATAAAACTGAGAAAACTTACATCAGCTGGATTTTAAGATATATACGTTTTCATAAATTAAATCACCCATCTGAATTATCAGAACCTCATATTGAGATGTTTCTTGATGACCTTGCCATTAATCAATATGCAGCTAAAAATACACAGAGAACAGCGTTAAACGCCATCATATTTTTATACCGTGAGTTTCTAAATATTGAAATTAAACAACTTAGTTTCTCTTATGCTAAATCACCTCGAAAACTCCCTGTTGTTTTTTCACATTCTGAAGCAATGTGCGTTATAAACGAACTTCACTACCCGTATAAATTAATGGCTCAATTAATGTTTGGTTGCGGTCTACGTATTTCTGAATGCATTCGACTTAGAGTAAAAGATTTAGATTTTGCAATATGTGTATTAATTATTCGTGATGGCAAAGGAGGTAAAGACCGCACATCCGTTTTACCTAAAATTTTACATGAAGCCCTTTCAGATCAAATTGAGCGTGTACGTTTAATTCATAAACAAGATAAAAACAATAATATCAGTGGTGTATATCTACCAAATAGATTAGCTATTAAATACCCTAAAGCTGAGCATAGTCTTGCTTGGCAATATTTATTTCCGGCAAAAAGTATTGGTAAAGACCCTAGAGCCAATGTTTTAAGGCGGCATCATGTAATGGATAGAACCGTGCAAAAAGCAGTACAACAAGCGATTAAGAATTCAAATATCCATAAGCATGCCAGCTGTCATACTTTTAGGCATAGCTTTGCCACATCACTACTCCAACAAGGATACGACATTCGTACCATTCAGAAACTGCTAGGACATGCAAAAGTCGAAACAACTGAAATTTACACTAATGTAATCAACCAAGGCGCTAATGCAGTCAAAAGCCCTTTAGAGCGATGCGTTGATTAATTTTTTAAATCTAATGACATAAAAAAGCCATGAATAAGTAGACGTTTACTCTACAGAATTGTAGGTTGTACTTTATTCAACTCTTTATCTTTACTAGGTACCACCTTAATGAAGCTCTTTCTTAAACTTTCGATCATTATATTTCTGGCCGTTCAGTCTTCTGGTTGTGCATCAAATAGCCTGAGTAAAGTGTATAAAAAGGTCGACCCTTCCGTTGTGGTTATACATACATCTGATGAAAGCCAGCATATTTCAGTGACAGGAAATTTAATATCTAATACTGAACGTGGATTAGGCACAGGCGTCATTATTTCGAAAGATGGCCAAATACTTACCGCATCGCATGTTGTACAAACAGCCGACCGACTACAAATTAAATTAGCAGATGGCCGTGAGTTTAAGGCAACCACGCTTTCTACAGTTCCGTTTGCAGACCTTGCCCTCATTAAATTAGACAATCCGCCTGAAGACTTAATACCCTCTTCTTTAGGTGATTCTAATAAAACAGAAGTAGGTGACCCTGTTTTTGTAATTGGTACACCTTACGGAATTGAACACACTTTAACCGCGGGTTATATCAGCGGTAAAAGAGATATGGGGCAAGCTCCATTAGGCGGTAATCTTATATTCCTTCAAACAGATGCAGCGATTAATAAAGGAAACTCTGGCGGCCCAATTTTTAACACCACTGGAGAGTTAATCGGTATTGTGAGTCATATCAAATCTCAATCAGGAGGCAATGAGGGTTTAGGTTTTGCGACAAGTATTAACACTGCTAAAGAACAAATAATCAATCAGCCTGCATTCTGGAGTGGCTTAGAACTTTTACCTATACAGGGCAATTTAGCTTTAGCACTTGGTGTTGCTGAAGGGGCTGGTTTTATTATCCAAAATGTTGCGCAAAATTCAATTGGAAGCCGTATGGGATTACGCGCTGGCACTGTACCGATTAAATATGGTGATACTGATCTTCTTATTGGCGGCGATATTATCACGCGTATTGGGAAGCAGAATGTCTATTTAACAGGAGAGGCACTTGTGGCAATTGCTGCTGAAATCGCAGAACTGAAACTATCAAATAACTTTAGTATTACGATTATTCGCGATGGTAAGGAGCTTGAATTAACCACTGAGCTCAATGCGCCTTAGTTAATCTAGCAAGTCAGAGGTTAATGACACCGATTAAGACTTAATGACTATTTTTGTAAGCTGTAGATGAACGAAGTCAATCCCAACAAGAGTGCCGAGATTTGTTGGGGCTCGCTGTGCTCACCCCAACCTACGGTATAACTAAGCTATTAATTTGTTCTACACGATAGAAAAACTTAGCCCTGCATTTTCTTCAAGTCTGTTTAACAAAGCATCACCCATTGCTGTTGATGGGGTAAGTACACCTGATACTTGCGAGCCGGATTTTTCATCTAAGGCAAGGCATACTGCACTCTCACCCAACATTTTGCAGGTAGAACCATAACCAGGATCTCTATCACCGGTTACTTTTGCCGTCATGGTTTTGCCATTTTTAAATTTACCAATAACGGTAAAGTTAAAATAGCCCGCTTCTCGCTCTGCTAATGAAGGTCCTTCGCCGGGGGATGGTAGTACTTTGTTTAGTAACTTTTTATACAGAGAGTCTGGTTTACCAGCCATCAATGCACCCAAGGCTACTAAACCTGCATACCCTTTTAGCCTTCCCGTTAAACCTTTACCGCTAGACATAGCTTCATCGTAACGGAAGTCTTGGCCATAAGGGTAGCCATCCAACGCATGGCTTCGTCTCACGACTCGCGTGTTAATAGCTGCCATAATAAAAGGCATGATCCACGCACCAAAATCTTCGTCATACTTTACGCTTTGTAAATCACCTTTATCGGGGCCTGATTGTTCGCCACTAGGGTTTAAGCCATAAGGATTAAATAAATTTTTGGCTACTTCTTTGTCTTTACTGGCTTCGGCCATCACATTATTCATGCTGGCAAATGTGCCACCACTAAACCCACCTTTTATTGCTTTTAAACGCATTTTCACGTGCTGACAATATTCACCAACTGTCTTTTGTGCTTCGCGTTGTAAATAGTAAGTACCTAGATCCGACGGTATTGAATCAAAGCCACAACAATGCACGATACGACTACCTGATTTTTGCGCTGCTTCATGATGCTGGTCAATCATGCGGCGTATCCATTGGGTCTCACCCGCTAAATCACAATAGTCTGTCCCGTGCTCTACACAAGCTGCCACCAACTCATTACCATATATCGCGTATGGCCCGACGGTGGTACAAATTACTTTTGTTTGTTTTACTAAGGTAGTTAAGCTCTCAACATCATGACTATTAGCTGTAATTAGCGGTATGTTTTCATTACCTAGCTCTGAACGTATTTGTTCTAATTTTGATTGGCTACGCCCTGCCATTGCCCACTTTAACCTGCCATCTAGACCGTATTGTTTTAAATAATATTCAGCAACTAAGCGGCCTGTGAAGCCAGTTGCTCCCCAAATAATGACATCATATTCACGTTTTTTTTTCATTTTATTTTCCGTTAATGAGCTGTAGTTTAAACGCAGAAAAGGCAAGCCAAGCTTACCTTTTATCATTCTCTTTTATTTTCATTTTATTAAATGAATGTGACATTTACATTGCAGACATACCACCATCTACAGGCACTGCGATGCCATTCATATATGAATTACCGGGTGATAGCATCATCACCATAACATTGACGACTTCTTCTACGCGAGCAATCCGCTTCATCGGGCAGCCTCTCGCTAAATTTTTATTCACGTCTTCAATATTATTATTGGGGTTCATTATAGGATTATCAACCATAGGCGTTGAGGTGAAGAATGGGCAAATTGCGTTTACTCTTACATTCATACCACCACATTCAACGGCGGCTGTCTTGGTTAAACCAATAACCGCATGCTTTGCTGCGCCATAACTACTACCCATTGGCGTACCGCCCAATCCTGCCATTGAGCTAACATTTAAAATTGCGCCGTCTTTTTGTGAACACATAGCTCTAAGCTGATATTTAAGGCCAAATGCAACACCTTTGGTATTTACATCTAACTGACGACTTAAGGTTTCACCATTGATTTGTGTAAGCGGGCCTAAAGCGGGTGCAATACCAGCGTTGTTAACGGCAATATCTAATCGACCAAATGATTCAACCGCTGCAGCGACCAATTGCTCTGCATGAGCTTCTTCGGCAACATCTCCTGCGAGTGCGACAACGTTTGCACCAAGCGCCGTTATTTCTGCCGCTGTTTGTGATAAACCTTCTTCATTAAAATCTGCTAAAACTAAATTGGCGCCACGTTTTGCTAACTCTTCAGCAAGGCTTTTACCAAACCCACTTGCTGCGCCCGTTATAAGCGCTGTTTTATTGGTAAAATCTAATAACTTATCCATTTTTATATCCGTGCCTTTGAGGTGTATTTGAATGCCTACTTATTAAGTAAAACGGAGGGATTAAATAGTTAACCCGCCATCGACGACAATGCATTCACCTGTTGTGTAAGAACTGGCATCAGATGCCAAATATAATACGGTTCCTGCCATTTCGTCAGGTTCTGCGTGACGATGCATCGGGATCATTTGCATCGCTGCTTTGTGCATTGCTTCGTTTTCAAATAAAGCACCCGCAAACTTGGTTTTAGTGAGGCCAGGTAAAATCGCATTACAACGAATATTCAACGGTGCACACTCTTTGGCAAACGCCTTCGTCATATTAATTACAGCTGCTTTGGTGATGGAGTAGATCCCTTGCATCATACCTGGCTGTAAACCATTAACCGAAGCTGTATTGATGATTGCGCCACCACCATTCTTTTTCATCAAGTTTCCTGCTTCAACCGACATAAAAAAGTAACCGCGAATATTTACATCAACCGTTTTATCGTAAGCCGCTAGATCGGTATTCAGGATATGACCAAAATAGGGATTCGTTGCAGCATTATTAACTAATATATCGAGCTTTCCATGTTTGTCGCTAATCGTTGAAAAGGTGCTTTTTATTTGTTCTAAATCACCGACATGACAAGCTAAGGCTTCTGCTGAGCCTCCTGCTGCGATGATTGCATCAGCGACTATTTGGCAGTCTTCTACTTTACGGCTTGATACAATTACGTGTGCTCCCTGCTCTGCTAGCAGCTTAGCAATCGATTCACCAATGCCTCGACTTGCGCCTGTCACAAGTGCTATTTTTCCTGTTAGATCAAATAAATTAGTCGCCATTATTGTTGCCTGTTTTAATTATCTGTTAATTTTAACGCTAAGTTCATCCGCGTCGAATGTTTCGCTGTTGCCCGAATGACACTTACTTAACGTAATTTTATAGGGTGTACTTGCGCACCAATGAATCGTTACATCGTATTTTCGGTGCGCAAGCACACCCTATAATTTGTTTTTTAGCTCGCCTTTAAATCCCTTTAGCTCAAGTACGCATCCGGCACCACAACTACCTTGCCTTTCACCTTTCGATTCATCACTTTTGAAAGCGCTTCATTTGTTTTGGACAATGGAAATACTTCATCCGTTACTAAGCTAACTTTACCGTCTTTATACCACGCAAAAAGTTCTTGCATATTTTGTAAGAAAGGCATCGGTTCATGCATTACAAAACTGCCCCAAAAAACACCGATCACGCTGTATTCTTTAACAAGGGCAAGGTTTACTGGAAACGCTGGGATCTTGCCAGAAGCAAAACCAATAACGAGTAGTCGACCATTGCGCGCCATTGCTCTAGTACATGCATCGAATGCTTCTCCACCCACAGGGTCGTAAACAACATTAGCACCTTTGCCCCCTGTTAATTCTTTAATCGATGCTTTCAGATCACTGTCGGTATAGTTGATTAAATCGTCAGCGCCGTTTTCTTTAGCGATGGCGAGTTTTTCAGCAGACGAACAAACAGCGATAACTTTAGCTCCCATAGCTTTACCAATTTGTACGGCAGCAATTCCAGTTCCTCCAGCGGCTCCAAGTACCACGAGTGTTTCACCGGCTTTTAGTCGTGCACGCTGTTTTAGCGCATGATGCGCTGTGCCATGCGCGCACATGAAATTGGCGGCATCAATATCACTCATTTCATTGGCGATCGGCATCACGAGTTTTGAATTTACAATCGCTTGCTCTGCAAAGCCGCCATAAGATTGGCTGGTACAAATAAGGCGCTGCCCCACTTTTAAATGCTTAACGCCTTCACCTAAGGTTTCCACTTCGCCACAGAATTCCATACCAGGAATAAAGGGCCTTTCTGGTTTTACCTGATACAGCCCCTGTACCAACAAACCATCTGGAAAATTAACACCAGCTGCTTTTACGTTAACGCGTATCTCGCCTTTACCAGGCGTAGGTGTTTCTATTTCTTTGTAAACCAACGAGTCAATCGGCCCAAACTCTTCACATACAATCGCTTTCATAATTAGTTACTCAATTTGTTTGTATTTAATTGCCGCTTTAAAATTCAAGCCCTAGCTTTCGGTCTTAATTACGCCCAGTGCAGCCATGGCTAAGGGTGCGACATAAGCGCCAACTTTCATGGCGCCTTTATTGGATGCATTACCATCGAGTGCTCGCTTTGCTACGCCTTGAGCAATCGCGGCTAAACGAAAGAAACTAAAAGCGAGATAAAATGCCCAGTGGTCGATTTTTTCTAAGCCCATTTTTTCGCAATAACTTGCGACATATTCTTTCTCTGAAGGTATGCCTAACGAAGCTCGATTCAACCCTGCTAAACCACTCATACTTCCAGGTTTAACCACTGAGCTACCGGGCATTCGTAATTGCATACATTGATAGGCCAAATCTGCAAAGGGGTGCCCTAATGTCGATAACTCCCAATCTAGCACAGCAATAATTTTAGGCTCATTGGGTGAAAATATCATGTTGTCGAGCCGAAAATCACCGTGAACTAATGATACCCTTCCATCATCTGCTGGCATGTTGTTTTGAAGCCATTCCATTAATTGGTCCATCGCTGGAATCGGTTTTATCTCCGAGGCTTTATATTGAGTCGTCCATCGTCCTATCTGACGTTCAAAATAATTCCCTGGTTTGCCAAAATCACTTAAGCCTACTTTTTCAATATCGACACTATGTATAGCGGCTAATACGCTGTTCATATGTTCGTAAGCTTGGGCGCGAGTATTGTTCTCGTTCAGCTGGGGTAAAGCAGCGTCCCAAAATATTCGTCCTTCACATAAGTCCATGACATAAAACATAGAACCTATAATGTCTCTGTCTTCACATAAATGGTAGACCTTGGGTACAGGAACATCTGTATCAGCAAGCGCTTGATAGACTTTAAATTCTCGATCAACCGCATGCGCTGATTTAAGCAGTTTGCCTAAAGGCTGACTACGGAGCACATACTGGCCAGATTGGGCCTCAATTTTATAGGTTGGATTAGATTGACCGCCCTCAAATTTAGTCGCCGTCAACGGACCCTTAAAATCAATAATGTGCTGCTCTAAATACTGAGCTAACGTTTCTTCATTAAATGCTTCTGTCATTGTTTTTCCTTGCTTGCTTTCACTTGATGAGAGTGAAATTAATTTTTTCTTTATTTTTATAAACTGTTAGCTTCTCATTTTCATTAAGTGCAGCGCGGAATAACCCTTTGCTACACCTCTGCCCAGCTGCATCATGTGTACTTGGTCTGGCCCATCGGCTAAACGAATGCTTCTTGCCATTTGGTATGCCTGTGGCAAGAAAGTATCTTGACTCAGCCCCGCGGCACCATGAATTTGAATGGCTCGATCAATCACCGTGCATGCCATTTGAGGCGCTACGATTTTGATCATAGAAATCAACTCTTTCGCACCTTTATTGCCTTGTCGATCCATTTTATCGGCCGCTTTAAGTGTTAATAAACGTGCCTGTTCAATTTCGCAGAAAGATTTAGCAATATCTTCTCTTACAGAACCTTGTTTACTTAATGGTTTTCCGAAAGCAACACGCTGTTCGGCTCTAACCGACATCATTTCTAATGCTCGCTGCGCGGCCCCCACAAGTCGCATACAATGATGTATTCGACCAGGCCCTAGGCGGCCTTGGGCGATTTCGAAGCCTCGCCCTTCTCCTAAAATTATATTCTTAACCGGCACACGTACATTTGTGAAAGTAATTTCTGCATGGCCTTCTGGGGCATCATCATTACCAAATACTTTCATTGCGCGTTCAATTTTTACGCCCGGTGTTTTCATCGGCACGAGAACTTGAGACTGTTGAAGATGACGGTTTTCATTATCAGGGTCTGTTTTACCCATCACGATCAAAATTTCACAACGAGGGTCGCAAGCGCCCGATATGTACCACTTGCGGCCATTAATGACATACTCATCGCCATCACGTGTAATGTTAGTTTCAATATTCGTCGCATCACAGGATGCGACATCAGGCTCAGTCATAGCGAAGGCTGATCGAATTTCACCGGCTAATAAGGGTTTTAACCATTTTTCTTTTTGCTCATCGGTTCCGTAACGAACAAGTACTTCCATATTTCCTGTATCGGGAGCGCTGCAATTAAATATTTCAGATGCAAAACGTGTTTTTCCCATCAATTCAGCTAACGGTGCATATTCGAGGTTGGATAAACCAAAGCCATCTTGGCTATCAGGTAAAAATAAATTCCATAAACCCTGTGATTTTGCCAAAGCTTTTAAGTCTTCAATTTGTTGAGGGATCAACCATCGATCACTATTATTTTCAATTTCATCATTCAACTCTTTTTCGATAGGATAAAGATTAGTATCTAGAAAGTCTTGAACCCGCTTCATTAAGTCTTTTACTTTGTCTGAATATTCAAAATTCATGTCTTAAGCCCTATCTGAGAAAATATAAACCGTTTGATCACTTCATATCGTGAACTTGATTTAATTATATCCACCTCCCCCATTATCATTGAAGTTTATTTTATTTATCACTCACAATAATTTACAGTTATAGTATATTACTCAAAAATAACATCTTTTATTTGAGAACCGTTATGCAGCTGAATAAAATTGATTTAAATTTATTTATTGTTTTTGATGTTATTTATCGCGAAAGAAATTTGACCAAAGCCGCTGAAGCATTATTTATTACACAACCGGCTGTCAGTAACTCTTTAAGCCGCTTACGCATGGCATTTAATGATAAGTTGTTCGTAAGGCAATCAGGCAATATGGTGCCCACACCTATGGCCGAAAATGTAATCGAACGAATAAGGGCTTCTTTAAAGCATTTAGAAAGCTGCCTCAACGAACATGATGACTTTTCTCCCAAGACATCTAAAAGACGCTTTATGTTTGCCATGAATGATACATCTGAGTCATATCTTCTTCCCTTATTAATGGCTTATTTACAAGAAGAAGCGCCCGGGGTATTTATTGAAAGTTATGCGGTACAGCGCCACGATTTAGCACGTGAGTTTGCCGCGGGTCAGTTAGACTTTGCACTAGATGTGCCTTTAATCAATGAGCCTCAGTTAACCCATCAGGCTTTAGCACATGATAAATTTGTATGTGTGGCGCGTAAAAACCACCCCGAGTTAAGTGGCAGTTTGAGCCTAGAACAATATATTTCTCTGCCGCATATTAATGTGTCTAGCCGAAGAAAAGGACAAGGCTATATTGATATGTATTTAAATCGTTTAGGCTTACAGCGCAATATACTACTGCGAGTACAGCACTCTCGAGCTGCCCCTCCCATTGCTGAGCGTACCGATATGCTACTGACGATTCCTCAAACATTGGTGGTGGATCATGACTTACAAGTCTTTGACCTACCTTTTGAATTACCCACATTAGATTGGCACCTATACTGGCCATCTAATTATAAAAACGACAAAGCTCACCAATGGATGCGTCAGGTAATATTTGATATTTTCAAAGAAAATTCTTTAGACTAACACTAAGTTTTAGTCTGTTCTTCGTAATACCTATATAATCCCACCTCGCCATAAGCCTTTTTAACGTGCAAGAGATCATTAGTATGTCATATTGGCGTAAGCTACTTGGAATATCGAATAAAAAGCCACTAACTGATGACCATCTCGGCCAAGTAGAAAAAGTAATTTCTCTTGCCTATATTGATCCTTATCTCGGAACTGATCTTATTTCGGCTAACGCGATCAAACGTATTTATCAAGTTAATAACCAATTACATATAGCCACAGTATTAAACTACCCTGGTTTAATTGTTCGACCAATCATAATCGACGCTTTATCCCAAGCCCTTAAAACGTTAAATCTGTTTGATGAGGTGTTAATAGATGTTCAGTGGGATATTCCAACTCACCTTGGTCAACGGCAAGAAGCAAGCCGGATAAAGAACATTATTGCGGTTTCTTCTGGAAAAGGCGGTGTGGGTAAATCTACTACTACAGTAAATTTAGCATTAGCACTTTCTGAAGCAGGTGCCAGCGTCGGCATTCTTGATGCTGATGTATATGGCCCAAGTCAGCCTCATTTACTAGGCATTCCTGCTGGAACAACACCTCAAAGCCGCGATATGAGAACCTACGCCCCAGTAACAGCCTATGATATAAAAGTCATGTCTATGGGTTTAATGGTGACAGAAAAAACGCCATTAATGTGGAGAGGACCCGTTGCCAGTGAAACAATTCAGCAGTTAATCAACCAGACGCTCTGGGGAGACATGGATTACTTACTGATAGACATGCCGCCCGGTACAGGCGATATTCATATTACACTTGCACAAACACTCGCAATTGCGGGTACGGTTGTCGTTACTACACCACAAGATATTGCCTTATTAGATGTCAAAAAAGGAATCGATATGTTTAATGCCGTAGACGTTCCCTTACTAGGCATCATTGAAAATATGGCTACTCATACCTGCTCTCAGTGTAACCATATCGAACACGTTTTTGGTGAGTTTGGCGGTGAATCAATCGCCAGAAAATTTCAATCAGAAATTCTGGGGTCGTTACCATTAAACATTAAGATACGGGAGCAAGCCGATGCGGGCCTACCTATTATACTCGCTAAGCCAAGCAGCGACATTGCTCAAACCTACAGAGATATTGCGCTAAAGCTCGCCGTTAACGTTGCAGAACCAGGCCTAATTACCCCCTTACCTAAAATCACTTTCGTTAACGATTAATGCAATAAGCCATTCACAGATTAAGTAGAAAACTATGACAACTGAATTACCTCATCAGCATACTAGCAATGGTCCCACGAGTGGTCGAAAGATAGATCGAAAAAGAGTACCGACAGACATAATATACCACCGTACTTCTCGTTTATTAGAGTTGGTTTATCCAGACCAGAGTAGCGTTCAGCTAAGTAGTGAATTTCTACGAGTCCACTCTCCTTCTGCCGAGGTTCGAGGCCACACGCCAGATCAAGCAAAACTCCAGTACGGGAAAAAGAACGTCAATATCATACAAATTGTGCTTCAGGGTAGCTACGCAATACGAATCAGCTATGATGATGAGCATGATACTGGCGTCTACACTTGGCACTATCTATGGGAGCTCGCCGAAAATAAAACCACCTATTGGCAGGAATATTTACAGACATTGTTAACAGCAGGAAAATCAAGATGATATAAAAAGCATCAGTGTTAATCCCTTTCTACTGAATATGGCTTTTGTTAATTAAGTAATGGCCCTTATCAAAACCTTCAAAATATACTTTTATATCTGGATGCTGGATCTCGGTCAGGTCATTCGATGCGATTAAATTTCTCTGGGCCACATAAGTTGTATGTAGAGCATTGTCGACTAACACATTGTACCAAGGCTCATCTTTTGGTGGACGTGATAATGCTACTTGTAAATACCACTCGTCACTCAACATGAAATAAGGGTCGAGTTCAAATATAACACCACGATAACCAAACATTGCGTGCTGAACCACTTGGCCCATTGAAAATTTCGCTTCTTTACTCATAGTAATTCTTCCCTACCAACCTTTTGTATAGACTTTCCCCATACCAGTTTGTTTTGCCGTTTTTATGTCGGTAGGAGATAACCACAGTATAGCGTTTAAATTTTACTCTACCTGCGTCTTTATATATTGA
>Ga0209290_1001296_pt1 | contig 12478 bp, 8 predicted proteins | sample EN1Hudsemesocosm_2_FD_184632 | JGI IMG/M metagenome (GOLD analysis project Ga0209290, IMG submission 184632) | Methane-oxidizing microbial communities from mesocosms in the Hudson Canyon - EN10B Hudson Canyon (SPAdes) (version 2) | ecosystem: Environmental > Aquatic > Marine > Cold seeps | place... | reverse complement strand
ATTCAATCATGGCTAGTTTAGAGTAGCGCCCCTTAGTACGGTGGAGTGTCCGAGTGGCCGAAGGAGCACGCCTGGAAAGTGTGTATACCGCAAGGTATCGAGAGTTCGAATCTCTCCTCCACCGCCAGACCTTCTTGTAAATCAATAGCTTAAGCCTGTATTCTCTCTGTACGTATCTATCTACCTATCAAAAAAATTTATTTAGTTTTCTGTCTCTTGTATTAATTTCTATATAGCTTGTGTCTTCTCTTTGAGCAAAGTAGTTCATTCATTTCAATTAATGACCACTAAACTATTCGCAATTTGAATGCTGTTCTCCAGTACAGGTTTAAAGCTTCATAGCTTCTTCTTTGTTTGAGTGTTGTGCATTTTTTATACTGTACTATATTTGTTCTTTATAAATGCGCAGATTTAGCGCGATTAATTCATACGCAGCGTGCGCATTGAGTATTTTTTGCGTTCTGTAGTTCTAGAGGTGAAGATTATGTCTGGATATAAGATTAATATTTTAGGTGACGATTTATCATTAGAACAAACAGTTAGTAAAGACATTGTTAACCAAGTTGTGTTGATGCTGATTAAGGATAGGGTAGGGGTTAGTCAATTCCCTATCAAAGCTGATAACTCAGAGCAAGAAATACCAAAGACTTATCCAAGAGGGGTTGCCAATAAAGATAGATCAACTGAATTTGCGAAGTTTATCGATATGCATGGAGCGCGCAGGGCGTGCGAAATTGTTACCTGCGTTGGAGTTTATTTATATAAAAAAGGAGAAATGACGTTTTCCAAGGATCATTATCGTACTTACTTCAGAGGTCTAAAAGGGAAGTCCCCGTCAAACGTTCCAAGAGATTTTAAATGGGCATTAGATATTAATTGGATCATAGAAGTGAGCCCTAATTCATTTCAAGTTACGTCCACTGGAGTTGAAGTAGTTGAGGAACAATTTCCAAGTTTAGTCAGAGGCTCAACATTGTCAGTATCCCACAAACAAACCAACAAGTAGATTTATCTGGTAATCCAAACTAGTGTCTAGGTTGCTGCAGTTAGATTTTTGAAAATCACCAGATGTGGTATGTTAGCCAGGGCTTTAAATTCCGCAAGTTCGTCACTTGAAAAACACTTACTGAGAAGCTTGAGTCGACCCAAAGCGGGCTTCTTGTGATGTTCAGGTTTATTTCTGGTTGTGCCATTAATCGACAGTTGATAAGGATGCTTGATATGGCTGCTTAGTGCTTGAATGGAGACGTTCTGTAAACTACGACTTAGTAATTAAGGCTACACTCGAAAGTTATTCAGCGTTATCGGGCAATTAGTAAACTTGTTCCGAAATCAGTCCTTTTTAAATAACTATTTATAGAATTAAAGCGGAGGCCCTCTTATAGTATGCTTATCGAGGCACTTATATTTAAGTAAGGATGCGCCTGTGTCTACATTTTGCTATACGGTTGAATACACTGTTATACACAAGGAATAGTATGAAATTTTGTTACTGTGATGAAACTGGAACAGGAGAAGAGCCATTTGCGGTTATAGCTGGAGTCATAGTCGATGCTAAAAGGATGCATCTAACCAAAAGTGATTGGCAAGGTTTACTGGATGAACTGTCTGAAGCTGTTGGCCAACAACTTCAAGAGTTGCATGCAAACAAATTTTATTCGGGCAGCGGTATTTGGAGGAATATAGATGGTGAAAAAAGAGCGGATGTTATCACCATCTTTCTAAAATGGTTTGCCGCGAGAAAGCACCACTTAGTATTCAGTGCCATAGACAAAGATAAATTCAAAGAGCTCCAAAAAGAAGGTCGAGTATACGATGAGATCGATACTGTTTGGAGAGCGATGGGATTCCATATGATTCTAGGAATTCAGAGAAATTATCAGAAAGAGCCGAACAATAAAGGTAACACTGTTTTCATCTTTGATGAGAAAGTTAAAGAAGAGGCTAGATTTCAAAACCTGATTCTTAACCCACCAGAATGGAGTGATACTTACTATTCAAAAGGTGAAAAGGATGTAGCTCTTAGTCAAATTATTGATGCTCCTTATTTTGCCGATTCAAAAAATGTAGCTCTCATACAAACCGCTGATTTTATCGTTTACTTTTTGAGAAGGTATATAGAAATAAAAACTGGGGCAGTCCCAGCAAAGTACACAACAGAAGAAGAAAAAATTGATACGTGGTTTGAGCTTATACAATCAAGATTTATACCGATGTCAGCTATTTATCCTAAAACAAAACGGTGTGATGTCGCCAATCTGTTTTGGGATTTAGCTCCTGAGTGCATTAAAAATGCATAGCCAAGCCATAAATGATCTCCATCGGCTGGACCTAAGTGCTGCGCTGCTCATTCTCTTTAATGATTCAACCGTAAAACCACTGAAGAACTTAATTATATGAGCATGGAACTTACACAAAAGAATCCGTATAAAAACCTCATGCTTAGCAATCATGCAAGTATGACGGGAGAGTTGTGTGCAATTATAGGGAAGAATGGGGCAGGTAAAACTCGCCTACTTGAAGCTATAAAAGAAAATAAAATACAAATCAATGTAGATGGCACACAAATAGGTCCACAGGACATTGCATACTTTAATATGCAGACTATAAAGCCAGCACTACAAATGGGGTTTGATAGAGTTAAATTTCAGGAGGAAATAAGAGCAGCGGTACAGGTATATGAACAGCATCGTGCTGTTTTCTCACGAGATCGCTCAGCGGTTATGGGCCAAATAAGTAATCGCGGAAGAAATGAACATTTAAATGTTCTGGCTTTATATAATACTGTTAAAATAGCATCAATGAAGACAGGTCTTGAACCTGATTCATTATCTAAAGATGATATAGCAAAGTTTTATTCCAATGCAGTTGCAAATGCTTTAGGTCAACAAAATGTCACGGCGACATTTCTTCAATATGTAGACAGGCTTGCTCAGAATGAAACGAATATTGCTTTAAATATTGTTTACAAGCGAAATTTACCTTGTTACACGGAGAGTGAGTTTATTGAAGTATATGGGCCTCCTCCATGGGATATTTTTAATGAAGTATTAAGCGATGTTTTGGGTGGGGTTTATTTTGTTCCCGATCCTGATATTCATTCAAGCGAAAAGTATGAAGCAAAATTACTTCGCGTCATGGACAGGAAAGAAGTTAATCACGGCCACTTGTCCTCTGGGGAACAGGTTCTATTGTGGCTGGTCATATCGATCTACAACTCTTCAATAAATGCTTTAGAACATCAAAAACCGAAGGTTATTCTCCTTGATGAACCGGACGCATTTTTACATCCTCAAATGGTAGAGAAATTATATCTAACATTCGAACACGTTATCGAACGGTTTGATTGCAAGGTGATTTTCACTACGCACTCACCGACAACAGTTGCTCTTTTTCGTGGACAGGAAATATATCAAATTACTGAAATAAGTCTTGATGTGATTGAAAAAGATTTTGCAATCTCTGGTTTGTTGGAGGGCGTTACGCAAGTGTCCGTTTCATACTCAAATCGACGTCAAGTATATGTTGAGAGTCATTATGATGCTCAAATATATTCGGAGCTATTTGAATTTTTAAGGGTTCGTCGAATTGGCGTTTCAAACCATATTTCACTATCTTTCATTCCTTCAGGAGCTAAGCTATCAAGTGGAGAGGTGAAGCAAAAGGTTTTATCCGTGTTGGGAGAAATTGACGAAAACAAAATCGAACAGTTTGTCAGTGAAATTCAAGGTATAGGTAATTGTAGTAGAGTTTATGGAACTGTTGATTCACTCTGCAAGGAGGGTTGTGAAACGGTATATGGGATTGTTGATTGGGACAAGACTAATAAGTGTAAAGGTAATGTATTCGTATCATCGGAAGATATATTCTATTCAACCGAAAATGCTATTCTTAATCCCCTAACGCTTGGGTTCTACCTGTTGCAAAATTATAGACATAAAATTAAATGCACTGATTTTGGTGTTGAAGATGGCACTTCTTTTTCGGAACATTATAAAAATATTGATGTTTGGCAAAAAATATCTGATTACGTTACTAAAAAAGTAACTGGGAAGACCGCTTTGGATAAATCTATTTCTTGTGAATTTCCAGGTGGCTTTAATATTTTGTTTGATCCCTATTATGTACACGTTAGAGGGCATGATCTTGAGGCTAAAATTAAAGAAGCATTTCCGTTTTTAAACGAGCACAATAAAACCGAGGCAGCACTAAAAATAGATGTAATGAGAAAAGAAATTCTCACTTTCTCGGAAGGAAAAACTATACCGCTTAGCATCATAAAGTGTTTTGCCTGTATACAAGCTTAACAAAGCCAGCCCAGTCTACTGTTTTTCTGTTGTCGCTTAGCCTAGTGACTATGGGGAAGGGCGTACTTTGACACTATTGAATGTCTTGTATCTGCTCCATAGAAGTCACTCAAATAACTACCAAAACAGACCTAAAGCTCGATAAAATGACACGATAAATTTAACACTCAAAGTCCGCTAATGGCACAATGAGGTTCTCTCTAGAGCCATGAACGGTCACTCGAACTGGCCTAATTATCAGGATTTGTTCTTGCTTATAGAATGATTGAAAAGGAGTTAAAGCGGTCCTTACTTGTGGGTCAATAAACCGCTAGCTTAGATCACAAAGCGAACATTTTTTCTAAGACAAAAAAACGACCAAGACCCCAAGTTTCTCTTTTTAGTCGATGGGTTAAGTGACTTGAGTTGAGCCTTAGTCGCCGCTTAAGGTCTGTGTGGTTTTCTAGGGCCTTCCCATTTAGTCACCATCAAACAAAGTCGGTAATCCTCCCTTTTTAAGGGAAATTTGTCAGATTGGGACTGATCTAATTTACTGAAGGACGTCACAGCAATTTAAAGCTTGCAAGGCCTACATTGTACCAAATTAAAAAGGCGAATTACTTCTTCGCCCTTTTAACGCGGTCTCCTATTGTTCGTTCTTTTAGTTTACTAATAACGCTTTCAGTATTAACTGAAGGGTTTTCTCGTCGACTACAAGCCTATTCATTGATGGCGCATTTTCGTGCCGTTTGGTAATCAACCTGTTCCAGCTTCTATTTGCACTTAATTGAACAAACAAGGTGGCTGTGATCGGGCTTTCGACGCCTGTAATGCGATGAATAGTATTGCAGTCCATATGATAAGTATCGCCAGCGACCTTTACTTCGGTGATAATTCTTTCTAAGCGACTATCACCGATTAACATGCTTGTGCTAGTTGATGCGCCTTCTCTTTGGTACACGTATTCTTTAAAGTATTCTGCTTCAGGTTTAACCGAGTCATTAAATATGTCTGCGGTTATTGCCCCTGCTTGAATAGCACTGGCAAAACTCCATCTATGGTTGTGCAGTGTTTCAACTCCTGTATTGCTATTTCGCCAAACATGTAGCCTGCATTTGAAGTGTGGATTATCGACTAATACTATTTTTGCAAATCCATTTCCATGCAAATATGAGCGCTTGCTTATTTCCTCTAGTAAGCTTTTGCTTATATTGCCTGATGCAATCGATTCATAAAGCTGCCAAGCCTCGGTTTTGCTGTACTCGTTTAACCAGCTTTTCAAACTTACTAATACCATCTCAGTATTTGGTTTATTAATTACCTTTCTAATTTCATTATTCAATTTGACTATTTGCATATCTGCATTGTAATTTCTCATGCTGTTCTCACTTATCAAAGTGACAACGCCGGCATTCTCTTGGTAAAGAAACCAACCTTTACATCTGTTACAGTTGGTAGTGGTTCCACAGGTTATATCAGCTGATGTGATATATATTATTTGACTTGCTTTAATCAGTCGCCTAATGAAAACCGAATTTATAAAAATAATTTATTTATTTATTTCAATAACTTAAAGAACTTGTTCAAAGTGGAAGAAAGTAATGGATGCTGTCTTAGAGAATTATGAAAGTATGATTTATAAACCTTTTTTTGGCTCAATGTCGGAGTTTTTTATTATGGTAAAACTCTTTAAAGAGCTTAGGGTGACGGGGTCAGAATTTGAAGGAATGGCCGGGGACATCATTAATGAAATAGCGAAGTGCGAGGAGGTGGTGACTTACGAAAAAATGGTGTTTTCTAGAGAGATATTTCCTTGGGAGCGCTCTAGTGACGATTGGCTAATCCATGAGAAACTGTTTGAGCACAGTCGACGTAAAAAGCAGACAGGAGCACCCAAAGGATGGAGCTATCTTGTAGTAAAGTATTTATGTGAAAAAGTAAATCGAGAGTTAGTAGAGGGGCTAACGATTAGCCCTGAACAAATCAAGGTAAAAATAAGAGATACGCTATGGCCAAATTTTCTTTCTGAACAAAAACATATCAAGTTTGTTGAAAGATGCGAATATTTACAGCCAGCGAAGAAGTGGTTTAAGGAGGCTACCGAAAAAGTTAGAGTTTTGGTTTTGAAGGGGGCAGGAGGTATTGGTAAGTCTAGTATTGCATCTATGTATCAGCAAAATAATGATGTGTACTATCATGGGGGGCATTCCCTTGATGTGCAAAAACAGGATTTTATCGAACCTTTAAAAAGGCAGTTAGATAACTACCAATTATATCACCCTGAAGCGTCTGACGATTGGGATTTTGTACGAAAGTCAACTCGACAGCTAGCTAAAATTTGTGCCCAGGTGGGTGGGCGTTATCTTCTTGTACTGGATAATGTTGGAAAAAAAACGAATATGGCTGATCTGTTGCCAGACCAAGATATTAACAATATAGATGTCATTATTACTACCCGTTATGAAATGCCCAAGCCCAGTAACTCTTATGACCTAAAGCGGTGTGAGGTTAATAATATGAACGAGCAAGAAGCTAAAAGCCTATTTGATTCTGTCGTAAATAAAACACGCCCCCGAGATACAGATGGCGATGTTCTAAATCTGCTTGTGCGTCTGGGTATGCACCCTCTAGCGATTACCTTGATGGCTCATCATTTGTGTTCAAACAAAGAGTTGAGTATTACGCAATTACTCGATGAAATTATACAGGCTAGAACAAATCATGAAGGGTATTTCCAACGTTTAGAAGGTTATCAAGAAGTAACTGATATTGGCGATTATGGTCTTCAAGCTTCGTTTTTGATTAGCATTGAAGGTTTGAATTCAGATTCTTTGAGTCTTCTGATGATTTTGGGGCTAATGCCTTTGCGAGATACCAATATTAAATTCCTAAGAAACCTATTGGAGGATTTTTTAGAGAATTGCCAAGAAGAAATAAAACCTTCGAAACGTTTCAGAATAAATAGTCGGGGAGTCAATTCTTCAATTCTATTACGCTTGAGTGACGCAAGTTTGCTTGACCAGTCTTTGTCCCGAAAATCCAGTAAAGAGTATGTCCGAATTCATGAGGTTATTCATGACTTTTTGGGTGTGTATTTTTACGAAGAATTTCTGACACGCCCAAAAAGGCTATGTTTTGAGAACGACTTAACTCTATCCTTTATAAAGTTAATAAAATCAAAAATCGAGCAAGGAGCACTTGATATCTATACCATGCGTACCTGTGCTGGTTTTTTAATTACACCTTATCTGACATTTGATGATTTTAAATTGAGCAAGGATCGAATAAATACATCGCTTAAATTTTGGTTCGACAACTACGGTTTGCACCAGTATCTATACGATATTGGTCTGTTGGAGAACCAAAAATATGCGTTGAATGACTTACTCAAACACCATAAGCTAGAAAATAATACCCTCACTGATGAGAATTTAATCGTATTAAATAAGTTCATCGCTCATGTCGGTTATGCTGAACAAAATGGCAATATTAATACTAGGCAAGGTTTTGAATATTTGGTCCATCTTTGTCGAGAGCGTTACCTTGAAGATCAATTGACTATTTCAAAATGGTACCTGCTATTCAGTCTTGACCACCTAGCAAATTTCATCTCTAAGGACCCTTCACTCAATATTTCGAATGTGATGGAATGCGATGCTATAGCTGAGCCAGTTAAGGAAATTGAATCCTTGCTGCCTGAATCGTTGAAAGAAAATGACTGGCCAAGTCTTACTTTAGCTGATTTCCCACTCCTTATGCGTGCTGCACATTATTGGGGACATAGAGGGAATCAAGATGCATTTATTATGGAAAAAAAGCTAAGAGAAGATAAAAACACACCGATAGAACTGCAACCTTTAGTCAAAAGTACGGTATCAAGCTATGAAAAGGCCTTGGCCTATAGAATGGCTACCATGTATGTGCAAGACCAAAGTATGATACCTGATTGGATAATGATTTATCTTTCCGAGAATTTGCCAGAGATCCATAAATGGCTTCTTACTGTACCGGCTACTACCGATAAATTTGAAGTTTTTACATCCAAGTATCAGGGAATTGGTGACACGGCAAATCAGAGCAGAGGTATTGCATGGGCATTACTATTGGATATTTGCGCTAGTCTCGTTAATAACGAAAGGGTAAATAATACGGTTCACGCAAAACTCAAAAAGCTTGAAAGTATGACTATATTGACTCAAAAGCTCTGGGCATTTGCCAATCAGGTTTGGCAAGAAGAAAATTCGCAGGATGTAGATGCAAAACTGAAAACGCCTATTAGTTACAAAATGAAATATGAGCTTCATATGCCTTCATTGGAAGTTTTGGTTGACTTGATCGCGGATTACGTAAACTTCGGAAACTTTAAGTCAGAGTCAGAAATCCTCAGCTTGTTAATGAGAAAAATTGAAAGCCTTCAAAACGAGGCCAGCTATAGTGCAGTTTCAGGTGTGCAACCTGATATTGTGAGAAGTATACATGGAAGATTATTTAGTGCAGTTTCTTCAAATGATTAGTGAACAATTTGATTAAGGATATTGTCTGCTTGGTTAGTGCTACGATGCGAGGCTGTAGTAACTCGGAAACCGTATGTGGGAAAAGAGCATGTACGGTTGGATGAGGGGAGGGGCTGGGTTTCCAGCTTTATATCTTTCTACAGCTAATCTAGTGTTATCCTCCAAGAATTCACTATAACACTACATCTGGAGCGGCAACTAAGCGGGCTGCAATAGTCAAGTAAACCTGCTCAAGACTTAAGAGGCTTTTGCACTTGAATGACAAGTAAGGTCTAGCGGTTCGCCATTACTCTTGCAGCACTGAAGAGGCTTTTCTTGAGCCATTCCTGCCGCTGATAGTTTATCTAATTCTTCAAATAAGGTGATAATATCACCTAGATTCAGGTGGCCAAATTGAGTGTGCTATTACAGTTTGTACAATCTCCTAACGCTGGCCATTTGTGATTACGTTCATCGTTAAAGTTCATTTGATTCCTACGATTTTTACTTGTTAGGCTTTGGGTGGAACTCTTTATATGGATTAGATAGAGCTGAGAGTTCAGTTAATTTTGATTCGATGAATTTCAAATCTGAGATATTGCTGGACTTTAGGTACGACTGCATTTTTATAGAAACAGTGTTTAGTTCTGTCATCGCAATAACTATGGACTTTATTGTTTGAAAGTCAGAGTCAAACGGTCGACCAAACGTTTTCCAGCCACAGTCCATTTTTGATCTATTTCTATTTAATTTTGGAAGCCAGTCGCTTACTTTGTATTTTGCATATGCCCGGTAGTCTGAAGGCTTGAATTTAGCAAAGGCTTCTTCCAATTTCTCTTGGTGTGCTGAAAATGCGCCACCCCATGCATTTTCGAGCTTTTTAATTTGGTCTGCTGTTAATGTGAGCCTTTCATTGGAGCATTCTTGTGCAGAAGTGTTTAAGCTCAAAACACCCAGAAGAAAACCTAGAATTAGTGATTTTGAAGTGAATCCCACGTCATAACTCCTTGAATCAGATTGTGATGATTGATAAAGCCTAATTGGCGCAGTACTTTGGGGTCAATATTTAGATGCTGAGAAAAGGTTCTTCTCCAGTGTTTCTTAGTGGACCCGTTTGGTGGCACTTAGCTTTTGCCCTGCGACCAAAATATTTAAGAAGTAGACTTTAGCCAATTTCTAAAGAACAAACCTCGAACGAAAAGCGAGCCCATCACTATTGCTGGTCTTAAGAGGCTTACTCCGAGCATTTCGCATGGCAATATTAATAGAGATTGAACGGTTTTATCTTCTAAATTCAGTCTACCAATTTTGCCCAGAATCTTTTGAGGATGATCAGATATAGTCATTTTATCCACAGTTTGGATGACAGTTATTTCTCGATTCTGTAAGTCAGACCACTAATAGCGGTGTAATAATGATCATCGAATATAAATGTTGGAACACCAATCGTGTTTGTATGGCCTTCTTCCCACGTTAAACCAAAGTCGTTGGACTTCAGTAGCGTATTTTCGTCACCCTCACGCCATAGCAATCCATCGGACAGTGTTAGATCATAATCAATTTGATCTGACCAAGTTGTACCGCCATTATCGCTGATATAGCTTTCGTCGCCATTGTTTAGAATGACGTTGTTATGATTATCTGGGTTAAAAAACAACTCAGGATATTTAAATTGTCTAGGTTCACCCCCTGTCATATCAATAGAAGTATCCCCATCCTCAAAGAAAGCTCTAATCGTAAAATGTAAATGACCTTGGCGGGAGGCTCCTTCCCATTCCCCATATATAACTTCATCAATTATTTGGTAGGCAATATCGTATGTTGGGTGGTACATCTTATAGGGCATTTCAGAGATATATTCCCAGTTTGACCCGGCATCAGTGCTTTTTACTAATGAGCTTCTTTTTTGGTAGTTTTCACGTTCACCCCAAAGTGTATTTATATTCCTATCAAACCACGCGACTTTATAATAAATTTCAATCCAGCTCGTACCGTAATCATAAGAGATATGATATGAGTATGAATAATCTGATGCACCTTCTTCCAACGAATCAACTGTAAGCAAATATAAGTGACCATTGTTATATGGCGAAACTTTTATTCTGTCATTTCTATATTCAACAATTGAAGGAAAACTTTTTATTGTTTCCCAAGTGTCGCCACGATCGAATGAACGTAATAATTCATGGTGTTCACTGGCTCCTACTTCAGCCTCTTTGACTGAATAAATAGTTTCACCATCTATATCTACGGCCATAACTTGATGGTCTAATTCAAACTTGATTATACGATCACTGGAGCTTTCGTCACCACCACCACCGCTGCATGCACTCAGAAAAGATAAACAAAAAATAACAGCACACATTTTTAATTGATTTTGCATAGTAGGCTTTTCCCTGTCATTAGTTTTTTACTTCCATTAACTAAATGCCGGTATCGGTGCTGTTTATTCGAATATAAAGGCCACGTGAGCATACTTACACCCATTCTGAATGGCAAAACAATTTGGATTGAAATCCGAACGAAATCATGATTCATCATATGTTCTAATTCTCATTAGAAGCAGGGGCTTTTCGGTTTGTTTTGTTGTGTTTTTTTGATATGAAAAAGTCTTGGTTTGAGCCATTCCTGCCGCTGTTAAGGTGTAAATTATCATAATTCCATATTCACATGTCGCCCAGCACTCCTACAGATTATGGATTCCTGTGGCGCACCTTATAGGTGATTATTATTTTTGTAGGTCATTCAGTAATTGTTGAACATCGCCTATTTCCATTGAGCCTTTCTTATTGGCATACATATAACTAATACTCTTTCCAGATCCGAATAAGGACTTTGGCGAGTTCATGAATTGCAGACGGAAAATAACCCAGTTAAACCCCTTAACTTCGGTGCTTGTGCTTGTGCTTGTAGTTGAACTCTCGATAGGGCTTGATCCGTTGAAATCCTTAAAATAGGTAGTTTGGCTTGACGTCGAAACTTCAGAGTCTTCCAGAGTAAGGTGATACTCAATTATCTTAGTGTCATCTCCAGGGGCTAGGTTAGTGTCATATGAATCGATTATGTTTTGACAAGCTTTGCGCAGATAGTCAGCCTGATCCTTTGTGAGAATAATCGTACTGTTTATTGTGTCTATAAAATTTTGTTGTGTGCGTAATGCATCACCAATTGCATAATATTCAGAATTTATTTTAAAAATATCGAAATATGGATTTTCTGAATTTATAGTTTTGATTGATAAAGATTGTATTGTCGAATGAGCTTTGACTGGACCATTATTAAAGAAGTTCGTAGTTGAGCAACCGCTCAAACAGAGTATTGCAATTGTCGTTATCAGACTTGCTTTCATATTTTTACCCGTAATTTTTAATAAATTCGCTTAACTCAGGGTATCTTATAGTAAGAGGTTTTTTATAACTTTTTGGTCTGAAATCGAGTTGTAAAATTAGGATTAGGAACTGAATAGCTAGGTTTGATTTGTGATCAGCGCCATCAATTCCTTTCAATTTAGGCGTTGCTTAATTGGAGCAAGCCACTCAGCCAGTTGCAAATACCGAGTACTTGAAAGACTCGCTTTGAGCCAAAGAAGACGCTCAGTTTTCAGTTGCTGCCAATAAATACAACCGAATTTCAGCCCTAATTCATTGGTGTGGAATTATAAAATTATTGTAAGGCTTATTCCCTCCGGTTATTATCTGC
>Ga0209290_1001293_pt1 | contig 12491 bp, 8 predicted proteins | sample EN1Hudsemesocosm_2_FD_184632 | JGI IMG/M metagenome (GOLD analysis project Ga0209290, IMG submission 184632) | Methane-oxidizing microbial communities from mesocosms in the Hudson Canyon - EN10B Hudson Canyon (SPAdes) (version 2) | ecosystem: Environmental > Aquatic > Marine > Cold seeps | place... | reverse complement strand
TAAAACACTCATCCATGAGTACCTTCAGCCTGCCAACAGTGAAGCAACTTAGAAAGTCTGCACTTACCTGCTCAAGCAATAACAAACTTTCGACCTTGTGTACATTCACTGTTGGAGTTAAGGCTATTTCTAGTAAAATACTGCCACAGTCACCTGTTTCACCGACCCTCTCAAGCAAATGATTTACCAGCAAGCGACTTACCGGTAAACCATTCATTGATATAGTCAGCAGGTGTTGTCTCGGTAGAGACAAAATCCTTTACTGCAAGAGTATTTCCTTAACGTGGATACATCATATTTAATATAAAGCTTAAATAATAGTTGTTACTACAACCCTATTTTGAAATACTATTTTTTTAACTGGAACTGGTTCACAACTTTATTTAAGCTGGCTTTAATACTGTTTATATAAGAGAACTTCAGAAGTTTCTTCTAAAGAAAACACTTATAAGGTTTGAGTTTCCAGAAAAGACGCGTGGAATCGTTTATAGTTTATGAAGAGCAGCGAGTAATTTGAATTCTATATCAGGGTTATTAGCGGTAATATTCAATTTTTTATAAATGAGCAATTTTTTCTTATTAACGGCTTGCTGGGAAACAGCATACATTTCTTTAAGTTCACTCACCTCATAAAGTAACAGCGCCCTGACAAAGTTTTTATCTTTATCAGTCAATTGACTAAAAGGGGAATATTTCTTCGCTGTAAAGTATTTATCACCCTTCCTGAATGCAAGTATTGCCTCCCAGCAAACAGTAAAGCCATCTGTCTTACTCAGAACGGCATGACAACCATACTTTATTAACTGTGATCGATGAATATTATAAGAGCGAGCCTCAGTAAAAATAATGGTTTTTCCAGCGAAGTTTACTTTGAGCCAACTGACGAGTGACCAATAATCTACACCCGGAATGGCAGAATCAATTAATAAAATCGTGCCTTTTTTTGACTTTAAAAGCGAAACTTCTGTTGCTTCATCAAATGCGTTATAAGTAGTAAATTTAGGCTCACCAAAGACACTCAGTGCAATACCTAAAGTGTCAGCCCAAAGTTTATCATCCGATATAATTTTAATATCCATCGTGAACGTGGCCTTATAGCGCTATACGAAGATGAAGTTTGTCACTGAAGTTCATTTCAGGTTCTACGCCAAAAAACACGGCCAGCATTAGAAATTCAATTTGAAGGCAAGCCAGCTCAACCCCTCGTTCGACACTCGATAACAAGGGATTAAATATATCGTTATAGGTAAACCGCCCGCCCAGAGCAATCGCAATAATGCCTTCTTCCACCGAAACCATCGCCTTCATTTCTAAACCCAAAATCACATAATAGTCCTTTAAAGTTGCAAACATAGCGACGAAAGCAGCTTCATCACCGTCAACATACCGATCAGCCTTTCTTAAGCCTCGCAAACCAAACTGTTTTAAAGAGGCTGACAGTTTGAAGGCCCCACTTAAATAACCTTGCTGATGCATCATTCGCTGCTCAACACGTTCAACAGACGCTGCACAACGCTGTTTTAGATAACGCGTATATTCATCGCTGTCTAAATTACTGACATCAATTTTATATAAACCTGCTTGGGCCCAAGCGACTTTGCATTTAGCTAAATAGGTATGAGCGAAAGTATTGAATAGTTTTTGCTGCTCGGCATCTTTCAGACCAGTTTTAATGGCTTTTTCCAAAATAGAAAGGCGACTCTTCAGCACTTCATCTAAGCTCATTTTTTCTGAGATAAAGTCTTCACATGCATCTTCAATGAGTGCCTGAAGTTGTTTGTCAGACATAGGTTTATGGAGGTATCGAAATATCCTTGCCTCTTCAAAACCCTTCTCAAGCACTGCCGGGTCTTCAACACCTGAAATTAATGCTCGCCTGATATGTGGCCACCGAGACTGAATAAACACCAGCAACTCAGTACCAGATAAACCCGGCATAAATTCATCAGCTAATACCAGAAAGTACTTATTCGGGTTATGATCCAAAAGAGAAATTGCGGCATTCGCATTATTAGCCGTCTGTACATTTACACCAAACACTCGGGCCATACGGCTAACAGAAGAACACACTGAAGAGTCATCATCGACAAAAAGGAAGGTTTTATTCACTCGCAAATCATCAATTAATTCGCTATCTATTCCGATCATCCTAAAACCCCTATTCCCTTTCCCTATTCAAAACTAAACATCATTCAAACACCACTCAAACATCTATTCATATACTCAAGACTGGTTAAGATAAAAATTAATCCGCGTCCACTCATTCTTTTCACTGATAATTTCCATTTTCCCTTCATGCTTTTCTATAATTTGCTTAGCTATGCTCATACCTAAACCAACCCCCTCTTGTAGCTCATCAGTTGTAAAAAAGGGATCGAACAACTTATCAATCTTATCTTTATCGACCCCGACACCATTATCCAGCCACGATAGAAAGATCTGCCTTTTGCCATTACGAGCACTACTTTGCACCTCTCCTGCCGTAATCTGAATTTTACCAACATGCGGCCCTTTAACCTTCTTAATAGCCTTAATACTATTCGTAAAAATATTAATAATGACCTGAGCCAAGTGGTTTTCAGAACCGTAAACCTCGAGTTCAGGACTTACATCATTGAGAATGACCAAACCGTCACACTGAGATTTTGCCAGATTTAAAGTACGTTCAATAATATCCCGTAAATTCACATGCGGCGTTAAAGCAAAAACCTTGGATTTAGCATACCAATTCAAACCCTGAACTATATTTTCGATCTGATTAAGTCCCTCAAGACTATCCTCAACCAATTCCTTTAACTCACTCTTGTCATCCACCTCATCAAGCGCAATTGTCATAGAAGCTTTAGTCCAGTTCAAAGGATTCTTAATCTCATGAATTAAACCTGAAGACATGGTTGAAATAACAGCTAACTTATCCGATTGATAAAGACGCTGATTGGTTAAAGCCAGTTCTTTTTCTGCTTGGAGTTTTTGTTCGCTTTCTAACTGAAGGTTACTGGACAGAATTAAGCCCATAGAGAGGACAATACCTAAACTCCCAAAAAGGAAGCCATGGTTGACGAAGTTTGTATGATAAATTACTCCAGCCTCCCCTAAGATTTGCACTCCAGCACCAAATAAAAATATAAGCCAAGCAACTGAAAGTGACCAGCCAGAACGGATGTACTTATTATTTTGATCAGAGAATGAAAATGATAACAACATATATAAAATGAAAGGAGCAATCAGTCCTAAATAAGTAAATACGATAATTAACGCCACTTGATAATCTATAAAGATGCAAGCTAAAACTATAAATACAGAAAATGAAGAGGCCCACTTGAGTGGGCTATCAAATTTTCTATACCCCCACTTTCTGAAATTGATATCAACAAACTTTATTCCTCCGTAGAACGAGACAATCATAGCTAAGACAATAGCGAAATGTTGCACGTCAATACTAAAGGCGGAAGTATAGGCATTTATAGTCCGGTAATGAAACAATAATACTGTACTAATTGAGAGACTAAGGATGATGTAATACAGATAAGCCATATCCCTATAAACAAATAACGATATTCCAGACATAATGACAGTAAACAATGAAAAACCGAGGAAGAAATGAAGCAAACCACCCACTAAATCAATCTTTTTGAGATGATCTTCTAAACTCAAAATAGAGATAGGAGCTTGATTGGAACCATCAGTTTGAATCCGTACATATACCTGAAATACTTCATCAGGACGATTAACCAGGAACATAACTTTTTCTGACTGGATGCTCTTACTACTAAATAAACGTCTATCTCCTGACATCAAGTGCTCAACAACCTGGAATTTAACCAAATCAACAATATACAAATCTACATAGTCTAGCTGTGGAAAATTAAGGTCTACAATATTCTGCTTTGAGGAAAATACATCAGATGATAACCTGATCCAAACAGGTTTTCTTGTATATCCAAAATTCAACTCATTAGCCTGCCTTTCAGTCCAGGACTCACTTTCCAATATCAAAACATCTCTAATTTCTTTTTTTCCAGAGTCATCTATTAAAAAAGAAGTATTAAAAACTGAAGGCTCCGTTTGAGGGTTATTTATTAAAAGAGATGCCATTAAAAATATGAATATACTTATTAAACTGTATATAAACCGAACTGACTTATCTGTAGATATATTTAATGACATCTGGATATACCCATCTAAAAATCATTAATAAAATTAACTTCCGTATTCATGTATTTTTTCGATATTAGTGTTTTTTCCATATTCTGGACTGTGTCCCAAGCTACATCTATTGCTCTTGGGTTATATAAGATTGGATGCAGATTTCCTCCAGGTAACACAAGAACCGCATATTCAACCTTACTAATCCCCTTACTCAGAGGTATAAACTTCCAGTAACCAAATATAAACTCCATTGGCTCAAATTCTATTGACTGCTCTTTAAGACTATTATCTGTTTTAAACTCCATTTTCACTATTTTGGTTTCATCATCTTGCGTAATAATAGTTCGGGTAGCTGAATCTCTATCTTTAAATGGATAAGGAATATCATATTGAAGATAATTAACATAATTAGTATCACTTACCTTTTCGATTTGCTCTGAGTACATCGCAGTTTCCATCCAACTAGCCAAATAATCGGCATCTGTATTGATGGCGGCCAACTCCTTTAAAGAAAAAGCCATTTCCTTCTCAATTTTGCAATATTTATAACCTGACTTATGAATTTTACAAGACCCTGTTGCACCATTTTCTTCTCTCTCGATATGCCATTCATTGTTTGCAATACACTGTAAAGCAGTACATTGAAGACATAGTAAGATCACTATTGTTTTCATAACGTAGAACCTAAATCATCCTTAATGGGTTAAACTAAGCGCTGGAGTATAGGGCCTGTATCACAACACATCAAAAAAGCATGTCACACTCTGGATAAGAAGCATAAAGATGGTAGTACCAATTCATTTTAAACCTTATATTAAGGTCTATTAAATCCCTAAAAGTTTAAAAAAGAACTTAACCTTGAAAAGAATACTTCACGCATTTTCTATCGTCATACTCTTAGCTTTTCGCCCTATCTTCAAACGTATTCGATGGAGAGTTTTATTCGTTGTTAATTCAGCCACTGATGAAACAATTGAACTTCTTTTCCCTGAATCAATTGCACACATGCTTACCTTAGCACCAATATTTAAAAGCTTTCACTCGCCCATCGGCTTTATTTTTTCAAAAAAGGGTATTTCACTTATCGTAGCGAACGCCTCTTCAAATGATGAAATTTGGACCAGATCTGAACTTGTTAAAAAACAAACTAAAGCATTAACCCGCTGGAAAGCAAAACGCATTGCTTTAGGGGGAGTTCTCCCCTCAGCTATAGCCAAACACGGCGTTTCAGAAAAGCTTGATGATCGTTTTTGCTTGGAAACTCATGGCACCGTATTTATGCTTTCTAAATCTATAGAACTAGCCATTAATAAGCACCCTAACTTAGCATTAGATAAACGCCCTATATCTATCATTGGTAGTGGCTACACAGGGCAAGCGTTGGCAAAGCACCTAGAGAAAAAAGATGTCAAGATTCATTTATTTGATGTACTGGAAAAGGTCATATTTCCTAAGTCAAAAAACGTTAAATTTTTACATTCTAAGTTTCATGAGATTTCTAGTTCAGGCCTTATCATTTTGCTAAGTACCAAAGGTGACGACGGCATTCGTTCTATTGAGCCCCACCTGTTGCCAAACATGGTTTTGCTATCTGATACTTATCCCAAGGTTTCAACTAGCTATATTGAAATATTAGAGCACAAAGGCGTGGTATATTATGAGTGCTATGCAAATATAAAGGGAGCTTATACTTTTCCCACTTACGGCCATGCCCCAACTAATTTATTGGGAGGCTGTTTCATACAAAGTTATGTTGAATCCTTTGCAGATAAACCACTAACTGATTATGGTCAGTTTACTGAAAGCGCCCACAAACTAGGTTTAACTGGTGTTATTCACAATCCAACGCTATCAAAAGAGTACGCATCATGAAAGTTGCTATCACAGGAGTAGCTTTACGCCTACCAACAAGTATCGACTCTCTTGATAAGTTTTGGATAGCATTGATAAACAACCATAAACTAACCTCTCTGAACAATACTCCCAGATGGCCAAGTGCCCTACAAAAAAAACCTTACTATAAAAACATTTCAGATGAAGCTCTTAAGCACTTTGGTCAGTTAGAAGGTATTGAACTATTTGATAGAAAGGCATTCAATCTTTCAGCACTGGAAACCATCAACCTAGACCCTCAACACCGTTTATTATTAGAACTTTCATGGCAAGCGCTTGAAGACGGAAAGTATCCAGCCTTTAGGGATAAACCACTCAATGCTGGCGTATTTGTAGGACTTTGCAGTAATGACTATAACCAGCTGCTACTTGACACCAACTCTAAACCAGCAACACCTTATGACGCTTTAGGCTGCGCACATAGTACGTGCGCAGGCCGGATTTCTCATACATTCAACCTGTCAGGACCCTCTATTTCATTCGATACCGCTTGTTCATCTTCAAATATTGCTTTAAACAGTGCAATACAAAGCTTACAAAATGGTGAATGCGAATGCGCTATTGTTGCTGGAACAAATTTAATTATTCACCCCTCTCCCACTGCTAGTTTCACCAAAGCTGGGATGTTATCCCCCACCTTTCAATGCCAACCTTTTGAGTCATCAGCAGATGGTTATGTGCGCTCAGAAGGTGCTGTAGCATTACTATTGAAACCGTTTGAAAAAGCTGCATCAGATAACAGCACAATCTATGCGACGATTGAGTCCTCAGTAGTCAATCATGATGGCCTGATGAATACCTTAACAAGCCCTAATTCCCATGCCCAAATTGACTGTATTCAAAAAGCTATTCTAAAAGCAGGTATTTCTATTAATGATATTTCTTATATAGAAACACATGGCACAGGCACTCAAGTAGGCGACCAAGCTGAAGTAAACGCCATTAATACTATTTTCAAGCAACGAAACAAACACAAGCCATTATACCTAGGTGCCTGTAAATCCCTTGTTGGTCATACTGAAACGGTTTCTGGTTTAGTCAGTATTGTCAAAACAATACTGGTCATGAAGCATCAACAAATACCTGCCAACAGACAAAAAAAACCTGCGTACATAGAAGGCCGGTTTAATTCTGGCATTACTTATTCGAGGTCAAAAGTCAGCCTGAATAATCAAGATTGTATTTATGCAGGTATAAGTTGTTATGGCTTTAGCGGAACTAACTCACATATTATTTTAAAATCTCATACGTATAATTCAGTCAATAAGTATCCAGACAGCACTCACCCTAACAACAAAGACAATAATCTAAATACACTTGAAGAAGTTTCACTTACCATTTCAAGTTATTCTGAAAAACACTTACAACGACTTGCACAACACTACGTAACTCTACTTGAAAAAAGTGCATTTGATAGCGATAAAGTATTTGAGTTAATCGAACTTAGAAGTACTTACTTTCAATTCAAAAAAACTCTAACTTTTACAACAGTATCTGAATTATTAGCTCAACTTAGAGCCATCTATATTGAAGCTGCTACAAAACAAATAAATACACCCAATAGATCCAAACAACAATCTTTAACTATTTGGCCCTTCGATAAGAAAAAGTATTGGATTGATATTAATCAATATGATTCCCGACTCCAAAAAAGCGATGATTTTTGGACATTAAAAACATCCCTTCCTGATGGAACAGCCTTATTCGAAAAGGCATATACGCCAATAGAAGTTCAAAAACTAACGGAACATAAAGTTAATGTCACTCCGGTACTACCTGCTGCAGAGTTACTAGCACTTTTATCACACTCTCTTGGTGGTAATAATGAAATTCAAAAGTTTAAGCTTCCGTCATCCTTAATAAGGCTTGAAAAATCCAGCCTAATCGTTCAAGTTCACCTAAAACCAAAAAATAACTTAACACTGGCCACGATTTATCTTAAAAACTCAGCATACCCCAACTTTAAATTGGTTGCTTATGCCGAGTATGCACCGTCCAATAGTAAAAAAATAGAACCAATCAACACTATCAACTTAAAACCTTCAATCACTGAAGGCCAGACTAGTTTTTATAGTCACTTATATGAAGCTGGTCTCAATTTTACTGGGATATTTAAAAGTCTTAGCCATATAACCAAGATGGGTGAGGTTTATATCGGCCATTATTCGTCAAACGGTTCACCTGTAAAACAGGCAAGTACACTGGACATGCCTTTCCAGTGCATTAGTTTTGCCTGTAGGCATCTAAAACAAAGCACAATTAGTGAAAAGTGTATTTTTGTTCCCTGTGAAATCAATCAGATAAACTTCATTAACAGCGATTCACCAGCTAAATATTGTGTCGTCAAAATTCAACAGGAGCTCAAATCAGAAATCATTTTCGATACAACAATATACGATAAAACTGAAACAGCTATTTGCCACTTTAAAGGGGCTAAATTAGTCCGCATACCTCTACCTACATTTGATTCAAGACCTAAAATACCAAAAGACTTATACATATCAAAATGGAAAGAATGCCCCCTTTCTCTAGGCGACATGCCAGATATCAAAAGTAATGTTCGATTTATTTGCGTAAAAACAGGTAAAGGGTTTATTGAGCATTTGTTTGATCACATCGCAAAAACTAAAGACTATTCTTCTAGCAGAATTATTGATATAAGAACTGACTTCAACAAGTTTTTAACCCCATATTTATTAGAAACCAAAACCCCTGTTACGCTCATTATCGAGAAGAGTCGCGGTTACTCATTCTTTGAGTTCGTAGGTTACCTAAAAAAAATATTGGACTTTTTGAGTGAACAATCTTTTTTAAGTCGTGAAATTAATATTGTCATATTGAGCCTACAAGAGCAGCGAGTTCACCCAGCCCATCAAGTAAGTAATGACGAAGGCGAGCAATTAAGAGCACTTATTCGAACTCTGAGTTTCGAATTTCATCAAACCAACTTTAGAAACATTGATGTAGATAGTACAAACTCTACTGAAGATACTATTAGTGCAATATTTTTAGAACTACATTCTTATTATGTTACTGCGAATCAAGCAAGAGAGCAGCTTGTTGTCTTACGATGTGGATCCCGTTTTATTCCTGAATTAAACAAAGCAGCTGCATCAAAAGAAATAAACATCCCTACTTTACCTTGCAAACTAACAGCTCCCCAAAATAGTCATATAGATAAGCTAAATCTCAAAACTTTCGAATTAGCTCCTCCTTTAGAAAATGAAGTACAAGTACAAGTCTGTTATTCTGGGCTAAATTTTAGAGATGTACTTAAAACGTTAGGAGAATATCCTGGGAGTGATTTACGTTTAGGCTGTGAGTATTCAGGAGTCATAATCAAAACAGGATCAAACGTACACAATTTAAAAAAAGGACAAAAGGTTGCGGGCTTGTATTTTGAATCCCTAGCTTCACATATTAATGTGGCCTCTGAGTTTACCGTACCTCTTTCGAAAAACATAAATTTAGCTACCGCTGCCACACTACCAGTTTGTTCCTTAAGTATTTCTATACCTCTAGAAAATATTAACATTCCACCAAAGTCATCAATATTGATTCATACGGCTTCTGGTGGATTAGGTAATTTCGCCATTGCCTATTTTTCATCACGAAACGCCTCAATTTATGTGACTAGTCATGGTATTCATAAAAAGCAATATTTACTTTCGAAAGAAATAAAAGCCCATGCAGACTCAAGACGGAATAAATTTAAAGCAGAATTTGAAGAACAAGTTGAGTTTGAAAATGTGTTTATTGCTTTATTTACATTACCTAAAGAATCAGTAAAAGCTACGCTTGAGTGTATTCAACTGGGTGGTTATTTCATCGATTACACGAAGAGTACCGGTAATACTAAACAGACCATTTTCAAACTCAGACCTGATATCACCTATATTTCGTTTGATTTAGAAGAGCATTCGAAAGCTAACCCAAGCGAAGTAGCAAGCCAACTTAACCATATATTTGATCAGAAGCAGGTTTATAATTTCGCTGCGCCCTTGAGCTTGTATGATATTCATAACATTGAACCAGCGTTCCATTTAATCAGTTCAGCAAAGCATATTGGTAAAATTGCCATTCAATGGCCAAATAGAAAAAATAATAAGCTAGCTAAATCTATCTTAATCTCTGGCGGTTCCGGTTTCATCGCAGAACAACTAGCTAAGTATTACTCAAAAACACATGACGTCATTTTGTTTTCCAGAAGCGTGTTCAAGCTACTTCGCCCCTCCCTATCAACGCTAATTTCATCGCACGAAAATATTCATTACTTTGAAACAGATATAACAAACCCACATCAGCTTGAAGTATTAATTAAACATCTGGAAAAGAATTTTTTTCCACTTAGTTCTATCATTCATGCTGCAGGAGAGATTCAGGATGGCATGTTCTCACATCTAGATGCCAAACAGTTTCAATCTACTTTTAAGGCAAAGTGTAATGGTGCTGAAAATCTACATAAGCTTAGTCGACATATAGAACTAGAGAAGTTCATTCTCATCTCATCCATATCTTCAGTACTGGGGTCTCCGGGACAATCAAATTATGCGGCAGCAAATGCCTATCTTGAAGCGCTATCATATCAACGAATACAGCATGGTTTACCCAGCAAAACGCTATTATTTGGCCCATATGAAAACACTTCAATGACATCTCATTTTGAAGGTAGTCTATTCTCAAAAATAGATATTATCTCAGCATTGCCATTAAACCAGTTTATTGAGCATTATATAGGCATGCTCAAACGTCCAGAGCCAGTACTCATTCATTCCGAAATTAAATGGAATAGCTTTACAACTCAAATTCAGTCCAAAAATATTGATCAGTCACTTTTCAAGAAGCTAGAAACCTTTGATACTTCTTCTGGATTTCAAGTAGGCCAGAATATCCCAAAGTTTGATCTGAGTACATTTACGTCAAAAAAAGATCTCAGCTCAGGTTTACGTTCACTATTAACTCAAGAAATTGAATCGCTTCTTGAACCGCCATCAGACTTCTACCTTAAGTTTGATGGTAGTTTAAAAGAGCAAGAAATTGATAGCCTGCTCAGTGTTGAGTTATCTGCTGTGATGGAATATAAGCTAGATATTGAAATTCCGGCATCAGTTTTTTCGACTGATGCGACACCAGACAATATTATTGACTACCTAGTCGATAGAATATGGAAATAACCATGCCTCCTAAAATAACTATTCTCTTTGTCGATGACGACGCAATGAACTGCAAGGTATTCAAACGATATTTTTCTAAGGCTCAGGATATTGAGGTGTTTACGGCACTATCTGCTTTGCAGGCTCTTGAGTTATTAGCCCAGAAGAACTTAGTTATAAACATCATCATCTCAGATCAACGCATGCCTCACATGAAGGGTCACGAGTTACTTTCAAAAGTTAAAACATCTCACCCAGCTACCTTTCGAGCGCTCACTTCTGCAAATTGTGAAGAAATTGACACACTCCTTTCTGAGTCGTCCAAACTTAATATTATTCAAAAATTTATCGAGAAACCTTGGGATTTTAATCAGATCAAAGAAGTCATTTATTCAATTCACGAACCTCAGGTATAGAGAGTGACTCAAGTCGATAACGCTTTTTTGTCCACCTTCATTCACGAGTTAGTCAATGCGCTCAATGGTGTGCAATCTGTTGCGCAGATTCTAGAAAATACAAAGTCGATTGATCTTGAGGATATAGAAGATTCATCTGCTGATTTGTACACTATCTCAAACGCTGCAAACAGGCTGGTTAATAAACTTAGGCTAATTACCAATAAAAAACGCGTGCTTGCCTCACCCTCAAAAAGCGTGCGTGCACTTTGTACAGAGATCAGGCCTAAAAAAGAGGCGCTACCAAATAGTTTAAACGTTCATTTGGATAGTGCTTTGAGCAAAACCCACAGCATACCTGAAGATCTATTTAATGGTTTAGTGGAGCCAAGCCTTTATATATTGCTTCACGCCTCGAATGATACGCTTTTAACTGAGCAAAAAGTTTCGCTGAGCTATCAGTCTCAAACATCAACGCTGAGCTTTAATATGACTAACCCTTCCGCTATAAGCTTTCTCCAGAATTTAAACCAGATTGATACACAACTTGTCGCCACTTCTAAATTTGGTTTTGAATTAAAAACGCTATTTTATGCTTGCCAGCTTTATGGTATTCAAACCCTATGCGATGAAAAAAAAGACACTGTCGTTTTTCAACTACGCTTTAGAAAAGAAGAGCACATAAACATTTCTTGAACCATTGAAAAAAGACGCTGAAGTCGAAAGCGGCCTTAAATTGTTAACACTATGCCGTTTAGTGGTTTCATTCTAATGATGCATTAAAAAGCAGCCGCTAGCTTTTTCCGCCTGAGCTTTTATCTCAGGCAGGCAATTTATCGGTAAACACAGCTCAGATTTTAGACCTATTAAAATTCGGCTTAGCGAACTAAATGTTCCTAAC
>Ga0209290_1001292_pt1 | contig 12510 bp, 8 predicted proteins | sample EN1Hudsemesocosm_2_FD_184632 | JGI IMG/M metagenome (GOLD analysis project Ga0209290, IMG submission 184632) | Methane-oxidizing microbial communities from mesocosms in the Hudson Canyon - EN10B Hudson Canyon (SPAdes) (version 2) | ecosystem: Environmental > Aquatic > Marine > Cold seeps | place... | reverse complement strand
CGGTTTCATCTTGCGCAACCAATGATCCTTGATATAAAGGGAAGTCGCGGATGGCATCGCGAACTTTATTGGCTTGCTGTTGACTGGCGATCGAGCCGTCGTAAAACGGTTCGACTTCCATGCCTTCCGTTGTGCCTGTGATATTGTTTTCTGTTGAGAGGCTCGTAATACCATCAGGGTCCACATTATCTATCGAACGGACAGCGTGTGAAATTTTTGAAATGGTATTTAAACCCTCAGGCGAGAAAATAGAGTGCTCTGCAACAACGGCAATGACCATCGGGTCACTCAGACCAAAGGTTTCTTTTACTTGGTTCCGATATAACAGTGCCGGGTTATCAGCAGCCAAGAAGGCATCTGAGCGTGTATCTTTAACCAGTTGTGGCAGAAAACTGGCCAGTAGAGTGATGAGTAACACCCCGCTTAGTATGATGCGTTTAGGGTGGGTGACGATCCATTCAAAAATAAGTCTGGGTAAGGTTGAGGGCGTTGGCTTCATTGTCATTCTCCATATTTGAAATGCATATGCATGTATTTACTTGTTTATAAGATGCATATGCATCTAATTGCTTGAAATTAGTGTTTATTTCGACTAGCTCGCTATTTATTTAGATCAGCTTTCTGCTTAGTTAAATTTGTTTTCTATCATTTCAGTGAGACAATTTGCTTGCTAAGGTTTAATAACCTTTCCTGGAAGTCGTCTCCAAGTTGTTCCCGAATATGAGCTTGGGCTTGACTCCACAGCGCCTCGCCTTGTTTAAATAATGCTTGGCCCTCTTTGCTCAGTGACAGTACTTTTTCACGCTTGTCACTGCCTTCGCTTGAAAAAATATAACCGTCACGAATGAGAGGTTTAAGCGCGCGGGAAACAGTGGCCTGCTCCATGACTAAGGCTTCTTGTAGTTGCTTAGCTGTCGTTGAACCCATTATGTGAAGCACACGCAACACGGTGAACTGGGTTGATTTCAGTCCAAGAGGCGACAAGTAATCGCTGTAAATCTGACTAATGACGCGGTCAGCTTGTCGTATGTTAAAAGCAAAGCAAGGTTCGAATTGATCTTTCATATTCCAACTTTAGATGCATATGCATCTAAAGTCAACTGAACGTAGTTATTTTATTTCGTGTGACCTCGATTTTATGCGACCAAGCTAAGCTTGCTTACCGGGAACGAGTAATACCGGACAAAACGCGTGTTTAACAATGCCATGACTGACACTGCCTAATAGCAGGCTTTCTATTGCGTTATGGTTGTGAGTGCCGGCGATAATCATCTCAGCCTCAATTTTATTGGCTTCATCGAGTATCGTTTCAACAATGACTCCTTCAGCAATAATGGCATGTGCATCAATATCATGGTCACTAAGGGTTTGAGTCAGGCTATTTAAAAGATTAACTTCACTCGAGTATTCCTTGTTGATTTCATTGAGCCACTCGGTCGACTCACGACCACTGATGTCTTTATTGGAATTTACAACATGGATGAGGTAGACACAACTGGAACGGCCTTTGGCGATACCAACCGCCTGATTGATTAATAAACCACTATTGTCTGAAAGATCCACTGCAACAATGATATTTTTCATTTTCACATCCTCATAAGCGTTTATTTTAAATCACATTCAAGTACTGAATTCATCTTCGAGCATAAGTTCTATCGAGGCTTACTCTATTTATACACCTGATTCGCAAGGAGGAAAATACCCATTTTTTGATATTGTTTAAAGGGGTGTTAAGTAAGAGATTTTATCGTATTGATCAAAAAATAGTCTATACTTTCATGATCAAAGAGCGCAAATCTAAAGCTCGTCGTCTGCTCACAATGATGACATGGAAACGAGGGGAACGAATTGACTCGCATAGCGATTGTTCAACAAGCACCGGTTTTTCTGGATAAAACCAAAACGATTGAAGTGGCTGTAAATTATATTGCCCAAGCCGCAGACCAAGGTGCTGAGCTCGTGGTATTTACGGAAACATTTATTGCGGGTTACCCCACTTGGTTATGGCGTTTGAGACCAGGAGGTGACTGGACCTTATCTGAAACACTCTACCAACGGCTATTGAATAATGCCGTTAATGTGGATTCCGACGATCTCCAGCCTTTATGTCAGGCCGCAAATAAGCATGGCGTGACGGTAGTGTGTGGTATGGAAGAGCGAGATAACAAGTTAAGCCAAGCGACACTTTACAATACGGTTGTTACAATCGGTTCCGACGGAACTTTACTCAATAAGCATCGCAAACTTATGCCGACAAATCCTGAAAGAATGGTCTGGGGGTTTGGTGATGCGACGGGTTTGAAAGTAGTCGATTCGCCAGCTGGCCGCATAGGCAGTTTAATCTGTTGGGAAAACTATATGCCTTTAGCCCGCTATGCTTTATATGCACAGAATGTTGAAGTTTATATTGCGCCTACCTATGACAGCGGCGAAGGCTGGATAGGCAGTTTGCAGCATATTGCACGTGAAGGCAGGTGTTATGTAATTGGCTGCGGTAACATCATGCAGGGAAGTGACTTTCCTGATGACTTTCCTGAAAAATCTTCGCTTTATCCAGACCCAGATGAATGGGTTAATCCAGGTGATTCTCTGGTTATAGCCCCGGGTGGTGAAATTGTTGCGGGCCCGCTACATAAAGAAAAAGGCATGCTTTTCTGTGATATTGATCTGGAGCAAGTCGCGGTTTCTAAAAGAGCCTTAGATGTGACAGGGCATTACGCAAGGCCTGATATTTTCACCTTGAGAGTCAATCATGCCCCTCAGTCTCCCATTGAATTTGAGGATAAATGAGCGCTTCAAAGGCGGGAGTATGTGAATAACGAGTACTTGGGGTAAGTAGTGTTTAAGAATAAGTAGTGTTTAAGAATAAATAGTGTTTAAGAATAAGTAGTGTTTAAGAACAAATAGCGTTTAGCAGTAGGGCAGAGTCAGCCTGAGAGGAGGACAGCAACTCTTGGAGACAATTAACACGCTTTTAATGGATAACTGGCTTTTAGTCGCCGCGCACCCAATGAGCTTTGTTTTATGCGCATTGTTATTTTTGGGCTTGGGTTATCTATTTTCAAACCATGTATACGGAAAAAGAAACCGTACAAGTCAATCTCGCTTGGCGAACGCAAGAGATGAATTAGCCCGACTAGAAAATGTCTTGGCTGATGAGCGAGAGGATTTTAATTATCATCGCGCTGAAGCAGATGCGCTTCGCATAGATATTGAACGGCTGTCGGCCATTATTTCTGGTGAAAAACCTCTCGATAGTGATGCCGACCAAGGCGCAATACACAAGCAAATTGCGGGGAATACTCAAACCAATCAATTACTGAGTGCCCACTTGTTTCTTCGAGAGCCCGAGCATTGCATCGAAGAGGCAATGAAAAAAGCATCGGTCATCAATAAATTACTCTTCGTTATCATCTACGACCCAGCGCACCCCACTAAAAGCAATCTATCCTATTCCTTAGGGCATTTTCTACAATATCAAACCACACGTAAGCTGGTTGACCAGAGTTTTGTGTGTGTCTTGGTTTCAGTTTTAGATGAAACCGCAAAAGCGCTTGTGCCTGGAGAAGATGCGCTTGATAACTGTCGTTGGGTTGTACTGAATGAGGCGGGTGATGTTTTGCGCTCAGAAAGTGTGTATGCCAATGCCGATGAAGGTTTAATTCGTACGCGAGAAGTAATTGAACACATAGAGGTGCTTGATAAATAGCTTTCAGCGCGCTCACTTAGTTCGTGGTTTTGTTCGTAAGGTAGCGACCATTTTCGAAATTGTTGAAATACTCAGCCAGCATCGGATGCTGAATAGGCGTGTCGTTTATGTCCGCTTCCAGATTTTGCTCCGCAACATAGGTTGTATGTTGGCTGTCATCAACGAGTACATGGTACCAGGGCTTATCTTTTGGCGGGCGGGACTTCGCTACTTCCAAGTACCACTCATCACTTGCCTGGCAGACGCTATCCACATCGACAATGACGCCACGATAAGCAAAAAGCCGATGATGTATTAAATCACCTATTGAAAACTTGGCTTGTGTAATCTCTGATGGGCTTGTCATAAATTTTTACCTTTCCAGTACGACTTTGCGTGCATCAAATTTGAAGGTGCCGCCTTTGGTTTCTTCTGTTATTTTTTTGCTTGAACCTAAAATAGAAACAGAGGTGTTGTTGTAGATTTGATAGTTGGCAATAACTCTCGATTTTTTACTTTTTACCAGTATTAATTTGACGACTTCTTCCTTGTCTTTTAGTACTTTTAGTTCATCCTGCAGTTTGCCTAATTTAGTATTAAGCTTTTCGGCTTTTTCTTTCATTTGTGGTGTCATGCCCGCAGATTGGGCGAGCAAGCGAATCTTGTGTAAGGCTTCATTTACATCATAGGTATTTTCGTCATTGAGCCGCTTCGCCTGACCTATTTTACGTAACTTAACGATATTGTCGCCTTCTGCACCGACTTGAATCTGAGTCGGCGTACCGCCAGTGGAACCAATGACCTTGGCTGCAACCAGTTTAAATGCGCGAGCATAACCGCCGAATAGGTTACCTTTACCTGTTTCCTGGCCGACGAGTATTTGTTCATCAGCATAGAGGTCGCTATGGCTGGCATACTCTGCCACGACTATTTTTTTGGCGGCGCGAATTTTCGAACGGGTGACAAAGTGCGCAGAGACTGAGCCTTTACTGGTGAGATGGGCGCCATAAGGTTCTTCAGTAGGATCTTGCACCGCTTTTGAACCGCCAAGCAAACCTTGAAGTATGACGATATTACCGCCAGCAATAATGGTGGCTTTGCCAACAACGCCTTTAACCGTGACATCGCCTGTCGCTTCAATTTTTACGCCATCAGCTACATCTTCATTGACACAGACCGAACCATCAAAATCTACGTTTCCGGTACTTAAACCGACATTATTCAGCATTAAGACGTTTTCGACAGATACGCCTCTATCTTTAATGACAGGGTGGCCTTTCTCTGTTGCCAATAATAGGTTTTTATTATCTTCGGATACGGTCGAACCGGTGGTATCGCCCGAAAAGGGTAATATCTCACCCGGTAAAGCTGGAATGACCTTTCCGAATACATCTGTGCCCGGTTTGCCTTTTCCTGGAAGGGTTCGTTGCATCAGCTTATCGCCGGGTGCGACGATGACAAACTCATTTATATCGTGATAATTGGCTCTGCCTTTAGAGTCAATTTTAGGGCCAGACGAAATTTGTTCACTAACGAGAGCTTCAAAGCGGGAGTCGCGGCCTTTCTTTGGTTTGATGCCAGTCGCAATTAGAATATCCTGACATTTATCATATTCAAGGGCTTTTTCGATGGCGTCATAATCGATCCCGAACTCGATGCCTTTATTGGCTAAAGCAGACAATATTGACTCATTATTTGCAATGTCACCACCATAGGGGCGTTCTATAGAAATATGAGCTTGTAGATCATCTTCTGAAAGATCGAAACTGATCAATGCATCACGGCACTCTGCAATATCAAAGCTCAGCGTTTGCTCACCTAACATGGCTAGGACTTGTTCGGGAGAAACATTGTTTTCAGCAGAGACTTGTTCATTTTCTTCAGCGTTTTCATTTTCGCTATTGTCTTGAGAGGTCAAAGCTTGAGAGGTCGAAACTTCAGAGCTTGAGTCTTGATCGAGTGCATCTTCAGGCTGAGTGTCAGTATCCTGTGCATCGAGAGCTTGGGCGTCTAGCTCATCTTTACTTAGACCGCCTGCGTTGCTGTCTTCATCAATAGGCTGTTTTTCATTGGAACGCTCTTCATTAGACAGCTCACCACTTGACTCGTCAACCAAACCACTTTGGTGTTTTTCATTAAGCTTATTTATATATTCATGATAAAGGCGCTGGCCCTTTTCAACTAAGGTATCAGATTGGGTGACGAACTCTTCGATCGTGCTTTCGAAAATATAAAAGTCACCATAATTAGCGTCGTTCAATGCGGCCAATACCGTTTTGTGAGTCAGCGTTTTAGCCCCAAACTTAGGTACCAGGGTAGAGCTCAGTAAGTGGTTTGCTTCGTTGTACGTTAATTGAACATCGAATGAAAAGAGATTCATGTAGTGTGGCCACGGTATTAAATATTGAATAGGCTAAATTTGTATATTAATACGTAATTGTAGACCAATTTTCCACGCTTCCAATACGGTTTCTGAGAATGACGGTATATTTGTTCAAAACCTCAACGGCGTCGATGTTTGAAGGAATGACCGGGTTTCTCCAGCAAGGGTTTTTCGGGCCAGCGATGCCGTGGATATTTACCGCGCATGTCTTTAACGACTTCAAAATAGGAGCTGTGCCAGAAATTGGCTAAATCACTGGTGGTTTGGATGGGTCTCTGGGCTGGCGAGAGTAACTCGAATCGAAGCGGGACGGTATTGGCACCAATTCTAGGTGATTCAAGCTCACCAAACATTTCCTGGAGTCGGACAGAAACTGTTGGGCCCTGGTTTTTGTCATAAACGATAGTGATTTTTTTATCACTGGGGGTGACATACACCAAAGGGGCTTCTCGTTCCAAAAGTTGTTGCTGCTCCCACGACAAGCATCCCTTGATGAGCTCGAAGATATTGGTCTTTTTTAGTTTCGCTAAGCTGTTTATATTGGTGATGTAGGGGAGTAACCATTGATCAGCCGTTTGAATCAGTGACGAAGCTGTTAGCTTCGGAAACGACTCAAGCACTTCGCCTAACCAAGTGGCCCTTGCTAACCAATCTTCACACTTATCTGTCCAATTAAGTATTTTAAGCCCTTCTGATTTCAACAGGCTGTTTAGGCAAGAATGAAATTCCTCTGCTGGAATATGGCTTAAAGCTTGAGACTTGAGCTTGATCGAGAGGTAGCTTGACGTTCTCCGGCCAACTATATTTTGCTTTTTACCATCCAGTTTGTATTCATCTTTATCTACCAGAAGATGCCCTACGCAGTCATATACATCGTCAAGTGAAATGGCTGCTGCGTTAAAAATATGACCTTCTTTTTTTTGTGCATTGCAGTCGCTAATGACCAGCCAGTCAGCGCCGAAGAGTGGGTCATCATCGTATAACTTTGCGCCTTTGCCGTTAGCGAGTTGATAGCGGCCACATTTTTCTGAGCGTCTCTTAGCCAGACGATCTGGGTAGGCGAGTAACAGCAGCTTTCCGGTGTGGGCTTGTAGTTCGCTAAGTGAATAAGTGCTCGCTTGAGTGGCGGTGTTTAAGCTATTTTTTAAGGACTTCGACGTGCTCAGAACCTGTTCGACTATCGCGGCTTTTAAGGGCCATGATTGAAGCGCTGTTTTTCGGTGTGACTTATAATCTTGTAGTGCAATAAAGCGTTCGCTGATGTCGGCACTGCGCGAATTATAAAAAATATCATTTTCTGACAGCAGTGCAGCCAGTTCACACGCCATACCTTTTTCCAAAGGGCTTGGTGCCAGCAACAGCATTGTTGCGAGTCTCGGGTGTAGCCCTAATTTAGAGGCTTGGGTGCCGAGAGGGGTGATTTTTCCTGGCTCATTTCCCAATACTTCAGGGCATACCAAAGCTAAAGATATTAATAGCTGTTTTGCTGATTCAAAGTGGGCGGCGGGTGGCGGGGTAAGCCAGTTTATAGCTTGGTAGTCAGATAAACCCCAGGCCAGTAAATCGAGTATTAAGTTGGCCAAATCAGCTGATAGTATCTCTTCGCCCTGAAAGTCTGGCAGAGAATGTTGCTTGGATTCGCTCCATAGCCGAATACACGCGCCTTCTTGTAAACGACCGGCTCTACCTTTGCGTTGCTCAGCCGATGCTTTGGATATGTACAAGGTTTCTAAGCGAGACATGCAGCTCAAGGGGTCATAAACCGAGGTTTTCTCTAAGCCGCTATCTATAACGCAGGTCACGCCTTCAATGGTTAAACTGGTCTCGGCAATATTCGTGGTAAACACGATACGCCGTTTACCGGTCGGGTCGGGTAGCAAGGCCTGCTCTTGTTGGTCGATAGATAGGCCACCATATAAGGGTAGAAAAACCAAGTTATCCTGATCGTGAAAGGTACTTTTTGCCTCCGTGATGCATCTTTTTATGTCGGCTTGGCCGGGGAGAAATACCAGTGAGTCGCCTTTTGTCGTCGATAAGGCTGACCTTAAAGCCTTCATTACCTTCAAGCTAAGATAACTATTATCCATCGACAGGTAGTCAACGCTCACGGGGTACACTCGCCCCGGGCACTTGATAATAGGGGCGTGATCTAAGTAACGAGAAATTTTATCTGTATCAATAGTTGCAGACATGACCAATAACTTTAAGTCTTCTCGAATGGTTTGCTGAACTTCCAAGGCTAACATTAAGGCTAAGTCGGTATGGATGGACCTTTCGTGGAACTCATCCAGAATGATCAGGCCCACATCGTGTAACTCAGGGTCGCTTTGAAGTCTTCTTGTCAGAATACCTTCAGTGACTATTTCTAGTACGGTGTGCTTGGATACACGTCGGTCATTTTTGACTTGATAGCCCACTCGCTCGCCGACTTTTTCACCGAGTTGCTTCGCTAAATAGTAAGCGATTGTTTTTGCTGCCACTCGCCTGGGTTCAAGCATCACAATTTTCTTATTGCCTAACCATTCTGCGCCAATAAGGCTTAAAGGTAAGGCCGTTGACTTACCCGCGCCAGGTTCTGCTTGTAATACCAGGTTGTTATTGTGGGCTAGGCAGTCTGCTACTTGGGGTAAAAATTGGGTGATGGGTAACAAATTAGTACTCTAGTGGTTTAAGTGGATGGTTTTCCGGGTTTAAGTATAAGACGCTAAGGGCTTGAATTAATAAACAAGCGCGTAAGAATCTAGCGTAGATAGAATATAGCCAAGTTAATTTACAATACCATGCACGCCTTCTCAAAGCTGGAGTAGCGCTCTCGTAAATAACGAAGTTTAGCTCTAAACTAGCGCAGATAAAATATCTTATGAGAATGCTTAGGTAAAGGGATAGTAAATGAAGTTGTTCAGAAGTCTGGGTTGTTTTTTCTTAAGTCTTTCTCTGGGGGCATGTGTTAGCAATGAGGGTGGCGATCAAGACCCCACTATTGGCGAAGTGCAAACTAATATTATTCATTATCATCCAAGTTATACCGCTAAGTGGCCTGACGAGATCCAGCGCACGCTAGATTATACCTTCGCGCTGCAGGCGAATGACCCTCAGGGTCTAGGTGATATTCTTCATTTATGGGCAGTTGATACTTTTACTGCATTAGGAGAATACCATGCCATTGTTGGCGGGAGTGTACAGTTTTATCCTGTAGAGGTTTGGTATCAGGCCGATTTTCAGGGCTTTGAGAGACGGGTTTATAACTTATTTAGCCTCGACAGGGTGAACTTGCAAACCTGGCATATCGAGAGTATTGACCATGACGGCAACAATACCCAACGAAGCTTCGAATTTACCTTACCTGATGGTGAACCTGCTCAAAATGAGCAATATGTCTATTCAAGTAGCTATGAAAACCCAACAGAAAATGGCGTAGCGGCACTCGAAGCGATGACCATTGCCGGTAACGGTTTGTCGATCATCGCTGACGAGGTGAGCGAGTCTTATACCATTGAGTTTACCGTGAGTGATGATCGTGCCAAAAACTACGCCCTGTGGTTTTATGACAATGCAGAAAGTCCGGTTGAAATAGGTGTGGTTGATCAGCTTAGCTTATCGATTGCGAGTAGCCCTATTGTGTTTGGCGAGAAAACGACTTTGCAGCTGCCTTGGTCAGAAATACCCTTAAAAGACGGCTATGCAAGAGAAGATATCTTCGGTGTGCATGTTGTTTTGTTGGATCAACCGGTGGCGTTCAAATTTTTAGCAAATGAATTATGGTCGACTTATTACGGGGTGTCTGAATACCTGGTTTTACCGTAGAGTGCGCCATACGCACCGCTGAAACGACTATCGCCCCAGTATTGTGGTACTAACTTGAGCTTCGGACGCGTTACCTATGTCTCCGGTCTATACATATGGTGCACCCTATAAGGCGAGTTGTATCTGTTTTATGATGCAACTCAACGTGGGGTCGGACCCCAAAGTTTCTTTTTTGGGCTCTGACCCCTTTATCCAGGTATCCAACGCTACCCCAAGGTAAAATAAAAGCTCGCACCTCGATCCACTTCGGCTTCTGCCCAGATCTCTCCACCGTGTTTTTCGATAATACGTTTTACGGTCGCGAGGCCAACGCCGGTGCCGGCGAAGTCGTCGCTGCTGTGTAAACGTTGAAAGGTGGCGAAGAGTTTAGCTGCATAGCGCATATCAAACCCGGCACCATTATCCTTAACCACATAAATGACTTGTTCGGGCTTACTCAGAGTAGGACTAGGAACGGGGTCAGACCCCAAAGTCTCTTCGGGCTTACTAGGAGTGGGCTTTGACCCCTCTATACCTTCGACTCGCCCAAAACTAATCTCTGTATCAGGCTTTTTACTTGAATATTTCCAGGCATTGTTGAGCAGGTTTTCAAGTACGCAATAGAGCATGCGTTTGTCGCCGCTCACTTGAACATCTGCATCGATATGTATATTCGCTTGTCGCTGAGGTTCTTGCTCACGAATGGCTTTGATGATGTTTATAGCCATACCACTTAAGTCGACGGTATCACTCTCTAGCTCTTTTTGCTCCAAACGAGCCAGATCGAGCAGGCCGGTGATCAGTTCATCCATTTGCTCGCCGCCACGTATGACTTTTTTGAAGAGCATCTGGGCGTCGGGGTTTAGCTCGCTTTCGTAGTCATCGAGGATCACTTCACTAAAACCCTTGATCATTCTCAGTGGCGAGCGTAGGTCATGGGATACAGAATATGAAAATGACTCCAGCGCTTTATTCGACGTTTCCAGGTCTTTAACTGCCTCATTTAGTTCGGCGGTACGTAACGCTACTTTTTCTTCTAGCCCGACGTTAAGCTCGCTCACTTCATTAAACAAACGGGCATTTTCGAAAGAAATAGCCGCTTGTGCGAGTAGCATTTTGATGACATCGAAGCGAGCTGGCGGGAAGGCATTTTTGGTCAGTTGGTTATCTAGGTATAAGGCTCCGAGTAATTTATCGCGATAACTCACCGGTAAGCAAATCACCGACTTAGGCTGCTGTGCCTGCAAATACGGGTCGGCAATAAAGGCTTCGCTGGCGCGACTTGTTTCTAGGCTGGCCTCACCTTGTAATACTTGTTCGGTCTTGGTGCGCAGTACATAGGCAATGAGTGAGATGGGTAAGTCGGTAGCGCTGTCGAGGGGTGTCGCGTGTAGCTGAATATCGTCGTCAAGTCCTGCACTGTTTTGAGCTTTTAGCCGCGCTTCGACCATTGGCCCCTGCGGTGATTCCAGTACCAAGGCGGCATGTTGCGCACCGGAATTTTCGAGTATTGCCTGCATCACTTTAGCGACTAAGGCTTTGAGACTTAGCTCACCTGAGATCGCTTGGGTAGACTTAATCAGTGTTGAAAAGTCCAAGGTACTTTGATCGCGAATATGAGTTTGAGTACGACTTTGCGTGGTACTTCGTGTGGCAGTTACCGTGGTATTGGTGTCGTCTCCATTTGTTGTTGCTTGATGAATATATTGTTTGGCAGGGAACAAAGCCTGATAACGCGCCTGAAGATGTTTAACTTTAATACTACAGCCCCAACGTTGGTACAATCTGAGCGCATCATTGAGATGCAGTTCGGCATAACGTGGGCGTTTTTCCTGCAACCAGAAACCGGCGTATAACTCATGTGCGAGGGCTTGGTACTGCAAGAAGCCATGCTGTTCGGCGGAGTCGATGGCACGTTCATATAAGGCGCTTACTTCATCTATAGTGTTGCTTTGGATGCGGCCTTGTTCAGCTTGAAATAATAAATACTTATGTTCGAAGTTTGGCGGGTAAAGCTCAGCTAAATCACCCAGCTTGCTTTGGCAAAAGTCTAAATCGGCTTGTTTTGTTTGTTTAGATGATGCACTTAAAGGCGGGTTTTGTTCCGCACTCTGCACCAGCAGTAACAAACCGTATTGAATCAGGTGATCGATATAAATACTGAATTTGGGAAACAGGGTGATTTGTGTCTGAACTAAGGCAGCGTCTAGTCTGGCGCGTTCAGGCTGATCATACCAAAAAGCCAATTGTGAGCGAGAATGATGCAAATAAGTGACGTGAAAACCGGCTTTTATTTTAGTCAGGTAGCCACTTTCAAACTGTGCATCATTCAGCGCGTTCATTCCCTCAGGTTTGGCTTCAGTTAAGGCGCCTATAAACTTTTCGATAATGATGGGCACAGGGAAAAAGATCGCCTTTCGCTTAACTAATGCTAAGGCTAGGGCTACATGCTCTTGAATCGATTCGAGCTTGTCACCTTGAGATACTTTCAAAAACAGCATATTGCAGAAATTCAGCGTAGCGCGGGCGACTTCACCATTTTCCATGCCAATTTCATAACCGTCTTGGTGCAGGTTTAGCGCATCCTGATAAGGGGATCTGAAGTAAAGCACTAAACCGGCGAGCATATTGTCGGTATTGGCTAACTCCCGGCAAT
>Ga0209290_1001287_pt1 | contig 12566 bp, 5 predicted proteins | sample EN1Hudsemesocosm_2_FD_184632 | JGI IMG/M metagenome (GOLD analysis project Ga0209290, IMG submission 184632) | Methane-oxidizing microbial communities from mesocosms in the Hudson Canyon - EN10B Hudson Canyon (SPAdes) (version 2) | ecosystem: Environmental > Aquatic > Marine > Cold seeps | place... | reverse complement strand
AAAAAGTTAATCCAGCATCGCTAGAATTGGATGGCTCTGGAATCACCTTGACACCTGCCAGTATTCATCAGGAAATTCGCAAGCAAAATCTGCTGGATCGTAGCCTACTGGATGATAAATTCCCACTAGGTGGTGCAGAAAGTTTGAATCTTTTTACTTGATTGTGAAGGAGCGACAAATAACTGAAACTTTGTCGCTCCTTTTAGGGTAGTGGGTTATTTAGTGAATGGAGGTAAATAGTATACTGAATCTTCAGGAGAATGAGCCTTGCTATTATCTTCTTTGTTAGTCTGCCCGGTAATAAAATTATTCAGTCGCATATAAAACAGTGAAAACAATACTTCAATGTTACAAGCTGTTAATTATTCAGCAGCCAGTATCTACAACGGTGATGGCTGGTACACCACCCTTAGGAGGTTGTATGTATTGCACATAGCAGTCAGCGGTGCCAGGGATTGCCCATTGGACAGTGGTGCCGCTTGGTGCGCTCAAGTCAAAACCCGAATGATCTAATAGATCATCTATCTCATCCTTACGGCCAATCGTTCCTCCATCAGCATAGCCTCCTACGATACGAACATTCTGTTTGTAAGCGGGAACAAAAACTACGGCCCCATATGCTGCTGATGCACATGGGGCTGAGGTCATACAAGATAAATGAACGATCTTTGAGGTAGTTTTAATGGCGCCTAGTAATCCCTGCAACGAAGATTTTCGCGCATCAGTGCTGAAATTGGCAAATTTTGGAAGTGCAAAAGCTGACAATATACCTAAAATTACAATAACCATTATCAGTTCAATCAGGGTGAAGCCTTGTTGTACTTTAGTTGGCATAAAGGTTCCTTCAAAGTAGAACGCGTTGTTTTATGCGTGTATCTATCTTAATTGAAATATTAGGTGCTGTGCTCAATGCATGGGTTAAAAGTCTTCTGCATTCAACACCAGTAGAAAAAATGGCTAGTTTTAGCCATAAACTAAAATATCTGCCTTATTCCCAAGTGAGACTTCTATAAAGAAGCAATAGTACTATCTTAATCTAGCAGGTTATTCGTGTATAACCCTAAATATTAAGTTTAGTGGAATTCGCCTAATTTTCTCGCCCAGTTGGAGAGTCTTGGTTTTCGAACTGAAATTCCAATCCTTCCATATAAGTCATTTGCATGCCATCAACTGAATAGGCGAGTTCTTTGTGAGCAAGGCTGCTAAAAACAGAATTTTAAATGACACTTATGTGTCTCACAATTACAGGGTATACAATTTGTATTTTAGTTTTCTCATTTATAAGTAATAGCGTATTAGCCACTGAGGCACACAAAGCTGAGTTGTGCACGACATGAATAAATTTATAAGGTGAATATTGGTAATTACTACTGGTTATTAAAGCCAGATACACGCAATGAATATTTATCAGGGCTCTCTATTAAGTTACTGAATGAGAACTCTCCGCTACTTGTTGTTTTGGTGCTAGCAATGGGGAGGGGCGAATTTCTCCAATATAATTCAACGCTTCTATCTTTTGTAGTTAAGCCATTATTCCCAAGTTCGCCTGTAATGGGGAAGCTTTCAGGGTTAAAGTTAATGGTTGTTTTTAATGTCACTGGGTTTTTAATGTTGGATATTTTCACTTGAAACTGATATTTACCTTTTACTGGAACGGTAATATTTACTGCACCATTTGAGTTATTTATTTTAGAAAAAAGCACTTCTTCCACCGGTCCATTTAATAATTTCCAGTCAATAGATGGTGGGTTATTACTATTAATTAGTAAGGAAGGGTTGATAGATACACTTGCACTGTTGATAGAATAACTATTGGCTAGTGTATGTTTAATGATGATTCCATCTTTCTCGATTTCATGTTCATATTCACCCGAATTATCCGGGCGCTCTTCATTTTCCCCTGCTGGATTTTCTGGATTGCAACCCATCAATAATAGTATTAGGGTTGCACTCAGTATTATTTTTACTTTAAGTTTCATAATGTCACTCACTAATCATGCTGATTTATAATTGCTTACTTCAATTTATACGGAGTAAGCCAATAAACACCATTTGAATTGATATTTTCAAACTGAGTGTCATTGGTTTTATGGTTGGTGTTAAGATCTTTGTCGGAGTTCGTCTTGTCGCCAATTATATTCCACCCCCAGCCGGCGGTAGCGATTTTTATTTTTACGTAACCCGTGTGGGTATTAGTATTCGTATCTACAACAGAAATTGTTTTGTTATATATATTAGTACCCCCTTCGTCATCGGTTACGGTTAAGCCAATCGTATAAGTTCCATTTTTAATATAAGTGTGATTGCTTTCTACCCCTTTACTGCTACTGCCATCCCCCCAGTTCCAGCTATAATCAACAATATTGCCATCACTATCAGTTGATTTATTGGCATTAACAAAGGTTTTATCTCCCAACATAATAGTCGAAGTGTTTATTGTGAAGAATGAAATAGGTAAGCTATTTTCAATGTCACCATCAAACGCATTGAATTTAATTTCAGTAATGCTATTCCAGTTACTAGTGCTATTTCCATGTCCTACTATCTTTATATATTTTGCATGAGTATCAGGTATATTAACCCTCTCTAAATTACTTGTAATACCCGACGAGGTATAGTCGCCCAGTGATGTCCAATTAGTAGCGTCAGAAGATGAAAAAACCTCAAAGTATGTTTGACGTTTGCCACCTTGATAAAAAGCAATCATTAAAGAGCCAATCTGTTGAGTGTCTTCTAATCCCAATACAAGTTCAGCACCATTAACGCTGCTGGACCAGCGAGTATCAAACTTTCCGTCTAAAACATTTCCTGCTAAATTTCCATCGTCATTACTCGATGTGGCAGATGTTATGTGTAATTTGTTCTTTTCAGTGTCATTAATGGGTGTCTTTTTTACATTCACGGTTACTTTTATCTTATCTGAACCTGCTTTTCCGTCACTGATTTCAACAACAAAGCTATCTTGTCCAAAAAAATCTTTATCGGGAAAGTAGTTGATTGTTTTATTTTCCCCCTTGCCACCTACACTGGCAACGCCATTTTTTGCTTGAGAATTTATTTTCCAGTTAATCTCGTCAGCATCCTTATCTTTAGCATTTAGTGTTAAGTTAAACGATTTTGGGGTGCCGCCTTGATCCATATTAACTGCAATAGAACTCCCATGACTAAAGGTAGGTGCATTATTTTCATTTTCAATACTGGTATCTTTATGAACCTTTATTGTCATGGCTTCAGTATGGCTATCGCCAGCGTTATCAGTCACCGTTAGTGAAACTTCAAAGTCGCCCATTTTTAAAAAGGATATAGTGTGTTTCATTTGTCGACTGCGGCTACTGGCACCATCAAAATCCCATAGGTAACTAACAATGTGACCGTCAGTATCACTGGAGTCTATACCATTGAATGTAACAGTCTCACCTTCTGTTATATTGATAGTACTGACTTTTATAGTGGCAGTGGGGCGATTATTTAGGCTTGCAATGCCAATGGCGCTCTCAGGGTTGCCGCTATAAAGTAAATAACTGCGCCCGTCAGAATCGGTAAATACATAAGGGTCACGCAGAGCGTTGACATCGTGTTCACCACCATTTTTTGAAACTGTTTTTTTGAGATCGCTACCTTCCCAAGGAAGTTCAGGAAACAATATGGGTTCATGAACATAACTTGTCTGCGGATGACTATCGTCTAACACCTTAGTATCCCAATTAGCATAGCTACCACTGCTCATATCAAGTTTAGTTTTAAAAATTCCCTCAGGTTTCTCGCCACGGCTGGTGTAATACACCTCTAGGGTTTTACCGTCGGGCAGTGTTCGTAATGCAAAATGACGAGGCGCCCCTGTTCTGGGTTCGTTTTCACCATAAGGGGAGGTCCCCGTGCCATCATAACCAGCATAGTAGCGCGGAGCAGTGGCGTTTACTTGCAGGTAGTTTTCATAAAGATCCATCCATACAGGATTGCCACCACCTGATACGGTATTTTTTGGCCAGCGCTCATGGCTCCAGCTAGATGACCAAGGAGGGTTGTTTTTTGGCCCCTGCCATATGGGGCCATAATTTGAAAATGCATACCAGGTATTATTGTATTTAAATGTGCGAAAATAGGCGTTACCTAGGGTGGTTGATTTAATCCCATGGTCAGGTTCACCTGGTGTTGCGTTACTTGAACTTACTTGTTTTCCTGCATTAAAATTTAAACCTGTATGTGAAGTTGCCACGTAGGTTTTTTGCTTGCCTGTATCAAACCAATAATCACCATCTGATGAGCTATGGTTGTCATCACCACTGTGAAAAAATAACAGCATCTGCTGATTCTCTTCATCTATCACCACGTCAGGTGACGAGATGTGATTGTTTTCAATTTTTCTGCCATTGGTGAAAGAGATTGAGGCCCCTGCTAAATCCAATACACCGCTACCTGGTTGGGCGGTGTTGTTACTGCCAGTATTAAATATATGGTATGGACCTTCTACACTAGCCGCCCATGCCATCCTTATGTATTTGCCACTATGATCCCCAAAATATAGGTAATAATTTGCGCTGGGGTCAGCTTTTTCATTTTCCTTAAGCCACGAAGGTACTCTGATTAAAGATGGGCCATTAATGCTTTTACCTTCATTTTCGACCCCTAGTTTTTTAAAATGTGACTGCTCAATTATGGGTGTTGAATTGTTAAGTCGCTTTATTATGGTTTCAGCATGAAGTTGTGTGCAGCTGGCCAAAATAATGCTGCCCAAGGCCACATATTTACTCGTACTGCTACAAAATATTTTTATATTATGGTGCTTTGACATTGACTATACCTAAGATACTTAATCGAACTTTATGATTTCATTTTAAATATTTTAGCCAAAAGTAATTGTTTGGGAATAGGCCGAAATATATATATTCCAGTCACTTTAATGAACGCTCTTCTTAATTTGCGATTGATAATATTTGTTTGTTAATGTTGTGTTCACCTGCTTAACAAACAGTTATTACAGTGCAAGTGAATGTTATACACAATTATTTTTATTTATGAAGTTAGGCTAAATGTATAGGTTTTACAGGGGTAATTAATTTTTAACCTCAAAATTCATATGGAAAAAGGCATGTTTTTGTTCGCAGTCATGATATGAATTTCCACCCTTATTCTGCACTTTAAAATATTATTTTAATTACTTGGCGTAATTCGCCCCGTTACTGGCTTGTTTTGACCTGGGTTATTGTTGGGTAATTTGGCGGTGTAGTCATTTAGGTAGACGTTTAATTGTACGCCATGTCACAGAATATGATTATCACGATTTGAGTGGCGAAGTCATGTTATTCAATTGTCAAAATTAACTTTTTAAGGTGTGTTATGAAAGTTTCAACTATCTCCATTGCCATTGTGACTGCAAGCTTATTTTTATCTGCTTGCGGTGGCGTTATTGAAGAACAAAAAGATCCTATAAATTCCGAAGTGGGTCAAGATCCTAGTGGAGACCTAAATGACAATGCCGATACAGCTGGTGAATCTGGGGAGGAACCAGGTAATGACAATAACACAGGCTCAACGGACAATGGGGGTGATCATGGTAGCGACGTAGACATTGTTGACAATCATGCACCGGTAGCGGCCTTTGGTCTTAGCGGTCGTGGTGAGCAAAACCAACCAATTAAAGTTGTCCTAGGGGGCTCTGATGCCGACGGAGACAACATCAGCTTTCACATTAATACACAGCCAAATCATGGCAATGTCAGCATCGCTCAGGGATCTTCGGCAGCAATTTATGTGCCAGACAATGATTACAATGGTTCAGATAGCTTTCGTTATGTAGCTTTTGATGGCCAGCTGCAAAGTCAGGCTGCTAGTGTTTCGATAATATTGAACAGTAATGATGACACGAGCGATGACAATGCCAGTAGTGACAATAATAACACTGGCAGTAATAGTGAAATACCACAGGCAGTTAATCTAGAAATTGAAATCGACACGCTGCAAAATCCAACGATTACCCTTGAGGGGCATGACAATAAAACACGGCTGCAGTCCTTACGATACGATTTGGTAGATAGTAACTCTGCTCATGGGGCTGAATTGGTGATACAGGGCAGCAGTGTGAGTTACCACGCTACTCAGGGTTTTGGGGGGCGTGATAGCTTCCAATATACCGTCACAGATAGTGACGGTAATGTTAGTGCTCGCGCCACTGTGAATCTGACGGTACAAAACCCTGGTAGCATCTTGGACTTCTTTGAGCCGCAGCTGGTGACGGTCGCTAAGGGGACTTTTACTCAAGGTGACCAGCAGGCGATTCGAGAGACTGCAGGAGTGGGACATGGATCCAATGAATTACCCCTGCGCCAAGTTAACTTGAGCAGCTATGATTTGGGCAAGTACGAAATCACCCAGGCTCAGTATCTGGCCATGCTTAGCTGGGCACTGGACCCTAATGGCGATGGCAGTCAACGTGATGCCCATATTGTCATTACACAAGGTAAAGACAGTTATAAGAGTCCTGTTGGCCTAGTAACCTCGGCTGTGGGTGGCGAGTTACTTACCCATACCGGTATCTTCGATAACAGTCGCATCCCCGCCGCGGATATTGTTTGGGATTCAAGCGAGCGCAGTCTAAGTTTACGAGCGGATTGGAATCACCCGGACGGCATGGCGATTTCTGGAGAAGCAACGCTTAAGTCCAATGTTCGCGCAGCGCATCCGGTAGTGAAGCTCACTTGGTACGGGGCCGCCTTTTACGCCTGGGCGCTTAATGTGCGCTATGGTCATGAGCAAACCATTGACCTCAATAGCTGGGAAATCGATATGACAAAAAATGGCTACCGTCTGCCCACAGAGGCTGAGTGGGAGCGAGCAGCCCGTGGCGCTTGGGACGGTGGTGCAAAATATCCGTGGTGGAGCCAAGATGCCTCTACCCATGTTGAACCAAGCAAAGCATGGAGCAATGGCCATGATGATGGTGACATTTATGAAACCGGCCTGCCAGCAACATCTCGTGTGGGTCGCTACCCCATGAACGGTCTGGGATTCTATGATATGAGCGGAAACGCCTTTGAGTGGTGTGCCGACTGGTACAACGAAGATGCTTATGACGGTGAGCTCGTTGATGGCATGGGAGAGATGGCCTCAGACCCTTTTCAGGCCGACCCGGTACTCTATAGTGACGTTGCCTTTCGCACTTTGCGCGGTGGTGAATGGGAGGGCAACTTCAGAAAGTCAGCCGAGGATTATCATCACTCCATGCGTTCGGCATATCGCCGTAAGAGTCCTCCTGCCTACGTTTGGTCAGGCCACGGTTTCCGTATTGCATTTGGTGCCACTGGTGCAGTAGGCACTAGAGCACCCGCGGTGAGCCTTGCCTCAACTGCCTTTATGGAAGGGGTGAAAAAGGGCCAGCAGGTGACACAAGCGTCAATCTCAGGTTCACACAGCAAAGGGTACGACGTGAGCTTAAGTGGTAAAGATGCACATTTCTTTGCTCTGGATGATGAAAGTCTGTTGTGGAATAGCAATAGAGCGGCGAATGCCGATACCAAGGGCCGCTTCGAGATTACCCTGACCGTGCGCGAGCGTGGCGCGGGTGGAAAGTCTTACGAGTATGAATTCAGCCTCTTTGTCGACTGGCAGGGCCGCGATACCGATTTGGGTAACGGCCTGCGTTTACATAAATCGGGTAACATCTTAATTTACGATGTGGATCCCAATGCTTATCACCATGGTGGCGGTTTTACGATCGGCAGTGGCGAACTGGAAGGCGTGTTAGGTGGCATGTACGCCCAGCTTGCCGATGACTTTGATGTTGTCTTTGTGGTGTCCCCGTTGAGTCTGGAAGATGCACGTTTGGAGTCACCTTATCAGGGTAAATACTACCGTGTAAGCAATACCACTAAGGGCATTGGTGTATCGGCTACCTTTAATGATGCCCAGTATTATGGCAGTGACGGTAAGCTTCAAGCCGTGCTGCACATTAGTCACTACAACGGTATGCGCAACGGCCCCAGCCTACATGAGCTAGGCCATCACTGGATTCAAAAAGGTCTTGATAAGGACTATGCCAATCACGCTGGCTACAGCGGTATGGATGATAATGTTGCCTCACAGATGGGGGGGTTTGCCCGCTCTAGCCTGGTCAACCTTGGCAACAACCAATATCAAGCTGATAATGGGGTGACTACCACTTTCTATCGTCATGGTTATTCCAGTGCCAATCCCAATGGTGGTCCCTATGGTGCAAGTGACCTCTATGCTATGGGGCTAAAGCCCAAGAGTGTGCTCAAAGACATGCCTTACTTTACCGACCTTGTCTGGAATGATAAGAAGGTGGGTACCTTTAGTTCCCGACTTGGCATGCAAACCCGTACGGTTGAGTCCTTTATCGGTGATCTGGGTGGTGAGCGAAAACCTGCTTATGGTGATTCTGCCGTACAGACTAGCTATAAGGCTGCAATATTGCTGGTTGACTATTCGGGGGCCAAACGTAGAACCAATGAAATGGTTGTTAATCTAGCGCACGACGCTGCTTGGTTTGGGCAGGCCAGTGATGATGGGGACGACAGCGTTTATAATTTCTACGAAGCAAGCGGAGGAGCCGCAACAATGACAACCGGTGATTTAAGCGACTCTATTTTACCTTAGGCTAAATTTTACGTGATCAGCGACTAAGAATGCTTAAAACGTGGTTACTTCTTTAGGGGGTAGCCACTTTTTTGGGTTGTGTAAAAGAGTATCTGTAAGTAATTTGAATTCCCTAGACCCTTGATACGCTTATCCACGTCTGTTGAATGATTACCAATAGGGCTTAAAATTCTATTCCCAATACAATTGGTTATTGATTGCCAGCCAAGTACCTAGTAAATACATACTTAGTTTATAAATGCTGGTTATTGCTGGCTTAAATAGCCCTTTGTTAGGCGTCTATAACCCCCGTGTATTTAGCCGACTCTGACATTAGGTGGATATGACAATCCCCTCATCCCATAGAAAATATTAATGACTAATTGAGTATAACTTTTATGTATTTATTATTTTTTAACTATGAGGTTTGTTATGAATAAATCCCTCCTTTGTATTGCAGTAATGACGGCCACTCTTGGTTTATCGGCCTGCGATAGCACACTCTCAGAAGAAATTGAAAATCAAGTTTTGGCTAATCAGCCAGAAGTAGATAACGACAGCGGCACAGAGAATGACAATTCATCGCAAGGCGGTGCCCAGGGAGGTGTTGATGAAGATAGTGGTGCTGGAAATGATGTGGCACAAGATGATACTGAAGAGGGTGATGCAACACAGGGTGGAGCTGTGGGCGGTGATATTGCAGAAGATGATGTGGCTGAAGGTAACGTTATAGAAGATATTCCAGTTGAAGAAAACCCAATCGAAGAAAATCCAAGCGAAGAAAATCCTGCAGATGAGGTGATACAAAGCAACGGCCACACCCACCCTAAAATGGTAGGTATGAGTCAAAGTGGTGCAGTGATGCATGGTATGAGCGATAAGCGCATGGCCGAACACATGACGGTGATGGAGCTGGTTTCGCATAAAAAAGTAACCCTGGCCAGTGTTCGAAGTGGTGATTGGTCAAACCCTGCTACCTGGGGTGGTCAACTGCCTAGTGTTGGTGAGCGTATTTTAATTGATGAAGGGCATCAGGTGACTGTCGACAAAGTCATGAACACTTCTTTCAGGACCATTCGAGTTGATGGCTCATTAACATTCGCTACCCATGTGAATACCGAGCTTCACGTGGATACAATGTTAGTCAATTACGGTGCCGAATTTATTATGGGTAGCCATGAGGCCCCCATTCACTCAAAAGTGACTGCCCGTTTAATTATTGAAGATTTCAAAGGTGAGGGCATAGAAAGTACTCGCAGCAATAGCCCGGATTATGACCCGTATAAATTAGGTCTGGGTATTATGGCTCATGGTAAATTTATTACTCATGGTGCAGAAAAAACCGGTTATGTTGCATTAGATAAAGCCTTTGCCGGCGACAAAAAAATTAAACTGGATGTCGTTCCGGTTAATTGGCGTGCAGGGGATGACCTTGTACTAGCGGGTATGAATAGCGATGCAACCGGTGATGAAAAACTGCGTATTAAATCAATCGATCAGGCAAAAAATACTATCTACTTAAATAATGCCCTGTCGTATGACCACGTGCCTCCCAAACATAATAAATTTGGCCTGAAACTTAAAGTGCATCTAATTAACACCAGTCGTAATGCCATTATTGAGACGGCAGAAGAGCATCGTGAAACTGTTTTTGTACACAATGATAAAAATGGTAAACACGGAGCCACACAAGAGTTTACTAATAGGGGGCATGTGATGTTTATGCACTCTAATAATGTGGACATTAGTTATAGCGGTTTTTATCACCTTGGCCGAACCAATAAAATCTACGCGGCTGATGATAGCTATGAGGCTGAAAATGGCGACATGGTTATAGGCAAAAATCCTAGGGCCCGTTACCCTGTGCACTTTCACCGTGCGGGCATGGGTGGTAAGCCAGCGCATGTTTTAGGCAATGCGGTAGTGAATGCGCCAGGCTGGGGGTACGTGAATCACTCAAGCCATGCTGTCATGTTAAACAATGTTGCCTACGATACCAGCGGCGCAGGGTATGCATCAGAGGCCGGTGATGAAGTAGGGTCTTTTATTAATAACGTTTCAATTAAATCTCACGGTTCAACCATGAAAGGCATGACGCCTAGTCGCCTTGGCGCTCGTCCAAAGAATGAATTTGGCCATGAAGGCAGCGGATTTTGGGTTCACTCAAAGGCCATTGTTTTGCAAGACAATATTGCTACAGGGTTTTCACACTCAGGTTTTGCCATGTTTAGGGAATACATCGATGGCGCTGAAACCCACATGATTCGTACCGACCTAATTAACGACAGCAACGGTCTTTATGCTAACGTAGATGAGATTGTGGTTGAAGATATGAAAAACGTTCCCTTTCAAACCATGCAGCGCAATACTGCCTATGGTGGTAATACGGCCATGGAATGGAGCAAGATTGATATCGGCGCCAATAACGACTTTTTAGGTTACGCCATAGCAGCTGGTGAGGTCCGTTGGTATTCCAGCAGTGTCACTCATAAAAACCTAACCTACATTGGTAATATTGATAAACCCTCTGGCATCGGTATAGATTACAATCCTAACAGCGGTGGTACACGCTATTATGATTTGCATGTTGAAGGTTTTGATATCGGCATGAATATCTCACCACGCCAGAACAATAATGGCACCGCGGTAAAAAATGCCTATATGGCGAATATTACCGACTTCCATTTTATCAAGCGCTATAACTATGGTCATAAAGCTTCGGTTTCAGGTGACGTGACGTTTGGTAATCTGACCGGGAAAGCGCTTAATGGCAAAGACCGCGTAAACTTCACGGTTAGCGGTATTACTCATGCCTCGGCCAATAAAAAAATACCCAACCCCGAAGTATCAACCATGGTGATTGATATTGCCGACTGGGGGCAGCCATATCGTATATATATGGTTAAGGAGCAGTCTCCTGATTTTGTTCCGTACCCATCAAGCCTTGACAGTAAAGTTCGTAAATCATTGCCATCTGAATGGATCAACAAAAACAATCGTTGGTTTAAGGCCAACGTAGGCATGCCGATGAATGGTGAGTATTTACCAAATAATGTTCAGACTTTTAGTGGCACCAAAAATATTGGTTTGATGCCTGTTAAATAATAGGCGCAGTACCTGCTTCTCTTTGATTATTGAAACTAGACAGTGGCTGTAATAAGGCGCTGTCTTTTACATTGGTTAGCAACCGCATAAAAAATCAGATTCATCTGCATCATCAACTTCCGGTCCTTATTCTGTGATCGATTTAATCTAGTCTGAGTGGGTTAGCTTAATTTTCACTGTTAAGTTTTGCATGGTTATGTAGTGCTTAACCCAATTATAAATTCGATACAAACGCACTGGGTAGTGCCATATATCCATGTTTAGGCTTAAGTAGCCCCTGTTTAGGCGTCTAAAACCCCCTTCTAGTTGCCAGCCTCTATCATTCGGCAGATATGAACAAATCCCTTGTCCGTGGAAAATGTTGATAACAGTGAGGGGTAATTAATTATATGCACTTGCTACTTTTTATTAAACTATGAGGTTTGTTATGAAAAAATCCCTATTATGTATTGCAGTAATGACTGCCTCGTTAGGTTTGTCAGCCTGCGGTGGGACACTCTCAGAAGAATTAGAAGATCAAATTTTGGTTAATCAGCCTGAAATAGGTAACGATACTGGCACTTCAAATGACGACGCAACCACAAGCGGTGATCAAAGTGGAACCGAGGATGAGAATGGTTCGGAAGGTGGTGTTACTGAAGGTGGCACAGGAGGTGGAGGTGGAGTTGAAGGTGGCGATGAAGGTGGCGATGTGGCCGAGGGTAACGTTATTGAGGGGGATGTTGTAGAAGATAACTCAACCGAAGATAACTCAACCGAAGATAACTCAACCGAAGATAACTCAACCGAAGATAACTCAACCGAAGATAACTCAACCGAAGATAACTCAACCGAAGATAACTCAACCGAAGATAATTCAACCGAAGATA
>Ga0209290_1001281_pt1 | contig 12604 bp, 10 predicted proteins | sample EN1Hudsemesocosm_2_FD_184632 | JGI IMG/M metagenome (GOLD analysis project Ga0209290, IMG submission 184632) | Methane-oxidizing microbial communities from mesocosms in the Hudson Canyon - EN10B Hudson Canyon (SPAdes) (version 2) | ecosystem: Environmental > Aquatic > Marine > Cold seeps... | reverse complement strand
TTAAATGCCGTGTCACCTTTTAAGGCTTTCACATATTTTGCACTTAGGTTTAAATCATATCCTGCCTCATTAAAATATTCAGTCGTGATTAATAAACCTTCAATCGGTGTAATACCCACTGCTAAACCCCAATCGGTATCACTTTCATCCAACGGCCCAGCTTCTAGCGTTGTACGTAATAAAGCAGCACCTGCAAAAAATATGGTATCTGGAATATAATAATTAACGCCAAATATTGCTACTGTCGCATCTGCTGAGCCGGCACTTGCTGAGGCATAAGCGAGTGAAACACTACTTGCCTTTTCTAAAAAATCTGCTTCTTCTAGCGGGTGATCGTCTGTGTTAACAGGAGCGAAAATAATTCACCCATAACCCCAATTGCATCCGCATCGTGATCTAAATCAGCATAACTAGCTGTTATTTCTGCCTTATAAGACCCAGAAAAAGCGGCGGTTGAAACTAAAGAAAGTGCGATTGCTGCGCTAAGAGATATAAATTTCATACTATTTTATCCATAAAGTAAGTATTTCATTTCACCGTCCGGTGAAAACTGCCGGGGCATTATAATGAGCTTTGTTACTTTATGTAAGTTTTATTGCAGAGTGTAACAAAGAGGGGAGGCGCTCATGGCCTTATAGTATGAGAAGAAAATACGACTCAAAAACACACGCCAGAAAGTATTCTGGCGCGATCAAGAAGTACGATTACGCTTATTCGTACTTACACAAATACGCCGTATCTTGAGGTACTTTTAAATCAAATGACTGGTTAGCTTCTACAATAAAAGTTTCGCCGTCTTTAAACGAAACAAACGCTTCTGAGCCTGGAAGCTTTGCAATTAATTCACCACTAACGACTGTCATATATTCTTTTTGGCTGGTACCAAAAGTGTAATCACCTGCGATCATCACACCCACTGTGGCCGGCAGTGTTGAGGTTTTAAATGCAATCGACTTAACTTTACCATCAAAATATTCATTTACTTCTAGCATATTTTCTCCAAAAAGGTGCAATGATTGTGTTCTAATAAAAATCGACGCCTAGTATAAACCAAACAGCACTGAGGAGCCTTATCAATGTCAACTGAGACCATTATAGATTTAATTCGCCATGGTGAACCCGTAGGGGGGCAAAGGCTGCGCGGTACGCAAGATGACCCTTTATCAGAGCTAGGTTGGCAGCAAATGCGTGAAAGCATCGGTGGTCATGCACCATGGACTAAATTATTAACCTCACCACTTTCGCGGTGCCATGCCTTTACTCAAGAACTCAGCACCAAACTAAATATAGAGCTTATTATTAACAAAGAATTTCGGGAGATCAGTTTTGGCGAATGGGAAGGTTTACGGATTAAAGATCTTATGGAGCAGGAGCCTAAAGCGCTACGCAATTACTGGCAAGACCCTGACAATCACGCACCAAAAGGATCAGAACGGCTAACGGACTTCACCCAACGCATCAATACCGCATGGGATGAGCTAATTATTAATAACCAGGGTGAACACACACTATTGGTCTGTCATGGAGGGGTCATACGTGCAATTTTAAGTCGAGTACTCGGTATGCCAAAAGAGAACTTATGGAATTTTGATGTGCCTTATGCGAATGTCAGCCGAATCGTTTACCATCATTTTCCAGACGGCGGGCAAACCGCCCAATTAAAGTTCCATCAAGCCGCTTTTTCTTAGCGGCCTTTGCACTTCAACTACCCAGCGACCCTACCACCGGACTACCAATGAGATAGGCCGTACTTATCACTATACTTTTTTATAATTTTATCATACGTACCATTTGCTTTTATTTCAGCGAGCCCCGCGTCGATCGCTTTATATACCTCTTCTGAATTAGCAAGCTTACTTATCATGAAGTGTATATCACCCGTATTAACCAAAGACACAGGTAAATATCCGATTTTATCTTCATGGCCTTTCTTTTTTATCTGCATCACATCATAAGGTAGGTGACCTAAATAGCCATCAATGCGCCCGCCTAAAAGTTTAGGGATATTTTGTCTATTGTTATTTACACGCTGTACTTTCTCACCCATTTTTGCCAACAAGGCCCCCATCTCGCTGCCATAGGTATTGCCAAATTCGACCCCGATACCATTGAGAATATTCGCCAGTTCCTGCAATGAGTACTGCTCATATTTCTTTAAGTCTGCTTTTCGTACAAATAAAGCGACATTTTCACTACGATACGCTTTGGTAAAATACGCATATTCTGCTCTTTCTTGGGTCCAAGACGCACCTGTCGCAAGGTCTAATTCACCAACCTTTACCCAGTTCAAATGCCGCTTCCAGGGGATCTCTAGCTCAGTATTTCTCCAAGTACACCCAGATACTTTAATCACCGCATCTAAAATTTCGATATCAAGCCCTTCTGGTTTGTCATACGTTCCCATTAAAAAGGGTTCCCATTCACCTCCCCAACCATTGACCAGCTCTTTATTACATTTAGCCATTAATAACGTACTGTTTAAAAGCATAAGTAAACAGCTGAATAAGAGAAAGGTTTTTTTAAGCATAGAATTAATCTTCATCATGTCCCTCCCCTAGCCCAGAGATTTGTAAAATTAAACTATAGTTGGGAAACAATTATTTGTCAGGCAAGCCGCTAAGTTTAAATAACAATCAGCACTTAAAAATTTAAGCGCTAATAAATTTACACTTTTTATTATTGATATGCGGGAAGTGTAGACTAAAATTAGAGTGATATTTATACAATTATTGAAATACGAAAAAGAAGAGTAGGTACAACAACCCTAAAGATTAGATAAGAGCATTAAACAGCGTAGTAGGCACTTATCATGATAAAGAAAATATTCAAAAAATGGTGGCTAGGTTTACTGATACTTCTTTTCAGTGCTTTATATTGGCATGAAGACCTATTCATATACTATTTTGACTTACCTCAAATAGCTACCGCAACACCTATCGTCGTTGGGCTCCCAGAAGGTATCCCAGACAGATCTCCACGCCCATCATTTACCGGCCCTCACCCTTCAAGTTTGCCACAACCTAAAGATCCATTCCCATATCCCATAACAATAGGTGAAATAGGACCGGTGGAAACCATCGCCCAACGACCTCCACAATACCCATGGATTTGCATGATCAAACGCTCTGGTCTCGGGCAACCTATCGTTGATAATAACGATGGTATTGGCGTTGCCGTACATGAAGAAAATGCCCAGGGCCTTAAAACAGAGAAAATTATAGGCTATAGCAAAGATTGCTCAATACCGACGCGCGCTTGGTATTTTTACAATAAAAAAGGCACTAAGAAATTTTACCCCCTTGATCAAGCCAACAATGATATCGCGACAATTCAGGTAAATGGTCGCAAAATAAATTTTATCGTCAGGGTTGAAATGGGCGTTATTAATCGCTTCCTCTATTCAATATCTGTGTTACAAGGGCCTGATGGGACATTAGCACAACCAGACAATACTAATTGGAATAAGAAGCTGATTTATCAATTTCGTGGTGGTGTAGGGATTGGCTTCCGACAAGGAAAAACTAAACCGACTTATATGCTGAAACGTCGATTTGATGCTTTATCTAAAGGTTATGCCGTTATCCATTCGACGGCAAATCAGAGCTCCAACACCTATAACATAGCCTTGGCAGAAGAGACTGCGCTTCGTGTTAAACGACAGTTTACAGCCATTTATGGTAAGCCTCTCTATACCATGGGCATAGGTGGGTCTGGTGGCGCAATTCAACAATACTTAATCGGACAGAATGGATCAGATCTTTTAGATGGGGCCATCGCGTTATACTCATACCCAGACATGCTCACCCAGACTACATATGGTTTGGATTGCGAGTTGCTAGAATATTATTTTGATGTGCTTCATGCAGACAGAATTAGTCATCCCTGGGAAGAGCGCCGCTGGATTGAAGGGTTAAACTCTATATCCAAAGAAAATAAATATCACTTTTTCTACCAACTGGCTTATCTTATGAATGGTGAATGGCCATTTAGGCCTGAAGGCATCAATGAATGTAGCGCTGCTTGGCGGGGGCCTTCACAATTAGTCAATAATCCTCGCTATTTCCACTATTTTAAATATTTTACGGCTGATTTATTTAAGCGTATTGATTGGACAATTTGGGAGAACCAAAAAGATATTTTTGGCGTAGGAAAAAATGGGTATGCCCTGCAAACTTGGGATAACATTGGGGTTCAATATGGCTTAAAGTCATTGGTTGATAAGCATATCAGCACCGACAGGTTCTTAACATTAAACAGCCAAATAGGCGGCTGGAAACTTCCAAATGAAATGCAACCTGTTAGATTTTGGTTATATGCTAGTCCTAGTTCATCTCTGTTAGACATATCCCCTTGGAGCCACCAAAATATGAACCTAAGCGCTGACGGAGGACTAACGCCTGCACGAAGAACAACTGGCAGTATCGATGCGATGAAAGCGGCTTATTACTCAGGTAATGTATTTATCGGAAAAATAGATATTCCAATCCTAGATGTACGCCATTACAACGATCCAGATATTGATATGCACCATAGCTTCGCGTCTTTTGAGGCGCGACTACGCATTCAACAAACTCAAGGACACGCTGACAATCAAATAATCTGGATGTCGAAAAAACCACACGAGATCCGCCCGATGGCAATCGATACGATGGATCGGTGGTTATCTCAAATTAAACAAAATCCACAAAAAACAGTGACAGAAAATAAACCCAACGATATTCAAGATGCGTGTTTCAATAGTAATGAAGAGTTGCTTTCGAAAGGCCCCAAGGTATGGGATGGAAAATGGAACAATAAAAAGACAGGAAAGTGCCTGCAATTATATCCCAACTTTATGTCTAGTCGACATGTTGCCGGCGCTCCCACAAACGGTAGCCTATTCAAATGTCATGTCCAAAGTATAGAACAGGCTATCGAACGAGGCATTTATGGTGGTATAAATATGAAACCTCACCTTAAAAGACTAAAAGATATATTTCCCGAAGGCGTTTGCGATTTTAGTAAAGGTGATATGGGTCGACCGGCAGGTTTATAACACAAGATACCTGTAAGCCTCATACAAATAGGTACCATAAAGGCCAATATTCAGTAACCAGTCGCTTTGCGGTTACCCAAAACTGCGGTTTATCACTCAGCGACCTGATTGTGCTATTTTAGGTTAAGACACTTTCTTAAATTCAGGTGATATGGAAACAACTTCCTGTAAAGCCCCCTCTAATTCGGGATAAAAATACTCAAAGCCCAATTCCTGAGCCACCTGAGGTAAAACTTTTTGGCCGTGTAATAATAATGCTTCGGCAAACTCACCTAACACTAATTTAAGCGCGACACCTGGCGTTTTAATAACAGTGGGCCGATGCATTACTTTTCCTAATATTTTTGCAAAGTCTTTTTGTTTTACAGGGTGCGGTGATGTGCCGTTTACAACGCCCTTAATTGGCTGTGCTGCGCAAAAAAGGTAGAGTCTTACTAAATCCACTATATGGATCCATGACCACCATTGCTCACCATCCCCCAAAGCACCGCCGACACCGAATTTGAAAGTAGGTAGTATATTTTTCATTGCCCCGCCGTGCCCCAATACTAACCCGGTGCGAAGGCAGCAGACCCGCACATCATATTGACGGGCTTGGTGCGCCACAGTTTCCCATTGGTCACAAAGGTCATGAATAAACTCAGCATGGAAGCTACTTTGTTCATTAAGCACTTCATCCCCAGTGTTGCCATACCAGCCGATGGCTGAAGCATTAATCAGCGCTTCGGGTGGTGTTTCCCGAAAGGCAATCCAGTCAATGAGTGCTTGGGTCATATTTACTCGGCTTTCTATAAACAGCCTTTTGCTCTTTTTATTCCAGCGGTGACTCACCAAAGGCTCGCCAGCCAGATTAATCACCCACTCTATCGGCTGGCTATCATCGATTTCTCGGAGAGATTCAATAAGATTAACTTCAGGAGGAAGGATAGAACGTGCGCGTTGAATATTCCGTGTCAATACCGTGCATTGCATGTGTTTCGTAACGGCGACATTCACTAGAGCAGAACCAATAAATCCTGTTCCGCCAGTGATTAAAAGATGTTTTGTGTTCATTGCTTAACCCCCTCTGATACCGTTAAATACCAACGAAGATAATGATCGCTACAAACTTACAATAAAAAGAGCTGAAGCATCATTATCTCAGCTTTGAATAGCCGTCACCTCTCGCTAATACAGCGTGGCTAAGGGGCTTAGCTTATATTTTATGCTTCGGTTGTAATGCCGTCAATAACATAAATAATTGTCCTTTAATTTTTAAAGGGACTAAAAACTCCGCTTACATTATAACGTATATACTAGCTCAATCATTTACTGAGTTAGAGAAAAGGCGATATAGAGCTCACATCGCAAGCAAGGCCGTTCTTTCAAACGGCTCTATACCTTTAATGACCTAATAAATTTAGAAAATATATAAAAAACCAGCAGATAGTGTCGTGTTGAACCAATCACCATCCAGCGAGTCGCTGTTCGCTTCTGGAAAAAGCGAACCTACAACAGCCTCATTAAATTCTGTATTGCTATTGGTTGTATAGCGTTTTGAGTTTAAAGACACGGTATAGCCTAATTTATGGGTGATTAGCGAAGTCCACTTTAGACCCAGACTAATCCCCTTTGTTGTCCCTTCCGAGCTGAGAGCAAATGCGTCAGAGTTATCATCCATTTCCATTTGCTGACTAGCATAGGCTAAGCTCGCGGCTATCTGGCCCGAACCCAGTCTATATTTGTAAACTGCACCCGCGTACAAACCATTTTCCTCAATTGTTTGAGTGTAGGTGCCTACACCAGTCCCTAAGGCTGGATACAAATTATCTAATAGTGGTAACACACTATCGCTCGATAACTCCGTATCGGATATAAGATAACCCGTAAATAGGCTGAAATGTTCGTTAATTGGAACCGATACAGAGAAATCAATCTCCTTTCTATCCGGCTCAACATCTCCCATAACGTCATTAATATCGTCGGAATCGTCGCCATAGGTGGATGTAAATGAAACAGAGAAGGCAATATCTTCACTACCAACCCCCAAACCAAGCGTATAAATTGGCTTTGTAACCCCAACGCCACCAAAGTCTGAATCAATATTCATACGCTGATATCCAAGGTTTACGAATGGAATATAGCTCAAGTTTTGTGTGGATGAGGGTTCATCTTCTACCGCATAAGCAAAGGTTGGAAGTGCTGCCAAAAGCAAGATGAGTGGTTTTTTAATGTTCATAGTTTATCCTTAATCTATTCGTAAAAAGCTTTGTGTTCACTAGGTCAAAATGTGATGAGGGTTGGTAGTTTAGGCTCCCTCTGCTGTTGCTTGGCTTGCTTCTCTTCGAGTAGTTTTTGTTTTTTGGCTAACACAAGTTCATTTTTAAGTAATATTAATTCGTCATTATCACGGTTAAATAGTATGCCCTCATTCGTCAATTCAATGGCCAACGAGAGCTTCTCTACTTCTTTTTTCTGGTGAGCTAAAACCCAATAAGCTCTCGTTACATGTTTTTCTAAATCTTGTGTTAATCCTTTATCCACCTTCCAGGCAGACGCCTCTTGATAGAGTTTTTTAGCATCACGTAGATTATTAAGATTGACCGTGTCATTGACCAGTGATTCACCCAAACGCCCAAGGCCACGGGAAAGTTGACGGCTGTAGAGCTTAGTTTGTAATGCTTGCCCCACCTTAGGTTCGACCGTGGCGACTTCAGTAATTAAGGCGTGAGCATCAAGGTAATTTTCTTGGTCAATGAGACTCTCTATTTGATCTGAAGTTACCTGCAGCAAAAGCGTTTTTATCGTTTGTAGCCGCGTGTTCGATGGATCTACGCTTTGAAGCTGATGAAATTGTTTATATAAAGACCGATCAGATAACAAGCTGAAATCATTATGTGCTCCCTGCCTTTCAAGTAGCGCTTGAATTTCATCTAACTTCTTTGCATTTTGGTTCGCCAATTTCGCCAATGCAGCTTTAGATTTTTCTTCCTGCTGCTTAGCCTCTTCAGAGACCACCAACGCCTGAAGACTTTTAATTTCTTGAAGGTTTCCAGGCATTTTTTCTGCTTTTGCTATAAGTGCTCTAGCAGAATCCAGTTTCAGTTGTTTAATATGATATTTCGCTATTTCCAGCAAACGACCGCGCACTTTTTTAATGCCATCTGTGGCCATCGCATTATTAGGCGCTAAGCTAAGAACTTTTGAAAAATAGGCATAGGCACTCGTTTCTGCAGGATTGGTGAGTCTATTCGATAACAGTGCAACGTGGCCTTTGGTTAGAAACCCAGCAATACGATGTTCTTTTTTAGCTTCTTGAAGTTGGCCAGAGACCGATTTAGTCAGTCCAAATTCTGCATCCAGATTGACAACTTGTTTAAGGTAACCCTCTGCTTCATTATATGCATTGTTTAATAAAGCTTTATGGCTAAGCGCTAGGTAGCTTGAGGCTAGTTGGTTTATCCCTTTTAGGGCAGTTTCATTTTGAGGGTCGTATGTTAGGGCTGACCGATAGTAGTCGACAGGTCCTTTTCCTTCGAGTGTTTCTGTCGGCTCTTTAGTCATCGCAGCATGTGCCAAATCTATTAGCGTCCTAACTTTTTGTTCTGTTTGAGACTCGATTAATAGTTGCTCCAACGCTTTTAGCTCCGCCTTGGGTATTTCAAGTTGAGCCAACGCTGGCAGCTTTTCTTCAGCTTGAGCTAAATTATTTTCCTGTATGGAGTGTCTAACTTGAGATAATGCTTTTTTCTTAACTCTTTGAATTCCCTTAACCGCTATTTTGTTTGTAGGATCTAGTGTCAGTACTTGCTGATATCGTTTAAATGCACTGCCTATCATGGGGTGAAATAGCTGCCCTTTCTGCTCAGAATCTGCCGCTTCACTTAATTTAATTTTTAGCTGTTCTTGTGCACGAACCCTTTTAAGGTCATCTTGCGCAAGCTGTTGTGTCTGCTCTACCTTTCTATTTACATTTTGCGCGATCACTTGTTCTGTTCGGCTGATATTGACATGTTGGTCGTCGACATCTAATGCGGCTGAGAAGTAAGCTTTTGCGATTGAAATTTCATCTTTATTCGCATGCTCGACCGCCAGTTCAAGTAGGCGCCCGGAGACCTTTTTTACGCCCTCTTGTGCCAGCTTATTGTCTGGGTCAGCAAATAAGGCCTTCTGGTACAGCTCATAGGCGTTATTTCCTTTGGGTGATGTTAAGTCTCCCTTCTTAAAGGCCTGCTCTGCCAACGCCACTTCTTTAGTCGCTAATCTAGACCGTTCTTGCCTAGCAAGATGGTGCTGTTTTTCGAGATTTAATTTGGCATAAATAGCACGGTATTGCTTAGTGAGAGCATCATCATTTACGTAAAATGTCAGTTCTGACGCCTTATTCATGTAAAGCGAGGCAGTCTTTCGGTCTGAGTTTGTTAAGGCTGACGCTGATTTGTCCAAATAGATCGAGAACAGTGCATTGGTATGCCGAATACCCTCCGCATGACTCGGTGACAAAGCCAGTGCCGTTGTCAGATAATGGTGGGCATTATCATTTGGCGGCTCAAACAGTCGGCTTTGCTCCATCGCAAGTAAGCCGGAGCTAACCAGTGAATTAGACTTTTCTGAAAAGGAAAAAAACGCTTGATTAGCATCACTAGCAATCGAGGCGGTGTCTTTGCTTGTTTCATCAAAATAATACCAATTCAAAAAAACAGATGTGGCAAGCACAGAAACTAATCCAACAACGAACAGACCTGCTTTTGCAGCCATAGTCTGACGAACCTGATGGTTTAGCCCATTCAGTGTATTCCTAGCTTTTTCTTTCAGCCCAGAGTCTCTGCTTATTTTTTGTGACTGTAGCTTTGTTGGTGTAGATCCAAGCTCCCCTTTCTGATGTTGAGAAGGCATTATAATCGTATGCCCTCTCGACCCTATTAACCTCTGTGCAACCAAGTCGAGTGCATTATAAAATTCTTGGCCACTTTGAAATCTTTCAGCAGGATTTTTAGCAAGTGCTTGCTTCATGATGTCATCGAATGGTGCAAGCTGTTGCGGCAGCGGGGGATAATTATCAGTAATATGCTTAACAGCGATTGAAACCGCCGTATCAGATTTAAAAGGCAGTTCACCCGTAATCAGCTCATAAAAAATCACGCCTAAGCTATATAAATCAGCTCTGTGATCTACGGTAACCCCTTCTGCTTGTTCCGGGCTCATATAAAACGGGGTGCCTATAATCGTCCCGATCTGTGTCATGCAGGTGTTAGTGTCTGTTTGGCGAGCAATGCCAAAGTCACAAATTACCGGGTGCCCACTTTCTCTAAATAGAATATTTTCAGGCTTGATATCTCGATGTACTAGGTTTTTTTTACCCGCATAATCAAGACCTAGCGCCACTTCTTTAAGAGTCGTCAGCCCGTCAAAAATAGTTATTCCACAATCCAGTTTGGCTTTTAAATCAGCCCCGGGTAAATACTCCATCGCAATATAGTGATAATCACCCACTTTACCGACGTCATAAACAGGAATAATATTCGGGTGCGACATATTGGCGACTAACTTAGCTTCCCTAAGGAACCGCTGCCCAAACGATTTATCTCTTAATAAATGTAATGACAAAACTTTGAGCGCGACATGCCGCTCAAACGTTTCCTGTACAGCCAAGTACACCGTGGCCATCCCCCCTTCGCCAAGTACTTTTTTGATGGTATAACCAGGGATTTGAGGAGTCGTATCTTTATCAGTTTTCACTAAAAACTCTTTTATAAAGCGAATAGGTATCGGATTACAAAGCTTTAACCACTAAAAGTAGTATTTCTTTGATCTGCATAAACTTCGTTAGCTACGAAGCATCAACATAGACAGTGGCATGAGCACCAAGACAGTTTATGGCAAAATATATTTGACTCAAAAAGCATTCCCTTTACCTCACATACATTCCATTATTACGATCAAATCTTCTTTCACCATTTGCTTAATATATTCAAACTAATGGGGGGAGAGGTGTTAGAACTTACACCTTCAAATTGACATGAGCCCTTTATTATTGAGAACTCAATTCTGCCGACAAGAATTTTCCGCGCATATTATAAACACTCCGGTGTGGCTGAACAACTGATAAATAAGGCGGTCTTCCCTGTAAGAGCTTTAAACAGTAAAACTTTAACGCGTGTAAGGGTTATCGGTATATTTAGGTATGGCTATTTATTCTCAACCTTAAGGATTTGAAACGCAAACAACTTCCGAAGAAAAACAAGCCTTAGTTTAGCTTCGCTCTGAGTTAGATTTAAAGCACTGCTGTGCGGTCATGTAATACACTCGAAAATTGATTTTGATACAAGCATTCGACCGACCTGTATATTACATAGGTGTTTAAATAGAGGATTTGGGCGCAAATTGTTTCACATAATGCTCAACATTCACTAAGCCAAGCGTGTCGGTCTCGTACCCGCCCAAATCCATAAAAGTTCTATTCGCACACATGGTGATATCAGGCATGATTGTATGCCCATGAAACACATGGTCGACATGATCAACAGGCTTTATTTCTCTCAATACCGCATCAATTGAATCAGCTTGTCCTTTATGCCAAAACATCCCATGCAACAAAGGGGTATAGGTACTGTTGTCAGTCGACCTTTTGGCTGACAACCCTGAACAAATATCATTCCAGCTACAGTTAAGTGGTAATTCTGCATGCACCAGACCAACCTTCTCACCGCTTTTTAAATTCAGCTCAATCGCCATTGGTAACACAACCATTACCTCATAAAAAGGCTCAAGGTCTTCCTTACTCAAGTCTTCGGCCCAAGCACCGCCCCATTGATACCATTGTTGCAACACATGGTCTTTATCGATTTCATAGGCATCGATCAGCATCAATTCATGGTTACCTAGAATAGAGTAGAACCAAGGCTTATTAAGATAATTCAGCGCCATTGACGACTCATCACCACGATCAATTAAATCACCAAGGCAGAATAACCTGTCTTTTGTTTTATCAAAGCCAACTTGTTCAAGATGTGTTTCAAGTAAACTAAAATGCCCATGAATATCAGAACAAATGTAGTCTTGCCCCGTTTCATTCGGCAGGTAGGTTTTAAATTTTGACATCTTTCCTCTTAGCAATCACCACGTCTTTTAGCTCTTCCGCTTTTAAATAAAAAACATGGCTTTCTTTGACTTTTCGCGTCCATTGGAACGGCATTACTCGCTCACCATACACCACCAGTATTTCTGTGAACTACAAAAACAACCTAAATTATAATAATATCGCTTTTTCAAATTGACAGATAAGCCTTCCAGGCTGTGACTCTCCACAATAAAATATTAAGCTAATATCCTTATCATTCTCCTTCACAGCTTGAAAATAAAGCTTCAACCCCGATGAGAACTTGGCATCGTTTCTTCCTTACAACCAAATTAAGTTCATAAACGTTGTTCTGACCCAGTTTATTAAACTTCCACACCTTCGATAAGATTCGCAAACCTGCCATAGCATGAAAATAATTCTTTATCTTCGCTTAAATTGCTTTCTAAAAATAGGCGTACGAGCCTTACTCGCCCTATTGGGTAATAACTATCCATATTGTCAATTTTATC
>Ga0209290_1001275_pt1 | contig 12631 bp, 12 predicted proteins | sample EN1Hudsemesocosm_2_FD_184632 | JGI IMG/M metagenome (GOLD analysis project Ga0209290, IMG submission 184632) | Methane-oxidizing microbial communities from mesocosms in the Hudson Canyon - EN10B Hudson Canyon (SPAdes) (version 2) | ecosystem: Environmental > Aquatic > Marine > Cold seeps... | reverse complement strand
AACCCTAAAGAGTGATCTTTCATGGGGGGGTCTCAATGTTATTGTTATTAGTGCGCCACCAGGGCAGCAAAAACATGTCATTCTGGTGGCGTTAGGGCTTAGTTCAGTACACTAGAGCAAATTACGCGCCTTTTTTACCCCCTATACTTTCACAAGCCTTGGCCGAGGTATTTACAAAGCCTTTACCGCTGCAGCTGGCTTTACCTGCACAGGCGTTATTGGCGGTTTTGCAGTCATTGTGGCCGCCACATTTATTCACCCCGTAACAATGGATCATGTCGGCCGAGCTAACACTGCCGCTCCAGTTATCTTTCTGCTTGCCACCCACATCCGCGCAGGCCTTGGCGGCCATAGTGACAAAACCATGGCCCTTACAGCTGGCTTTACCATTGCACGCGTTGTCGGCGGTTTTGCAATCGTTAAGGCCTTTGCATTTATTCACCCCGTAGCAGTGCACAAGGTCGGTACTGCCCCTTGCCGATTCATCACCCATGCCCATGCTGGCACACCCCACTAGGCTGGCAGCGGTGAGGGCCAGGGCGGCGCCGGTAATCCCAGCTTTCAGTTTACTTCTCATAGTGATGCTCCAATTTGGTTTTGAGTGTGGTTGTGGCTAGGTGGCGCAATGACAAACATATGAAAAGTATGAGTGAAACTGCATAAACATTTTCAGTGTAGTCTAAGTTGGCTGGCCTGCAGGGCCCGCCAATACGCGCTCCATTCCCCTTTGATCTTGTACGCAAAACACTCCCCCCAAAAAAAGGTGGTAACAGAACTGAACGCTCATCATGAGGGAGGCATAGTTTTTAAGTGCGCTGGCAAATCAAGTGCTGGGTTTGATGAAGGCCCAATTTGACTTACTTTTTATATTGAACTACATAAAGGAGTTAGGCCCTGATTATCTTGGGCCCGCTTGTAACTACGTTATTCCGGCGCCAGCGGTAGGTAGGAGGCATAAATGTTAAGCCCTGATATTCCCCATGATGAAGCCACTCGCCTGGCCACACTGCAATCTCTCGATATTCTGGATACCCCGGCAGAAGAACGTTTTGATCGTCTTACCCGTTTGGCAAAACGCATGTTTAATGTACCAATAGCCTTAGTGAGCTTGGTAGATAAAAACCGGCAATGGTTTAAATCCTCCCAGGGTTGTGCCATGACTGAAACCCCCAGGGATATTTCGTTTTGCGGCCATGCCATCTTAGGGGAGGATACTTTCATGGTGCCCGATGCGTTAAATGACCCAAGATTTAGCGATAACCCTCTGGTGGCCGGTGCTCCACATATTCGGTTTTATGCCGGTTGCCCGCTAAAGTCATTGGATGGCAGTAAATTGGGCACCCTGTGTATCTTGGACATAGTGGTCAGAGAATTGAGTGAGGATGACCTCACCTGTTTCCAAGACCTTGCCGAGATGGCAGAGCGGGAATTAGCCGCGGTGCAACTGGCCACCCTGGATGACCTTACCAAAATTTCCAACCGCCGAGGATTTATTGCCCTTGCGCAAAAAAGTTTAAATATTTGTTTTCGTGAAAATTTGCCTGTGTCCCTGGTATTTTTTGACCTTAATAAATTCAAAGCCATCAACGACACGTTTGGGCATAGTGAAGGGGATAAAGCTTTGACGGTTTTTGCAGAGAAAATGAAACTCAGCTTTCGGGGCGCCGATGTATTTGCTCGCTTGGGGGGCGACGAGTTTGTGGTGTTGTTAAGCAATACATCACGGGCATCCGCTCAGGAAATTATCGGTCGGTTTGCGCAATCCTTAACAGACTACAATCAAAAGGCGCAACGTGGGTATGACATATTGTTCAGTGAGGGCATCGTCAGCCCAGATATGGCCCAGCCAGAAAACATCGAGAGTTTATTAGAGCAAGCGGATGCTTCGATGTATAAAAACAAACACGCTTAATCCTGCAGGGTGTTTTATAAAGCACAATGTTTCACCTTGCCTGTGCTTACTATGTTAAAATGCATTTTATTTGTAATAAGCCCCGACCATGGAAAATCAACCTAATAACCCGTTACACGGCCTTACCTTGCAAACCATCCTCACCGAGCTAGTGGATCACTTTGGTTTTGATGAACTGGGTTATCGCATTGATATTCGCTGCTTTAATTATGAACCCAGTATCAAGTCGAGCCTCAAATTTCTAAGGAAAACCCCCTGGGCCCGCGAAAAAGTGGAAGAACTGTACTTGGCCTCTCGCGACGATTTTTAGCTCGCTCCAATAACCCTAAACCTTCCCGACATACTTAAAAATTAATAACAAAAATTAATAATAAATGGACGACAAATGATAAGGATTCATCATGGGCTGGCCATGGCGTGCAGCCTGAGCCTTGCCTGCCTAAGTGGTGTTGCCTGGGCGCAGCCGGCCACCGAAACTGTAAAACAGCCCGTAAAAGACGTGATTCCTGTCACGGTGGCCAATCTTAAGGGGCAAAAGTCCCTCTATGAAGATGGCTGGTTCATCATCACCTCCAGTGAAAAAGCCCTGCAATATGCCAAGCGACACAGCATAGATTCCTCCGCTGACGCTCTTAAAAAAGTCAAAACCTCGATCCAGGGTCGCTCCAAAGACTATGCCCAGGATATCAGCGCCCATGTGATAGACGCAGGACAAACCACCGTAAAGGTTTTCAAAGGCGGCACCCAAAACAGCCAGGCAATATTGGCTGGCACCCATAATTTGGCACAAAAAGAATGGGCCTACAGTCAGGAGGCAGCCCAACAGGCTTGGCATGCCTTAGTATTTGGCTATATGTATTTAGGGGAAACCACTAAGGGCAGTCTGGCCGGTCTAAAATCGGTGCCTGGCGGGTACTCAAGCGAGGTGCGTGAAGACTTTAAGGCGCTGTTTGCCAGCTACAAAAAACTGCGTGACGCCAGCCGTACCAATATCAAAGCGTCTTGGGATCACGCATTAGAAGATGCCGAAACCGACTTTAAACAGGCTTATGAAGAGTCAGGGCAAGCTTCCAATTCTCTTACTGGCTTGTGGACCCTGTTGTCAGGCTACGCAGTGGGTGTTTATCACGGCCTGTTTAAACCCACTGCCACCAGCAGCTGGCAGGTGGCCAAGTACAGTGCCACAGTGGCGGGGGAGGTGGTGTTTTTGCCCATCGCCAGCACCTATATCCTTACTAAGAATACCGTGCGCTCGGCAGGGTTGGCGGTCTATTACACGGGCAAAACCGCTATTGAAGTGGTGGCACCCACCGTGAAAGGGGGTTTTCTGGCCGGCATGTCGTTATTGTCGGCGGGGGCGGTGCCGGTGACCTATGTGGCCGGCACCACGGTAGGTGTCATTAACCAGGTGGGCATCGTTGTGGCGGCTCCAGCGGCAGGAGTAACCCAGGGGGTGGTGACCGGTACGGCGGATACGTTAATGTACGGCGCGTTAGTGACCTATGACGCGGTGGCGGGCACCACTAAAGTGTTTGTAAACCAGGTGAAGTCTGGCGTGGTATTGGGTTATAACGCCCTCACCGCCATACCCAGCCAGCTGTTGTTGGGCACGGTGAACTCTGCGGTGTTTTTGTTCTGGGATGGCCCCAGGTTAACCATTGCCACCCTCAAAGGAGAGGTAGATTATAAAGGTCAACGCTTGCAGCCGGGGGTCTTGCCCGTGGGCAGTATCATCGATCTAAAAACCTTGAGCCAGGAAAACCCCGGTCAGCTGCACATTATCACGGACGACCCACAGGTGATTGAGAACGTGTTGGAAAGTTTACCCAAGGATTTGTTGAAACCATGAGCCGCTCACTAACGATTATTATCACGGGTTTAACTTTGCTGTTGAGTGCTTGTGCCACCACGCCGAAGCAGGATGCACGTCCGGTCGTAACACAAGACCCGTTAAAAAATACCAAACAGCTGGTGGTTAAGGGTCATAAGTCGTTATACGAAAATGGCGCGTTTCATATTCCCAATACCTCCATGAGTTTAATTCCCGCCGGCCCCAGTGCCTGGGAGTTTGCCAAAGAACTGGGGGGCTTACGCGCGGGCCAAGCTTTAACCACGTCCTTAAAAAATGCCCGGGACTCGGTGACGGTAGTGAGCGTGGGCACCCAAAAAACCTATGAATTCAGTGAAGACATTTACCAAGGTGGCAACGAGTTTGCGAGCTGGGTGACGGATCATTCCCGTCCCGGCTCCATGTTGCTCATGAGCCGTGCCTATCCGGATGCTAAATACATAGTGGGCAGCTCGTGGCAGGTGGCCACTTCGTTGGGGCATTCAATGGCCAGCAGTGGCGATGCCATGGCCCACGGCTCCATCGAGTTGGCCAAGGACATATTGTCGGTGGGTGAAAGCGGCAGTGTGGCGGTTATGGGCGGCGCTTGGCAAACGGGCACTGGTCTTGCCCGTAGTGGCCTTCGTTCGGGTGGGCAAACCCTGGGACAAGGGGCCAGTGCGTTTGTTAGTGGCTATGTGGCCTTGCCGGCCAATCTATCCAAGCGTGCCAGTAATATGAACCCCACTCAATCTTGGCAGCAATACGCCAGTGCCTCGCAACCCGTGCATGAATGGCGCAGTGAAACCTCGGATAAAATGGCGTTTTACGTGAAAGACAGCACCCAGAATTATTTCTCAAATATAGGACAGTCATTCTCCAAAGGTAATGAAGAGCTGGCCGACTCCAATCAAACCGGCAGCCTGGCGGTATTGAAGTACCTGGGCTGGGCTTTGCACGGAGTCTTTTGGGAAGGCATGATCAAACCCACCGCTAAAATCTCCGCCGGCTCGTTAGGGTATGTGGCGGTGAATACCGTGGTGTACCCAGTAATGTTATTAGGGCAGGGCAGTGTGTCCCTGGCTGAATTGGCGGTGAAGGTTACCTGGAACAGTGGCGCCATGGCTTACGAGGTAGTGGCCCCCACGGGTAAGGCCGCCTTAGCGGGTATTTTTGGCACCTTGCAGGCAGGGGCTGGTACCCTGGCCGGTGGTGTCGTGATCACAGGTGGTGCGGCGGTGTCGGGTGTTGAGTATGTGGGAACACGGGTGGCAGCGGCCACGGTGGCCACCGCTGGCTACACTGTGGGCAAAGGCGTTAAGTACATAGGTGTGCCCCTAGTATCATCCGGTGTGGTCATAGGTGGCACCGCCGTTGGGGTGGCGGTGGCGGGTGGTGAAGTGGCGGCCGGCACAGCAGTGGCCGTGGGCGGCGAAGCCGTCGCGTTGGGTTCACGGGTGGCAGGAGTCGCCACATCAGCCACTACTCTCACTGTGGGCACCGCAGCGTCAGTGGTAATCGGCGTGGGTCTTGGGGTGTATGAACTGTCCAAGGCGGTGGTGGTGCCTGTGACCTTTGAAGTGACCTCAGGGGTAGTGCTGGGTTATAGCTCGGTGTCTCAGCTGGCCGCCCACAGCATCCTGGCAGTCTCGGATGTGTCTTACATGGTGTTGTCCATGGAAGGGCCCAACTGGGTGTTGTACGGAGTGAAGGGTTTACTGGGGAAGGGTGAAGAACTGGTGCCGGGCACGGTGCTGGATTTAGACGCCATGCAACAACAGGGAGAAGAATTTAAACGTTTACCGGTATCCACGGCCGAAATGGACGGGGTTATCGAGCAGATGCCACAGGATTTGAACCCTGTGGCCATGTAGGCCCTAGCTGGCCTGATCTTCGGCTGAGGCCTCAACTGATTGTTCGGAGCCGCTATCCTGCTGCTCTTGCTCGGTCACTGCATCCAACTTGGCACGCTCGGCTTTGGAGACGTACTTAGGTTTGCTGCCCTTAGTGCCCGGGTTCATTCTGGCCTTGGCTTTTTTGACTTTTTTGTTGAACTTGTCAAAGATTTTCTTTTTGCGGTTCATGATGAGGCCATGTGTAAACAGTATTAGGGCGGATTGTAATGACAGGGCCACAGATGGCAAGTCGATTCCTTATAACTTTTTCAGCGCTCTGTGAGCACTGGGTATTAGAATAGATCGATATCGTTATCAATTTTGATGGAGGTTAGCTTGCCAGAATCAATAAGATCTTGGTAATTACATACCTGATTACGGCCATGCTCCTTGGCGTAATACAAAGCCTGGTCGGCCTGCTCTAATAATTTAGTGGAATGAAACTGGGTATCAATTTTTGTCATGCCAATGCTGGCGGTGAGGGTTTTAATTTGGGGGAATACAAAGTTCTCTAAATCCACCCTAAATTGTTCAAGCTTTTTGAAGGCCTGTTGCTCGGTGATATTGAGCATAAATACCACAAATTCTTCCCCGCCAAATCGAAACAGTAAGTCGGTATTTCTAAATTCTTTTTTCATGATGCCGGCAAATAATAATAAAACCTCGTCACCAAATATGTGGCCAAAGTTGTCGTTTACCCTCTTAAAATAATCAATATCGATAATGCCTACCCAATGCCCTGCATTTGCATTCAGCTGTCTAAGATCGTTGTGGGCGCTAAATTCAGGGTTTACCTCTGTACTGGCCTCGGGGAAAAAATCATTAAGCCGTTCATCAAAGGTCTTGCGGTTTAATAATCCGGTGAGGGTGTCGTGTTCGTTGTCATATAAAACTTCGATAAAATTTCGGTAAATATGCAACAAAGCAAAGATCATGTTTTTATTGCTGTCGGTGAGCTCCTTAGAGTAATAGTCCAGTACGCCAATGACTTCATGGTGAACAACAATGGGGAATAACCCACGAGGTGTGCCTTTGCTTTGCGTGAATATGGCCTGAGAGGTGTTTAGACACTTTTTTATATGTTCATCAGTGTGAACGTGGGCGACGCCATTAGCGTGTATCAGGGATTTTAGCTTATCTTCATAGGCTGTCTCTGGCACCGATAAGGTAACTTCCAGATAAGGGTTGTTCTCGTGGCGGGGTTTGTGAAGCAGTATCAACCCCTGAAAATCCACAAATTCAGAAATACTTTGCAGTAATAGTTTTTCCAGTAGGCGTTTATTACGCTCTTCAACAATTAAGCCGACAGAGGTTAAAACACTTAATTGGCCACTCGTCATGAATACATCGCCCTGGGTGTTTAATTAATGCCATGTTCAAGGCAGCTAGGGTGATTTAATGCCTAGTCCATAGGGAAAAGTATAGCCAGAAAGCCTCATTCGTCACTGGGCATAAATGCATTGCTGGCGAGGTTGGCGGGCCTTGATGCGGCAAGTATGTAAAAGGTGTTAAAAACCCTTGACCTTAGACTATACTCTAAGGTCTAGACTTGCCTTGTCAACATTAGGAGGTGGTTCATGAAAATTGGTGAATTGGCAAAACAATCCGGGCTTTCAGCCCATACCCTGAGGTTTTACGAGAAGCAGGGGCTCATAAGACCCAGTACTCGTAGCGAAAGCAACTATCGTATCTACAGCCAGAATGACCTGAGTACCGCTAAATTTATCAAACGCAGCCGTGATATGGGTTTTAGCCTGGAAGAGGTGGAGGTATTTTTGTCGATACGTGCTGATAAGCCGGCCCATATCTGTGCCGATGCCAAAGACATTGCCCAGCAAAAAATTGTGGATGTTGAGCAAAAGATTAAGGAAATGCAGCAGGTATTAGTGGCCCTGCACAAACTCAGCGACGCCTGCTGTGGCGGCAGTGAGAGTGCCGAGTTCTGCAGCATCATTGAGGCTCTGGATGATCAACCCTTAACACACAGCGCAAGCCACCAGGATAAACAGGAAAGCACCAAGGAGGACGTGGCATGAACGACTTAATCAGCAATTTTTTCGGTTTGTTCAGCGAGTCTGCCCCTTATCTTTTAGCTGGCCTGTTGTTGGCCGGGGTGATTCGCCTGCTAATCCCGGATAAGTGGATTCAAAAGGTGCTGGGCAAAGACAGTTCAGTGGTTACCGCGGCCCTTATTGGTACCCCTTTGCCCTTGTGTTCTTGTTCTGTGATTCCGGCGGCCATGGGCATACGCCGGGCAGGCGCCAGTAAAGCCAGCACTGCCAGCTTCATGGTGGCCACGCCCGAGACCGGTGTGGATTCCATTGGGGTAACACTTGCCTTAATGGGCCCCATTATGGCCATCGCTCGCCCCATTGCCGCCATTAGTTCAGCCATTGTGGCGGGTAAGCTGGTGCGCTGGTGGGATGTGGAAACCCCGCCTAAACAAGAAGCCGTGAAGTCTTGCTGCAAGAAAGGTACTATCACGCCCCAGCAAAGTGCGTGGGGCAAGGCCCGAGCCGTGGTGCAATACGGTTATGGCAAGTTATTGTCGGATTTTATGGGCTGGTTATTGGTGGGTTTGTTTTTTGCCGCCCTTATACAAACCTATGTGCCCGACTCGTTTTTAACCCAATACGGCAGCGGTGTGTTTGCCATGGTACTGGTAATATTAGTTTCTATTCCCATGTATATATGCGCCACTGCCTCCACCCCCATCGCGGCCGGATTGATGTTGTCGGGTATTTCTCCAGGGGCGGCCTTGGTATTTATGCTGGCGGGTCCGGCCACCAATATTGCCACTTTAATGGTGGTGAAAAATGAACTGGGAACACGTTCATTGGCGGGCTACTTAAGCGGGGTGATTTTTACTGCCTTGTTCATGGGGTTGGCGTTTGATGCCTTGCTGGAATATTTTGATATCACCCTTGTGGTGAGCATGGGTGAACATGGCGAGATGACCTCAATGTTGTACTCCCTGGCAGCGGTTATCTTGGCTTCGTTAATTGCTTTTCAATATGGCAAGAAGATAAAAGCCTATTTTGAGTCGGCGAAGCTGAAACACCTAAATACGTAATAATTTCACAGGAAAATTAAGCAGTAATGAAGTTACAAGACATAGATAAAAAGCGTTACCGTAAACACCTCAATATCGTGATTGCGGTCATGATTGTGAGTTTGATGGCCTTGGCATTAGGCTTTGGCCAGCTACTCATCGCCATGCTTGCCAGTGGCGATGGCGACAACTTTATCTTTAATTTTAGTGGCGTAGTACTGGCAGGCATTATTTGCTTGTCGGTTCTGTATAAGGTTCGTCACCATGACTTTATGACCGAGGTGTATTACGTTTGGCAGCTTAAGCAGGGCCTGAATAAAATTTATCGCAAGCTTCGAAAAATTGAAGTGGCCCGTGATGAAGATACTTCTCCTAATAATACCGACGCCTTCATCATTCTTAATTTTTATTACGCCGCCAGCAGTCAGCTTTTTAAGTTGGATGACAATACTATCACTATGGATTCATTACAGATTGAGATTAATAAATTGCAGTCTTTACTTGAGTCTAAAAATCTAACTGTGTCGGTGGAAGACTATGACAGCACTATGTTAGCGGCTTTTTAACTACCATTTTGTAAGCTAATTCTCCAAACCCTCGGCTTTGAGTCTAACCTTAATAGGTGACTCCAAGCGAAGTCGAGGTTCTAATGAACACCCCCATATTACCCGCCCCCAAAGTTATGTTATTTGATTGGCATGGCACTCTAGTAGACACTCATGAAGCCATGTACCTGGCCATCGAAGAGATGCTGCCTCGGCTGGAAGAGCTGGACCTCGTGCAGCACATATTGACTCCACAACAAGCCAAAACCAGTGAGGATGAAAAGCTGGTGCACTATATCCGTATCTTTCGCCATTTAAATCCGCGGGTATTGGCCGAGCAGCGCATCTCTCGTACCGACATATTTGATGCCCTGTTTGGTGACAACCCCAAAGCCAATGCCATCGCCCATGAAGCCTACAATGCCGCCTATCGGCGCCATTTTGGCAAAGTACTGCCTTTTCAGGAGGGCATGTACGACTATTTGCAGTATTTAAAAAATGGCGGCATTAAAATAGGGGTGGTAACCAATCGCAGTCGTGAATTTTTAGATCATGAATTGCAAAATGTGGAGCAGGGGCGCTGGCAAAAACTGTTTGATGTGACCCTGTGTGGCGATGAGGCGCGGCGCTATAAACCGGCGCCCGATAGCCTTCAGCAAGCAGTAGAGGCGGTGGGTGAATCCATGAACCAACATGTGTGGTATGTGGGCGACAGCGTCACGGATATGGCCACTGCCAGTCAGGCTGGCAATACCTCTATTTTCTATAACGGTGCCCTGTGGAGCAGTGACTGGTTTGCCCATATGTTTCCCTACGATGAAGATCACTATCAAGGGCCGGATTGCATAGTGGAGGACTTTGATCACTTGCTGGATGTGGTGATTAACAGCATAGAAGGCTCTGAGCGCCGCTCAGAGTTTACCCTGCCTGGCACTCGTCCAAAGCGCATGCCACAACGCCAATTGCCGGCTGCGCGCCAAGAACCAGATTGGCACCCGGCGGTCGCTAACCTGACGTACCCTAAGGTAATACTGTTTGATTGGCATGCCACCCTGGTAGACACCCTGGATGCCATGTATCACGCAGTAGATGATATGTTAAAAGATTTGCGAAACCTGGGTTTACTGGATCACCTGGTAAATGTGGAGCAGTGTAAATCCCCGGAAGACATGAAACTGGTGGATTATGTGCGGCAAAATTTAAGTCTGCACCCCAAGATCAAACTGGATCGCAAGATTTCACGCACCGATATTTTTGAGGTGTTATTTGGCGACAACGAAGCGGCCAAAAAAACCGCCCACCAGGGGTTTACCAAACACTATCGCAATTATTTTGGCACCGCCTTGCCGTTTGAACCCAAGGTGCGAGATGTGATGTTGGCATTAAAAAAACTGGATTTAACCTTGGGCGTCATCACCAATCGAGATCGCGAATTTTATGTGCATGAACTGGCCAATGTAGACGGCAGTGACTGGAGTGATTTGTTTGTCACCCATGTGTGTGGTGACGATACCGTAAAGCGCAAGCCCCATTGTGATCAAATACTAAAAGCGGTGGATAATCTAAAGGAAAAACTGGGAAAAGATGTTTGGTATGTGGGAGACAGTACCACGGACGTAATCGCCGCCAAAAGTGCGGGCATCACCAGCGTATTTTTTAACGGGGCATTATGGGATTTGCCCTGGTTAAATAAAATATTTCCCGGCTCGGAACGTTACCCTCACCAGCCCGATGTGGTGGTGAACGATTTTTCAGAATTTTGGGCCTTAGTGTTGGCCTGTCGTAAACGCAATATTAGTTAGAGGCAGAATTGAGAAAAGCCATTGCCTGCTGCTTGGTTGTGCAGCAGGCAATGGCAATATATTAAACGGTAGCCTGTTTGTTGCTGGTGGATTTAACTGTCATGGCGCGCTTTATTAAGATGCCAAACAGTTTTACCGGCCAGCTTCTTGGAATCAGGCGGTTCTCCCAGGCATAAAACTTATTAATGAAACCCGGCACCACAGTGGCTTTTTTACCCAGGGCATTCAAACCTACCCGTGCTACTACCTCTGGTTGGTGGCTGGTGATGGGCACCTTTTTAAAGTCCACCACCATGTTTTGGGTCATGGGAGTATCGGTGAGCCCCGGCGACAATACGCTCACATCTATCCCTAATGGTTTTAATTCCACATTAAGCGCTTCACCCAGGGATAAAATGTAGGCCTTACTGGCAGAGTAGTTGGCAACAAAGGGCACACCCTGATAACCAAATAAACTGGCCAACAACAATATGCCCCCTTTGCCTTTTTTGGCAAAACGCTTGGCAAAAATATGGCTTAACTCCATGGGGCTAGTGATGTTCAAGTTCAGTAGCTTTCGTTCCTGATCTTGCGAATTGTCAATAAACGCCCCGGTATTTTCAATGCCGGCATTGGCCACCAATAAACCAATGTCCAGCTGTGCGGTCTTTTCAGCTATTAGCGCACTGGAGCCGGGCAGGGATAAGTCAACCGAAAGGGTTTTGACTTCAATGTTGTAAGTTTCCAGTTTAGTTTTTAGAGCCAGCAGCTTGTCTTCATTACGAGCCACGGCCACCAGATTAACCCCTTGTTTGGCCAGTTCAACGCTCATGGCTTCACCTATGCCAGATGATGCGCCGGTGACCAATGCCCAGGCGCCGTATGTTTGTTTGAAATTTTTCATGTGTATTTTCCTTTTGGTTTTGTATTTTAAATATTAATAGAGGGTGATTTTATTTATGCCGTTTGCTCATTAACTGGCTGGGTAGCCAAATGCCCCAGGTGACTATCTCGTTTGGCGATAAATGCCATGAGCTGCTCATGGTATTGGCTTGATACCGCATTTTTAACAGACGCTCTTTGGTTAAGGGTATCTGTCCATTTATTGATCTTGGGAAAGTGTTGTAAAAACGCCTGGCCACTTATTTTCTCTAAGACCGGCAAGTATCGAAACAGGGGAGCAAAGGCTGCATCTACTAGAGAAAAATGCTCGCCACTAAAATAGCCCTCATGATTTAGGTTCGCTTCCAGAGTTCGCCATTTTTGTTTAAGTTGGCTGACGGCATCGTTAAAGGCCGGAGCGTTGGCGGCGTTATACAGTTGGCCAATGTTGTTAAGGGTGTTAGAAGCAAATTCTATCCAGGCTCTTTGCTTGGCTTTTGCCAGTGGCTCGCTTGCCAGCAATTGGCCCTGGGTTACTTCGTTTATGTATTCGCTGATCACAGCGGATTCAAAAATAACCGTGTCATCGTCTATTACCAGCACAGGCACCTTGCCCAGAGGCGACAGCTTTTTAAACCAGGCGGGTTTGTTGGCCAGATCAATATCAATGCGTTTGTATTTTATGCCTTGTTCTTCCAGGGCAATCACCGCGCGCTGTACGTAGGGGCACAGAGTG
>Ga0209290_1001274_pt1 | contig 12633 bp, 11 predicted proteins | sample EN1Hudsemesocosm_2_FD_184632 | JGI IMG/M metagenome (GOLD analysis project Ga0209290, IMG submission 184632) | Methane-oxidizing microbial communities from mesocosms in the Hudson Canyon - EN10B Hudson Canyon (SPAdes) (version 2) | ecosystem: Environmental > Aquatic > Marine > Cold seeps... | reverse complement strand
TTAACGGGTTGTGGTTTACCTCATGCGAGCCTGCTTTAACATTTCCTGAATGACCCGATTTCGAATACTTTCCAGCTCACCTGCCGCGTGCATGGCACTAAATTCCCTATCTATTTTAGGGATTAAATCTTTATGTTGTTCATGCAGGTAATGGTAGACCGGCATTTTTTGCAAAGGGGGAGTGAGTACCGTTATGGAATGTTGCCCCAATTTGGTTAACTGAATAATGCCATTAATTTTGGCTGTAATGGCCAGCTCTACCCGGTTTAATTTGAGGTTCTCCATTAACACTCTGCTGTCGTTATAAACTTTAATGTTGGCCATGCCTTGTGTGCACACTTCTGCGTGTCTCACCCCTCGGGTGCGGCCAATAATGTAAGCCTTTAAAGCTTTGCATCCGGTTACGGAAAATACTTTACTATTTGAAAAAACCGATGGCTCAATATAATTAATGGAGGTGGGGACACGTACCAGTGTGGGGTAGTCTTCACCCACTCTGTATATGCGATGTACTTCACCCGCCAGGCGGCCCTTGCTGCTTTCTATTAAGGCGCGCTTACCTGGCATGGGTAGAATATTGATGGCAATGCCCAGGCGTTGGTAGGCCAGCCTTAAAATTTCAGCCCCTATTACCTGATCCGGGGTGTCATTAATTTGAGCGAATATCAACGGCTGCTGGGAGTAGGCTGTCAATGACATAAAAAATGCACAGCACATAACCAACTGATGTAGTCTCATTTTAAAACCATGTTCTGCGGAGTATGGGGAGCTCTGTATTCGATTAATTATAGCTGTGTTTGAAGGATTAGGGGCAGGGGAGTATCTGTGGGGAATCACCCGTAAAAGTCTTATTGTGAAGAGAGATATAAAATGATGGTTTCAAGCCTTTTACAGCTAATGGCGTGGCACTCAGCTCGGGTCTAAACTGATTAAGAGTCATATTGGTCAGGTTAATACCCAATAATATGCGTAATCTATTTGGCTGTATTTTATGTACGTTAACCTTACTGGGGGGGCTCCCGGTAAGCGCCGTGTATGCCTGCGAATATAAGGACAAAGAGCTTCCAATGGGGGACTTGTTTGAGTTGTCTCTTCAGGAGCTGATGAACTTAAACATCAGTGGTGCCGCCGTAAAAGATATCGGGTTTGATCGGGTGGCAGTGACCAACAATCCTTTTCAGTTAACGAACTGCCATACTCCGGCGTCATTGGAAATTATCAACCTAAGCACCATCCAGGCCAGAGGCCTGAATAATGTGGTGGAAGTGGTGCAAAGCATGGTTGGCGTATTGTCTGGTGAGTCTCCTTCGGAGCCTTATAGTTTTAGCATGCGCGGTTTTACCCGAGACTCCATTAAGGTCTTGGTGAACGGCATCTCAATGGGGCGTACCACGTACAACATGCGCCCGCTAAGCACCGGAAATTTACAACAAGTGGAAGTGGTTAAGGGGCTGGGTACTTTAGAAAACGGACAAGGCTCGGCTGGTGGGACCATTAATATGGTTAGTAAAGAGGCGGCTTTAAGTGATAAACATAATCGGGCCATTTATGCATCACAGGGAAATTTGGCAAGCGCCCATACGGTGGAGTTTAGAGGGCCCATTAGTGCTAATAAGGCTTATCATTTTAATACCAGCTATCGTGCAGAAAAGGGACGAGTAGATGATAGTGATGCGAAGTACCTAAGCGCCAATGGCTCTATGTTATGGGAAATTAATAATCAGTTTAAAATTAAATTTGCGATCGATTCCCAGCAAGATGAACTGCCCGCCTATTGGGGAACCCCCATGATTCCAAACAGTGTTGCCTTGGAGCCTATTACAGATGTGATTAAAACTGACGATAACAGGGTGATTGATGGGGCGACCCTTAACAATAATTATAATGTGGCCGATCACCTTATCGATTCTAAAAGTCATTGGAAAAGGATACAAATGAGTTGGCAGGGTGTTGAAGGGTTGAAAAATAAAACCACTCTTTATGAGTTTTCGGCCCAACGGCAATGGAAAAATGCCGAATCTTATATTTATAACAACACCAGTGGAAAATTGGACCGAGACCGCTTGTATGTAGATCATGATAGGCAGCTCTGGGGAGTTCAATCTGAATTTACCATTGCTAAAAATCTGTTACAGCGTGCCAGTTTATTTTCCTTTAGGCTGGAATACAGTGACAACTATTTGGATCATTTTGTGGGTTTTGAACCCATTGATTTTTTTGTGGACGACGTTGATATTCAACAGCCTAACCCCGGCGCCTTTAACACCTATGATGCGGCAGGGGCGGTGGAAATTAAAAAGGATACGTTTAATTTAATTACCTCAGACGCGGTTGTGTCCAACCATACTGCCTTAACCCCTGCCTTGGCTATGAACGTCTCTTTTAAAGTAGAAAACCTGGAGATAGACAGGCACTTCTATAACTTTGATGGCAGTACTCGTAGCAATAAAACCATTAAAGAAACGTACAGGCAAAACAGTTATTTAATGGGGTTGGTTTATACATTGTCCAATGCCGTCAGTGTCTATGCTCACATGAGTGAGCAACACGATGATATAGAAGGGGATTTTGATACGGTCAGTGAGATAAGTAACTTTGAGCCCTCAGATTTAACTCAGTTCGAAGTTGGCTTAAAGGCGCTGATGAATGAATCTAAAATCGAAACCACATTGGCATTGTTTGATATTGAAAAGGAAAGGGTAAGCCAACAACCGGCTCAAGCTGTGACCAACAATATACAAACCGTTCAAGGGGTTGAATTTGCCATGCGGGCCAATATTACTGCCCAATTTAGAGTGGGTGGAAATATGGCCTATACCCATGCTAAATACGCAGAATACTATGATGAGAACACGGGTACAGATGCCAGTAATAATACCCCAGTGAATGTGCCTGAAAAAATGGCCAGCCTATGGGGGAGTGCTAATAACCTGTTTAACCTTCCACTGGAGGTGGGAGCGGGTTTAAATTATGTGTCAGATCGTTTTGCCAATACCAGCAATACGGTTACTTTGCAAAGTTATACCTTGCTAAACCTGTTTGCTAGCTATAGTCATAAAGACTTTCGTTTGGCTTTACATATTCGTAATCTTGGTGACGAAGTATATGCGCCCTGGAGTGATATTTTTTATCCGGAACAAGTCATTATTGCCCCCGCAAGATCTTTTGAATTGAGTTTTCAATCTCAATTTTAATTTTATTTTTTACTACTACCTTTTACTACTACCTTTTCCTGAGATGTCTGTTCTGATTAGGCACCGGCTCCCCCGTGAACCATTAAAACGTGATACCGGTCACGAATTTTTCTGTGTTTATGGTCCTTTAGATCCTCCCCTGTTTTATTTTTACAGCCTAATATGACAACCGTTCGCTAGGTATAACTGAAAGAGTGAACGCTAATAAGACATTCACGGCGACAAGTTAAGCAAGACCCTTTATCTGGTTTCATACCTGAACATTTTGAGGGCTTTGCAGCGCTGGATGGTGGTGTCAAATATTCACTGTGTTGTCGCTTTAGTGCATGTTTGCATTGATTGAAAACATTGGCGTCAATTGTATTCAACTTATGAAAAGGAAATAAAATGAAATACTTATCAATACCACTTATTTTAGTATTGGCCGCCTGTGGTGGGGAAGATGACAGCAGCTCACCCGCGACTCTGGCCGATCTTGTAGGGGTATGGGATGGCAGTGAAACAGTGGAGCAGAAGAGGGACGAGCTTTATACAGTTATCCAGCAAAGCGGTGACTTTGTCAGTTACGACTACATGGGGGATTCAGCTAACAATGGTGAGAATTGTTATGAGAAAAGCAATGGCGCTAACATTACGGATCAGGGAGGGGGGGAGTTCATCATTAGCTCTCAATTTGCGGCGGATGAAACTGTCACCATAACCGTTTCCGGCAATTCCATGTCATTGTTTGGTTATAATGATGAAGGGGCATACCGCGACAACGCGCTTAAATCTAATCTATTAGAGGGTGATTTTACGCCGCTATGTGTTGAGTAAGGCGAGCTTAGACCCTGGCTGGTTGTTTTTTGGCCAGGATTCTTAAGCAAAAGCTTATTTCCTTGCCCCTATTTCTAGAGGCTAGCTGGGGCGGGAGAGCGACTAATCGTGAATTTCCATACCTATCAATTAAATACCTGCTTATAATGGCGTCATAATTTATATTCAGGAGTGAACACCGATGCCTAAAGCCAGTGAAGTAAAAAAGAATACCGCGGTTGAGTTTAATGGCGAAGCCTACATTGTACGGGACATTGAGCGTTCTGTGCCGCAGGGCCGTGCCGGTGGCAGCATCTATCGTATGCGCATGTACAACGTGGTAACGGGCGCCAAGAAAGATGAGTCCTTTAAAGATTCAGACATGTTCACCCTGGCTGATCTAGTTCGACGCTCGGCCACCTTTTCCTATTCCGACGGTGACGAATATGTGTTCATGGACAGTGAAGACTATTCTTCGTACAGCCTAAATAAAGACACCATCGAAGATGAGTTGTTATTCATCAACGAAGACACCCAAGGGTTACAGGTGATTATGGTGAACGATGCACCGGTTGCTCTGGATTTGCCATCTACGGTAGAGCTTGAAATTGTTGAAACCGACCCATCTCTAAAAGGGGGGTCAGCCACGGCCCGTACTAAGCCTGCGAAACTTTCAACCGGTTTAACCGTGCAGGTGCCTGAGCATATTTCCACCGGCGAAAAAATTAAAATCAACGTGGAAGAACGTAAATTTACCGGACGTGCCGAGTCTAAATAAATATAGGCCGGTCAATAGATGCAAACGGGTTCGCGTTTGCATCTATTATTTAAGCTTGTTCGTCTAGTAAATGTTGGCCGGGTTGCAGGGAAAATTCTTTTTGCATGGCGGCCATAATCGATTCCTTATTCTCCAGCGAAAGCTCACCATCCCCATATTTATCCAGTTGTTCACTTAAAAAATCCAGCATCTCAGAAGTAATACTGTCCTTTTTGGGTTGTGATTGGAGTGGCGGTGGCGGCCCGGTTTCATTGCCCTTAATCCCAGCCAATTCACCTACTGATCTTGCATCAAATTCGAATTGAGCCATGCCCTCTGCCAATGCCTTGCCTGGGGTAATACCCGCCTCTTTAAAGGCTTCTACAATTTCAACGGCATCCTCTTGGGTGAGTTGCTCCATCTCGTATTGAGATAGAGTCTCTGACACTAGCTGAGTTTGCTGCTCAGTTAACGGTTTATCCTGCTTGGCTGGGCCCGAGGCAGAGTGTGCTCCAATATTGCCTAATCCCATATTGCCTTGAATCATGATGCCAATCCTTGTGTGCTAGTGGTGTTGTAACCATAGCGGGCAATGGCGAGGAAATTGTGCAACAAATGTGGAAGTTAATGTGGCAGTCGAGCCGGTAGCACATTAATTTATGAGTGCCCTAAAGTATTTTGCCCGGGCTTATTCCATAGGTTTTTTTAAAAACCCGACTAAAGGCCGCCTCAGATTGATAACCCACCTGGTCGGCCACCTGGGCAATGCGTTGCCCGTCTTTTAGATAACCCCAAGCAAGTTGCATGCGCCACCAGGTTAAATATTCGTTTACGGTCAGCCCACTGACTTTCTTAAATAACACTGAAAACTTGGTGCGTGACATGGCGCACTGATTGGCCAACGACTCTATGGACCAGTTTTGCTGTGGGTGTTGATTGATGCTCTTTAATGCCGGGGCCAATTCCTTGTGTACAAACAAATTTAAAAAGCTGTGGTGGGGGTTAATGGCTATCTGGTGTCTTAGGGCATAAACAAATAACAGCTCGCTGAGGCGATTGATTATATTTTTGCTGCCCGTGGGGCGTTCATTCATTTCGAATCGAATTTGCTCTAGCAGGGGGCATATCCAGGGGGCATCTTTGGCCTGTATGACAAACACTTCAGGCAGGGCATCTAAAACATGATTAAACCCTGTGTGCTCAAAGATGAGTGCGCCGCACAGTATGGCGGTGCCAGGGGTGGACTCATTTGGGGCGATGATTTCCATGGGTTCATGGGCCACTTGCACAAGCTCATCGTCCATGGGAATCAATTGGTGGGCCAGCTCCCGAGGGAATACCACTAGGTCGCCCAGCTCTAATATTAACGGTGGGTGTCCTTCCATTTTCATCTGGCAGCGCCCTGTGGTCACCATGTGAAAACAGGTCTGGCCAATCTCGTGGGCATTCACCTGCCAGTTACCGCAAAACTGATAGGTGCTGTACACATTGGCATGTAAGCGAAAGGTATCCAACAGAGCTGATAACATATGAAATTTCTTTAATGGCACTGATTTGAACGATTGAGCATATAACCTGTACTATACGATATCAAGCGTTCAAGGTGCTTGGGGTATTCTATGGGTGTGTTTAAACAAACCCATTCATAGATAAAAGAGATCAAGATGACTGACTTTACCCTGTACGATGAAAACACCGCTCCAGAAAGCACCAAGGGCACCTTAAAAGAAGTGAAGGCCGCCTACGGCATGTTGCCTAACCTGTATGGCTATTTAGCTGAAAGCCCGGTGGCTTTGAATGCCTATTTGCATATTAATGACCAATTAATGAAGCACAGCTCGCTCACGCCTATTCAGGTGCAAGTGGCGTTATTGGCTATTTCGGAAGTGAACAATTGTGAGTTTTGTATTGCCGCTCACAGTTGGGTAGGAGGCACCCTTAAAGCCAACCCACAAACCGTGGAAGCCATTCGTCTGGGGGATGAAATTGAAGACCCACAAGATAAAGCCCTGGTGGATTTAGTACGTGCTCTGGTAAATGATCGCGGCTATGTGAGCGACAAAATAATGGACACGTTTTTGGCGGCGGGATTTACCAAGGAAAACATGTTCGATTTACTGGTGTGTAACATGCTTAAAAGCCTGTCTAACTATGCTAACCATATTACCAAAACAGAAGTGAATGCCGAGCTGGCTGCGTTTGCTCGTTAAATTAATTCGCTTAAAACAGAGGTAGCCTGGTTTTCTCTGTTTTAGGCTGTGGCGTATTTATAATCTTTAAGGGTTGTGTGAACCAAACCCGGGTTATTAAAAAAAGGGCTCTTAAAGTTATCAAGCACCGGATGGAAAGCCAAAAGACGGCAGTCCTCTTCACTTTCGCTGGGGTATTTTTCGACCAATGCCTGGGTGCTTGCCTCCATCTGACGGGCACGGTTACCCTGCATAATAGTCTCCCCCAATACGCACTGAATTAAATACAAGCCGGGAATAATGGTTATTACTTTAAGGTGAGTATTGGTGGCTTCCTGCAAACAATTTTTTGCGTGTTGATTAAACATTCAGGGCATCCTTGCGTTTCAAAGTGAGGTGCAAAGCTTAACGAAACACTTAACCTAAGTTGTAACAAAATGTGGTGATAAGCAATGGAGCCTTAGGCCAAATTCATGAGTGGGCTTGTCTATGAACTATAGTTAACAGATTGTATTGATTGGGGGCAGTGATGACGCGCCTTGTATATATTCTCTGTGCGTTTAGTTTAACGCTTTCTTATGGCAATTTGGCCTATTCAGAAATCGATGAACGCCTGTTTGATTTAAGCCTGCAGGAGCTGTTGAACATGCGGGTAACCGGCTCCACCCTCACCGAACAGACCATCAATACGGCCCCCTCTGCGGTAACCGTATTTGACGCCGAATTTATCTCCTCCCTGGGGGTGGATTATCTACATGAGTTATTAAACTACGTGGCGGGTTTTCAAAGCCATCGCAGTGCCGATGCCCCTAATGCAGTGGGTTACAGTGCCCGGGGACGCAGGAATGGCAATCAATCAAAAGAGATTTTGCTGGTGGTGGATGGGCAAATCCTTAACGACCCCAGAACCGGTTCAGCCAATGGTACCGTTCGCTTTTTCAATGTACACCAGATTGAAAGAGTGGAAGTTATTCGGGGCCCTGGTTCGGCCCTTTATGGTTCCGGTGCCTATGGGGGGGTCATTAATGTCACCACCCGCAAACAGGAAAATCACTGGCAAATTCAAGTAGGACAACACGAGCGGGTGGCGTTAAGCGGTAATGCCTATGAGTCCTTTAATAATTGGCAGTTAAACCTGCAGGTGGGCTACCAGGACGACCAGGGTGAAAAATACCATTTAGATAATAACTTTGATAACAACCCTGGCACGCTTACAACCCTTGACCCTCTAACCAAGCGTGATCTTCACCTTACACTTAATAACCCTGCCACCACTCTAGGGTATCTTTACCATGATACCCGCTCCAGAGGATTCTACTCACTGGAAGCGGTATCAAATGGATTTAACGCCAATCAATCGTCCATGCAGATGTTATATGGAAAGCAAGAGTTCTCGTTAAGGGAGCTTGATTCCTACCTGTCAATTTCCCTAACCCAGGCCGAACAGCATCTTGATGCCCAGGCCACGGCCGAAGGGGCCTTGTTTGCCATTAGTTCCCCCCCTAGTAACGATGCTCTGTTTCTAAAAGCCTATCTTAAATCCCATAGTCTTCGTTTTAATTGGCATAACAACTGGCAGCTTAAACAAGGTACGAGTATTCAATTTGGCCTTAACTGGCAAGTCAATGATGAGGTGACAAGCGAAGCGGCCAATAATTTTAATGCCGAGCAGTTGTCGAGCAATGAGTTTCCCATTGACTATTTTGGTGACTTTTCCAATGTAAGCCGCGCCGATCGTCAAGACCGGCAAAAGGTATTTGGTTTGTATGGCCAAAGCATCATTAAAACCAGCGACGCCAATCAGTTTAACTTGGGAATAAGGTTTGATCGAAACCGGCCGGCACAGTCTCATTTGAGTCCACGAGTGGGGTGGGTATATCAGATAAACGACGAGCAAATATTTAAACTGTTATACGGCGAGGCTTTTCGTGCAGCCTCGTTAAACGAAACCGCCAACCCAGATAGCCCCATATTACGTGGCTCCGAAACCCTTGATAATGAAGTGGTTAAAACCCTGGATGTGATTTATTTGTATCAGCAAACCCAGGTAAACCTTCAGCTTGGACTGTTTTTTAATGCGTACTCAAATCCTATAGTGGTGGAAATATCAGCTGATAATGTACGCCAGTATACCAACGGCGAGGAAAGTTCCGCACAGGGAGTAGAGGCAGAAATTAATTATGCTTTGTCAAACGCCAGTACTCTTAGGTTTAGCTATTTTGAGATGGTTAACCAACCCAAGGAGTTTTTTCGTGAAGCCAAACGCCAAGCCTCTTTCATGGTGAATTGGCGACAGCATCCGTGGCAAGGTAATGTAACGGTTGTCTATGGGGGCAGTAAAGAAATGATCTCGGGTACCGAACAACTCACCCTAGATGATTATGTGATGCTCAGTGGTAAAGTTAAATATGAAGTAAATTCGGCTTTGAATATTAATGTGCAGGTAAAAAATAGTCTGGACGAGCAGTATGATTCTGCCCCTCAGGGTAACCGACTAATTGAGGGGATTCCCAATCCGGGCAGGGAAGTGAGTTTTCAGGTTAATTACAGGTTCGATTAAACAATCAGGTAAGCAGGGGGGAGAAGATAATAGGCAACTATTTTAAATATTTTTGCCAATCCTCCAAACCATATTTACCCATGATGTTTTGTAATTGCCCATTTGATTTTAAGCGCGCCATGCCTTCGTCAAAAAAATCCATAATTTTCTGCACGTTTTCTCTTTGGGCTGGGTCCGGCGTAAATGCCATATAAACCTTGGCCAAAGATACACAACCAGCCGAGCGATATTTGTAGTCCATGTTATGGTTGTTTAAATAATAGACGGTACTATTAAAGGTGAATAAAAAGCTATCGATGCGTTTTGCGTCAAGTTTTCTAAAGCTGGTTCCTAGGTAGCTGTCATTATAGGGCAAATACTGAAATTGCTTTTTATGCTTTTCAATAAACTGATTAAGCTCTTCAATGGAGGTGTCATTGGCAATGCCTATCTTCATACCCTTTAGGGACTGGGCATCAGTGAAGTTCCATTGGCTGCCTTTGGACGTGAAAAAACACATGCGTTGAATACCCACTTCATGTTTTGGGTAAAGTAAATCGGGCGCTTCTGCCTTGGCGGGAGAAAGCAGGGCTTGGTTGGAACCGCGGCTTACATATTTAATCGCCCTGGACCAAGGGAATATACGGGTTTGTAGGTTGTACGGGCTGTTTGAAAATATGGCCGTGACAATGTCATTGATGTAGCCGGGGTTGTTGCTCCCTTCACATAACTGAGGGCACCAGTCGATGGAAGCGACTTTCACTGTTTTGCTCTGGGCCGGCAATGACACCAATAATAGGCTGTAACACCACACCATTAAGGTGATTCTCATGTGTGTTTGCCCTCCTGTGACCAGTTGGCCTTTATCCCCTTTGGTGGTTATTTCAGTTTAGACGTAATTTGGATGAATACCTGCTTTAACGGCACTTCCTTAAGCTGGTTTTGTCAGGGTGGAGGGCGCTAATTGAGTTGTGCTGTAATTTCGATAAACGCTGGGGGATACTCCGGTCCAGTGTTTAAAGGCACGGGTAAAGGTGGCCGGCTCAGTAAAACCCAAGCGGCGACCTATTTCGGCCACGGTTAGACTGGCGTCTTCAAACAGGTTAATAGCCTGGTCACGACGAACATTATCTTTTAGTTTCTGAAAGGCGCTGCCCTCAGCGGATAATTTACGGCGCAAGGTGCGTGAGGTCATGTTTAAGTGTGCCGCTATGTTTTCAACGCTGGCCTCTTTTATCCCAGCCACATCTTCTAATAGGCGTATAACCTGAGCGCTTACGGTGTCGAAATACGATTGCTTTTTGAACCACTGCAAGGGTAATTCCTTTAGGTATGGCGCCAGCTCATTGGGCTGTTGAACCACGGGCAATGATAACTGGCTGGCTTCAAAAATCAGTGTGGTGTTGTCGCACGAAAATGCGCAAGGGCAGGGAAACATTAAGCGGTATTCTTCAACATGAGCCGGCTTAGGGTGTTGCACCCGCACTTGCTTGAGGGTAATAACCTGGCCCACTAACCAGCTGGGGAAACGGTGGCACACCAATAATAATAATTCGGTTAACAAACTATTGGGAGTGGGGTTTTGGCAATGCTCTTTAAAGTTAGCATTCACGGTAAAGTGCACTTCAGTTCCCTGTTGTTTAACATCACACTTAAGCTGATCGCCAATTAAGTTATAAAAGTTGGCCATATGATGCAGTAATTCCTTAAGGGTTTTGCAGCGAACTAAGCGTTCGGCCAACAAGGCAAACACCCCAAGTTTTACCTTCTGCTGGGTTAAACCTAATAATTCGTCTCCACTCAGTTGCCAGCTAGTACGTACCAATGCGGCCAAGTGCCTGGGCAATACCCGAGCCTTGGGCTGTTGCAGCAGCTCACGAGTGAGTCCTGCCTGGGCCAAAATATCGGGCTCAATGCCCCCCCAATGCAGGGCGTTATTTAGGTGTGTTCGGGCGAAATAACTGGCCACCGTGTGTTTGTCGGCCAGCTTTTCGACCAACCCCTTAGGGGTGGCGGTGTCCGTAATTAACAAAATAAGGCTCTATTTTTGAAGTATGGTTCACATTGTAAAATAAATTGACCGAATATGCTAAGTGGGTGGCTGTATTCATCATTGTGGGTGAGGGCTTGGCTAGCAATAATTGTCATCAATAATGTCAGTCAGCGCGGGTTAAATGAGGGTTTCATGGTGAATGCAACAGATACGAGCAGCGAAGAAGTACAGATGTTTCGCGATATGGTATTACGCTTTTTTGAACAAGAAGTGTTGCCCCATTACGACAGCTGGGAAAAAAACCACAAAATGCCCAGGGACATGTGGCGCACGTTAGGGGCTGCAGGCATGTTGCTGGTGGATTTCCCTGAAGAATACGGCGCGGCGGGCGCAAGTTTTGATGTGTGCCAAATGATTCAACAAGAGATGTGCCGCCTGGGGCTGCACGGCCTGGCCACAGGTTATAACATTCACGCCAACATTGTGGCCCCTTACATTTTGAACATTGCTAATCAGCAGCAAAAAGATCGTTGGTTGCCTGGCATGGTCACAGGTGATGTATTAACCGCCATTGCCATGACCGAACCCGGCGCCGGCAGTGATTTGGCTGGCATGCGCACCACAGCGGTAAAAGAAGGTGAGGAGTATGTGTTAAATGGCTCTAAAACCTTTATCACCAATGGCAACGAAGCCCAGATGATTATTGTCTGTGCCAAGACTGACGCAAGCGCCGGCTCCAAAGGCATCTCGCTATTTTTGGTGGATACCAGCCTGCCAGGTTTTTCTACCGGCAAACCCATTGATAAAATGGGACAGCATTGTAGCGATACTGCCGAGCTCTTTTTTGAAAACATGCGCATTCCCGCCGATTCCCTTTTGGGGGAAGAGGGCAAGGGTTTTGTTTATCTTATGCAAGAGTTACCCCGTGAACGTTTGGGGTGTGCGGTGCAGGCCATTGGTCATGCCCAGGGGGCGTTAGATTTAACCGTGGAATATGTGAAAGAGCGTAAGGCCTTTGACCAGTCGGTGGCGCAGTTTCAAAATACCCGTTTTAAGTTGGCGCAATGCAATACCGAGCTGGAAATGTGCAAGGCGTTACTGGAAAAGAACATGGTCAAATACCAGGCCCAGCAAATGACCGTCACCGACGCTGCGGTGTTAAAGCT
>Ga0209290_1001273_pt1 | contig 12633 bp, 5 predicted proteins | sample EN1Hudsemesocosm_2_FD_184632 | JGI IMG/M metagenome (GOLD analysis project Ga0209290, IMG submission 184632) | Methane-oxidizing microbial communities from mesocosms in the Hudson Canyon - EN10B Hudson Canyon (SPAdes) (version 2) | ecosystem: Environmental > Aquatic > Marine > Cold seeps | place... | reverse complement strand
CTTTGACATTTTGACATTCCCCAAAAGGCACTGCAGAAAATACTACAGAAGAAAAACAAATTACCATTACTGTCATTACGCCTTTAATCATGAGTTCTCTCATTAAACCACTGTCCTTTTTAAGCCTAGATCGGACAGTCCAAATATTGCTTGCCCATATCTTTTGTTAACTTTGCTATTTTTTTAACTCTAGGTACTTTAGATCGGCGAAACCGTCCGTACACGTTGTTCCAATACTTGAAGCATTTACACTGGCCCCAGTTGTATAGGAAGTTAAAGCTATTGAAAGAAGAGCCTTGCCAATTTCGTCGTCCAATTTAAATTGCATTCGCTTTAGTTTTGAGAAACCAGCCCCTGTTATACAGCTGTCTTCCGGTGAAAAATCCTTATCAAAAACGACCGAACATACGCTTGAAGTAGAAAAATATCCACAATACAGTTGTGTAACTTTGGTATCACTTACAGAGCCTGCGAACGAAAGCGAGGAGCCCGCTAAAAGGGCTGTCAATATCAGTAGTTTTTTCATTTATATTCCGTATTTTTAAAATTAAGCTAGATTGAACTTTTCGGCTTTGACACCACTCATTGGCCGACTCAAGCCTATTTAAGTCATAAACAGACTCATTATTTAAGTACCATTTCCACCATTGAAAACGGTACGCCTATGACCCTCCTGGTCGTTTTCGATCTCATCCTGAGAACAAATTTAGAGTAAAAAACTACTTCTATTTTCACTCATTTTTCTTTAGTTTCTTACCCAAATCTCGACAAATTAGTCAAAGCCGAGTGTCTGCAATAAGCACAAAGCAGCCACTCAGAGAGTGGCGTTTTAAAGCTTCAATTCAGTTTATTTATACTAAGAAAGTGCTAAAGCAGAGTACTGGTGATAATCACAACCAATACAGGCTCGTTTAATAATGGATTTCTACCACTTAAGACTTCATCGCCATCAAGAGCGCCATCTTGATCAGAGTCGGGGTTATTTATACCCGTATTCCAAGCAATTTCATCAGCATTAGATAAGTTATCTTGGTCAAAGTCAGCGGAGGCGTCACTGCTGAAAACTGGACTCAAGCCTTCGGATGCGTAGGCTACTTCTACTCCGTCAGCTAGGCCGTCACCGTCTGTGTCGGCGTCTCTTGGATCGGTACCTTCTTGGTATTCCTCTAGATTCAGGAGTAGATCGCTATCAGGGTCACCACTAATATCGCTTGGGTTGTAATTATTTAGTGCGTACGTAGTTTCCCAAGCTGTTGGCATACCGTCATTGTCGATATCAGCATCACAGGCATCCCCATAAGCGTCACCATCGTAATTTTCTTGAAGTTCATTGGCTACCAGTGGGCAGTTATCATTAACATCGGCGATCTTGTCACTATCACTATGTATTTCGATCGTTAAATTATTCAAACCTGCAATGGCCTCTGTTGAGGTTTGACCCTCAATATCTAGCTGTTGAAGGTTAGTTGCGAATTCCAAACCTGTTAATTCTGAAACATCCCAACCCTGTAAATCTAAAATAGTAATTAGGGCCAGTTCACCTCGATTAAGCGTATCAAAGGCATTTTTACCGAGCTGCTCATTGATGGCTGCGCGTAGGTTTTGATCGGTGATGGATACGCGTGTCGCGTAATCGCTGCTATCGGTTCCGGTGATAGCAGCTAACGTACGTAAAACGAGGGCGGTGGTGTAGCTATCGTCCCATTCGCCTGCGGTTTGTCTCCTCAATAGTTCACTTACCCAAGTATCTACCTTACTCGTTAAACCAGAGTGCTGAAAAACGGCTAAGGCCGCTCGCGCAAACAGAATAGTATCATCAAGCAGAACAGTATCTTCTTCACCTTCCACTTCTGAATACCTGATGACGATAGTGTTTAGCTCTCCTATACCATCATCAATCGCTGTTGCCAGGCTGGGGTCTGCGAGTGCATTCAGTGCGATCACAGCTTCGGCTGTTGCCCATTTACTAACAACATCACCCTCGCCAAGCGTCCAGCCACTTTCTGTTTGCTGGCTATTTACAAGGTAGTCTTTGAGAAGCGTTTTATTTGCCGCATCACCAATGGCGACTGCTGCTCTTAGGGCTAAAGCAGAGTCTACGGTATTTTCTGTATAGTGAGCACTTAGGCCTAGACCCGAAGCCCCGGTATGCCGCGCATTGTTTAGAATCGCTAGTTCAAGCCCTGCACCATAACCCCGTTTAGACAGCGCCAGTATCTTTCTTGCTGCGTAATCAACATTATTTGTCGCGTGATTTTCTAACCAGGCAATACCATCGTAATAGGCATGCGTATATTGATTGGAGGCTTGCAAGGCTTCAACTACTGAAGCAGTTGTCACATAGCGTATTTCATCATTGTCGCCCCAGCTTCCATCTGCTTTTTGCTGTCCTTCGCTCTCAAGGAAAGAAACGGCCGCGTCCATCGCGTTTTTTGAGGCGACTAAATCTAGTGCATAAACGGGAGATAGGTGAAAGCTGAGAGCAGCGATCCCGATTACACAAAGCCCATTGATAGACTTTTTTAAATTAACTACGTTCATATCTTGTCCCTTTTCTTATTGCTGACCTGGTTAATAGAGGCCACCTTTTGCCATTCCTGAGATTGATTTTCTTATAGCTATCGATAACCATGAATAACTTCAGAAAATTGAATAACATCATCGACTGGCTTCAATTTTTCCAACACATTTTTTTTACTAAAAACCCCAGGAACAACATCACATAGTGCATCTAAGTTTTCACGGTGTACCTTCCAATTATCGGGAAGGTCATAAAACTGGATTAACTCCCTCGCTTCGCTTTCAGAGGGATTTATCGCCTGCTGACACAACATCCCTACATCAATATTCAATTTTTCTCTAAGTTTCTTTGAAATATATGTAAGCCAGTAGATACCTGAAACATAATTATCTATATTCTTACCAACCCATGCCTGAATATGATTACCCTTTATTTCTGACTCAATTCTGTTTCGGTACTCATATTCTGCCTCGTCGCAGGCAAAACCAAAGTACATGTCTATTTTTGAAAGTAGGCTAAAATACTCAAGCATTAAATCTGCCTGAATACCTTTATCCAAAAATAAAGTAATCTCGATAGCATCACTACCGGTCAAATCAATATTGTAAGAACAGTGCTTTCCATAAAGCAGAAAACCCAAACGATGCTTCTTTTTAAACTCTTCAAAACCTGTATTTTCAATTTTTCTTCGTGAGGACTTTTTCTCATCATGGCTAAAATATATTGGCACCAACTCCTTTGGCAATCGCAACAGAACCTTTAGCACCTCTTCCAGAGAGCTATTATTTAGCATCACATATGACGTCATCATATCTATTCACCTATCATTTTGAACATTACTACGGTTTTCCAAATATAATTCGATTAGATATTTCATTTGAATAGCTACTACTTGGGTAAATTGGGAAATCCCTCTCGTCAGGATTACTTGAGCCCGGACCATATAGTGCGCTGCCTTCACCAACACTCCCTACATGAGTCAAATAAGACGCAGCATAATCTGCCGCATCTGCCGCCGTAGAGATCAGCCCGAAAGCAGCAGCCGAAGCCTGAAGAAACGATTTTGATAAGCTAGGACCTAAGTCATTACGCCTAATAACCTGAAAGTCACGAAGAACTTCTTTGCTCACATGAGTGTTTTTTCCCGTAATTAAAAACGGTATTAGTCCTTCTTTTTTCGCATATTTGAGCTGGATTCTGAGTTGATCAGACATGTACACGCTTAGCGTATCTTTAATTTCATATAATGCTGTAGAAGTTAGAGCATCAGGTATTGTGCCTTTATCAAAATCATCAACATGCTTGATCAAAGTATTTTTATCAAGACCAAGATCATCCAATACTCGCCCTTCAGATATACGCCCCCTTTTTAGGTGAGCAAGAATTCTTTCCTGTACTTCTTTTGGATATTTCGAGAGGTTAAGTCTCGCAAATCCTAAGGGGTCGGTATAAACAAGCGGACTATTCCCAACATAGGCATAAAAATTCACATCCCCTGAGGCAAACCCAATAGGATCCTCAGAAATAAAGCGTCCAATCTCAGGATCATAGTAACGCGCACGGTAGTAATATAACCCTGATTCAGCATCGAGCTCTCGGCCGGTATAGTTGAAGTTATTTTCATTACCATCGTTAGCGGATAAGGCCTCACCAAACGGGCCATAGCTTAGTGTTTGAATCGTTGCGCCATTGTGGTCACTCGTCGCGACCAATGAATTCACTTGGTCATTATGGTAGTTTTGGTTGACTAACTTACCTTCTTTACGCTCAAAGCCATTGATGATTTCATCTATCACCGCACCTCGAAGGTAGGAGCTTTGCCGCTCACCGTCATCATTATAAATCGCTTCAAGGTGTTCACCTTCCAATAAATAGTTGTTGTTTTTATTGGGCGTATTTTTCGCTATTCGATAACTATTGGCGTCATAAGCAAACTGGTTGTTTGCGGCAGAAACAGCGATATCGGTCACTAACCTTTGCTGGTTGTAGATGTATTGCTGTACTAAGACATCGGCACTGTTATAGCTGGCAATTCGGCTACCGTTGTCATCATAGTCATAGCGGCTCACAAGTGGTCCGGTTGGGCTGCCCAATCTCACTTGATCCAGTCTGTTACCTGAATTGTTATATAGATAGTGATGGGTCACACCATTGAATGCTTTGGTTAAACGATTACCCACCTTATCGTAGGTATAAACAAAGTCATGACTATTGTCTGTTGAATCTGCGTTTAGTAGACGGTAAGCCGGGTCATAGCTGTAGCTAATGGTTTCGCTGTCGTTGATAATGACTTGATCGATATTGCCGATGTTATCCGGTGTGTAGACTCGTTTATCTACCTCTGAGCCGTCAGCACTACGCTGTGTCATTTCAAGCAGGAAACCGTCATCGCTGTATTTATATTGAGTAGATGCGCCATTTGAGAGCGTTCGGCTGAGTAATGTCCCATTGCCATCATATTGATAAGATGCTGCTAGATAGGCTTCGTTGCGCATGGCCGTCAGACGGTTAGCACTGTCGTAGGTATAGTACGTTTCGTCACCTTGATAGTCCGTTTTGGTTTTAACATTACCGACCTTATCGTAGGTCCAACTGAGTGACCTGTTGTTTCGGCTATCTGTTTTACTTAACAAACGGTGCTGGTTGTCATAGGTGTAGGTATAGACGACTTGCGCATTACCGATTGAAACGGTGTCGCCATATTGGTCATACTGATATGTTTGTGAACCTCCGTCGGTTAGGTATTCGACCAAAGTTAGTCGATTCAATTGGTCATAGGTGTAACGCGTTATATCGCCCTTACGGTCTGTATAGGTGAGCACGTTACCCACTTCGTCATAAGTATAACTTTCAACCTTGTCAGCAGGCTCTTCAACCATGGGATCTTTTGCGTATTGCAGACGCCCCATGTCGTCGTAGATGAAGGTAGTCACTTGCCCTTTTGCATCGGTGATGCCTGTTAGGTTACCTAAGAGGTCATAGCGATATAGTGTTTGTTCATCATTGGCATTTAGCGTTTTTGTAACACGGTTAAACTCGTCGAACTCTTTGTAGACGCTCGCGTCCTGCGCATTCAGATAATCATTAGGGTCTGTAGATACCTCATCTTCAATGCGCTTAGCTTCAGCAACGGCATTGGCGTCTTTTACTTTGAGTAAGTTACCGTTTCCGTCATATTCAGTGAAATGGGTTTGTTTACCTCCCGGTGACGTTAGCTTTGTTAGTCTTCCGAGGGCATCATATTCGAAGTGAGTTGACTTACCATTGGCGTTGGTTACCCTTTTGACTTGTCCTGCTAGGTCGTATTGTGTTTCGACACGGTGGCCGTTTTGATCGGTGACCGCTGTTAGACGACCTTTGGCACCGTATTCGTAGTTTGCTTTGTTGTTATTTGCGTCTTCTACTTGTGTGACACGCCCCATGCTATCGCGGGTATAGTACGTGGTATTGTTCTCAATATTTGTTACTGACTTCAGGCGATCAACTTCGTCATACACTCTAGTTTGGACAATGCAACTATGATGTTCTGGGTAATTTTCTTCATCAATAAAGCACTCAGGGTGCAAGCCGGTAACCGAATCCCCGCCGTTAATGGCATAGCGGTTTGTTATGTGAGTCACCTTGCCATTTTTATCATAAATTGCTTCAAGCCGATCACCATTCGGAAACACTGTGGCCGTTACACGGCTTAGGTCATCATATTCATAGCTTGTCGTTAGGCTCAACATATTGGCATCGGTCGCACTGGTGCGTCGGGTTACCGTTTGATCAGTTAAACGCCATAGGCTGTCGAAACTGCTTACTATGGTTGCGTTTACACCCGAGGTTGCGCCGCGCACCGTTTTCGTCAGTGTGAAGCCAGTAGACGTGTAATTATAATCAAACTCGGTGATGCGCTGTTTTGTTAGGTCTGCTGGGTCAATATATTGAATCGACTGCTTTGGCGTGCCGTCAGGGAAATAAGTCATTTCCACAAGTGTGACGTCGGTATATCCGGTGCCGTTTACGGTCACTGCAGGCATTTTGATTTTCTGCAGTTTGCCTTTTACTGCTCCCATTGCGGCGTCTGTCGTTTGATAGTATTCACTTTGTGCGACGATGCCACGCTTGTCTGTGACTTGCGTTATTTGGCCGTAGAGCCCGTAGGTATAGTCGATGGTGTTGTTTAGTGCGTCTTGCTCTTTTGTGACTTTACCCGCGGTATTTGTGGCTGCACCGTCTAAAGAACCATCGGTATTATAGGAGTAGGTAGTTTCATAACCTAGGGCGTTGCGTTTTAGGTAGCGTAGGCCATCTTCGTTATTGTCGAAGGTGAGTATGCCGCCATCTGGCTGCGTCATTTTGACTAGGGCGCCTTTGTTGTTATAGAAATGCTCTGTGGCTTGGCCGTCTGGATGGGTGATTTTCGTTCGCTTTCGGAACGGATCGTAAGTGAGCGATTCGGCACCGCCTAATTGATCCACATAATTATACGCTTTGTCATTTGAGTAATAGCTGAAAGTCGTAGTTACTTTCTTACCGTTTCGGTCTTCAGGTTTGATGATGTCAGCCAATAAATGAGTACCCGGGACATAGGTGTATCTGATGCCTTCTCCGTAAAGGCTCTGAGCCCACGATAGATTATTGTCTGTGTAATAGAATCTTCTCAAAACCCGACCAGTCCAATCGACGACGCTATAGAGCCTGCCTTCACTAGCATGGCCTTCTGCGTGGTAAAAGAATGCTAAACCGGTTCTACCAGGAATATTCAGGCTATCTCTGACAGACTTTAACTGACCATCTGTATAGTTCAGATTAAGTATCTGGCCATATGGGTTTACTATTTGAGATAAACGGGCAACACTTTGAGGTAAAGGAGCAGAACTCTCTGGCGTTAAACGCATATCTGCCGTTTGCGCATCAAATATGTATTTCGTTCCATTTTGAAATTCAAGCGTATGTTTACCTGCAACAGGCGAATCTAGCGTTAGCGTATCGAAGTTAAGATGGCCAGATGTTGGTTGAGCATTTGAATCACCATCATCAAGCAGGAAGGCAACTTCACCACCTCGTTCGTTGACATAGGTAATAGATGAAGTAAGGCCATTCTCGTTCTCAGGTGACAGATCGCTGCTATAGTCCGGGAATTCTCCATAGTCATTTGCGACCAGCTTCATGTTATAAGAATGTGTCCAACCTTGACTTAGCGGTAAGTAATTCGGATTAGCACTTCCGGGGCCAGAGCTTGTAGTTGGGTTTGAGTTATATGTGCGCGTGACTAGATAATCTAATCCTAACCCAGGTATGTGAATATCTGTTTCATCGTGATACATATTGCCCGTTACGGTTGCGACAGGATCATCAGATGCAAGAGCGATGGTTCGATCATTGTTAACGGCTGATATTAGGTTTTTCTGGGTATTAGTGGCGTTATTATTACTCGCGTTTGAAACATCCAATGTTGCGCCATAGCCAGTCACACCTTCTGTATCCGTGGCAGGAGTCGAAATGGTATTTCCTGCTACATAACCGCCACCTGCTGTACCGCTATCATTTGCAATACCAAATATTTGTCGAGTTAATTCTCCGACTGGGTCTTCCGCTGTGATACCTTCGTATTTATTGGCAATATAAAGTTCAAAGTCATAATTACCACCTAAATCTGTCCTGGGAGACTCAGGCATAATATATTCCCAACGTTCACCTGGCTCAAGTTCGTTAAAGAAGTTGTTCTGAATATTAACCAGTGTTTCGAGACTGTACCTATTTTGATAAGCCCAGGAACCTTTACTTCTATAATGGTAGTTTTCTTCTATCATTCCTTCAGAAAAATTCTTTTCTAGTTTACTGTAGTAAGCACCATAACCTTCATCGAAACAGTCACTTACCATATAATAAATATTAAATGCCCGACCATTTAAATCTAAATCACAAAGAGGTAAGGAAAAGTCTATTGTTGGTTGACCAGAGGCAATTCTAACCATCGCTAGAACGGGTTCAGGCAAAAAATTAAACTCTCTTTTGATCGATATTGTTTCGTCGCCAAACTGCAAAGTAGCAGTCGCCCTATATAAATACCTTTCTCTATACAAATTATCTCTTATGTGAACATCAGCAGGATGCTCATCGTAATATAAGTCTTCACTCGAATCTTGATGTGGCTCATCTTTATCGTAGGGATAAAATTCATATGGAAACACTAACCGCTGCTTATAATGGTCATAATATGGATCGGCTCCGTTCCAAACCTCAATTGGGGCATGACTTTCAGTCTCCCGAATTTGGAAGGAATATACATTATCACCTAGATCAGTTAGATTTTCGAAAATAAACCCATTATCAGTCGCTTCAATGAAACTTGGTATATGATTGCCGTAGCGACTGACATAGTAACTAAGATCTGTCGTATATGTTTCCGTTCTGTTAATTTCTATAGAACCGAATCTTAAATAGAAGGGAATATCATAAAACCCCTCTTCATCGGGAAAGCTATCTTTAGCTATCTTTATAGTAACCGTTTGACTTGAGTTTTGATCATACGAAGGTATATGTTGGTTTGTAATGCCATTATCAAAGAAGAAACCATCTTGTCTTTGAATTACAGGCACGGCTTCATGAAGAGTCGCAGTGTAACCCTCTCCTTCGGGTCGAGGTACATTGAACAAAGCATATTCGCCTATAGAGCTGTTCGCGAGCTCAGCATCTTTATAAGGCGCCAAATCATTATCGACTTCAACAAACTCGTCCATCAGCTCTCGTTGGGCAGCACCATATTCGAATGCTTTACTAAAAATATCACCTTCTGGCACCCCTTCAGCCGTTGGAATTAACGCTTCAAAGCCTGGTTCCTCTCCAACTCCAGTGTAGTCATAACTCACATAATAGTCGTTAAATAACCGAGTACTAGTCACTTCATATTGATAAGGGTTTGAACTGAAGCCAAAATTCCAACTTCCATAAGGCCCAAAAAGAATGGACTCAAATCCATCCGTTGAATCAAATGTAACAATTTCATCTCCATCTTTTTCAGTCCACTGCAACCCCCTTACTGTCGATATAGCATCGAAACCAGTAAGTTCTTGCCAAACTTCATGCTCCAAAGATGACGACAAATGACCAATGAAGTTAAAATTTTCATTACCTGCCCCTTCTCCTGAAGCATTATTCCAACCATTTCCAATATAGACATTCGCTTTTAAATCTATCAACAAACCTTCTGGCGTAATTGAAAACGGCGTTTCCTCCAGAGTATTTATAGCGGATTTTGCACTCACTAACCCTATTCGCCCATTCATTAAGTACGTAATATTTTTTAAGCTTTGATACTGCTCTTGCTGTTCTTGTAACCGCGTATAGTACAAACGTTGAGCCGCATATAATAAACCGCCAGTTAACGCTTTCTGTGCGTCAGCAGCATCTGCATAAAGCAGGTCTGAGCCATCATAACCATTGCCATTACTATCAACATATATCTTTCCAGCTTCAGTCACTAACGGGAACTGCTCCAGAGACGCTAACAATTCATCATAGGCTCTCTGAACTTGCCCCCAGTTAGATTCTTCACCACCGGTGCTAATCATATAAGAGCCGCTTGCAATAAGTGCGGAATAAACCGCTCTTACCTTTGACTCTTCTTCTGGCGTCTCAGAATCTTCTGGCAACGCCCCATCAAGCTCTAACTCCAAATTAAAGATAGAATCATTGCCAAAACCTAGCGTTTCCTCACCACAAAGAGCACTGTTACCATCAAGAACAACCGTATCCACGTCGCCAAGGCCAGCTACCAATTGATTGGACTCATTCATATTGAGGGAATAACGTGAACTTGATAGTGTCGCAAGATTATACGTTGGCAGGCTGTAGCTATTGCTACACTCTTTCCCGTTATGGATGGGGCGAACTTTGGCCCTTAAACTACGACTCCAGTCACGTTCATTCTCAGCATTATCATGATCGCTTACAGATGCATAGTTGCGAACAGAAGTAGAGTCAGAAGTATCAATCGTATACGGCAAAGTACTGGGCAATAAGCCTGTGCTATCAGCTACGACGTCACCTATATTTTCTACATCTTTAGTTGTGATACCTGGGTTATTATCCCGTAAGTATTCCAAGGCACTTTCTTCATAAATTTCAAGTGGGTTTTTATTTTTCAAGCCAGATATATAAGACTCTGATGTAGGAGCTTCGGCTGCATAATAAGCTGGATAATTAAAAGTTAGGCCTGCAAGCTTGTCGTTGTGTTCATTGTTAACGGTATAACTCTTAAACGACGGATCTAAGGCTATCCAACTGCAACGATTGTCAGTTTCAAGCACACAAGGAGTCAGCACATCGTTTATTCCTCGATAATGGCTATAGTCAACGAGCACTTCGACCCAAACATGCTCAAATAAAACGTCAGTTCCCGTTTCAGAAACATCATTCATCCCCATATTCAAGAGCAGGGTTTTCGCCAAGCCGACTTCTTGCTCACCATCCTGAACACCTAACCAATTAGCTGCTGTATGCCGATTAACCTTAATGGGCCCAACAGCATAACGGGATTTGATTCCTTGGGAACGTAGCATCGCAATTAATGTAGACGCTAAGTCAATATCATTTCCACTCAGACCTTCTAAGGTATTTAGTGAATTACTTTTAACCCCAAAGTAGTGCTTGAAGCGAGATTCATTACGAAGATACTCGTATATCTTCGGTAAACTGCCTAGTTCTTTGGCTTTGTTACCTACCTCACCGAATTTCTCACCACTGAACCGAATTTCGTTCGTTTCACATAAGTAGGGGTTAGTTTCACTCCCTATACATTCAGCTTGAACACTTATTGTAGTCAAAGCGCTGATCGCAAGTCCGAAAATCCATTGTAGTCTCATGCGTTATTATACCTTGTGCGTTTAGGGCAATAATTTAGTTGAAGATAAAGAAAGTTTAGCGAGCCTTGATTGCTTCTGTGGTGGGACTAGTGTGGTGTTTAAATCGATAAACTGGTGGTGTTAGCTCAGCTTGCAATGAAACTAGTGATTCAATTTCCAGTGAATCTTTCGCTTTCATTTTGTCCTTAATCGTCTTTAGCTTGGTTACTAACTTGTCAATTTTAGCTTCCATTTTATTTTGTCTATTTAAGATTTTACTTTTGCCCTTTTTACTTAACTTTTTTAGTCGAGAAATTTTTTCTAATTTGGCTTCAATTTTTGCTATTTTGTTCTTATTTCTCTTTACTTTTTCTTGCTCTTTAGCATCCAAATCACGTTGCTTAGATTTACTTTTTTTCGTTCCAGCTTGTTGATTTATTATTACTGTTGACCCTTCATAGTTTGTACTATCTAAAGCATCGTCAATTGCACTTCTAAGTAGCTTGATCTTTTCCCTTACTACTTTAGAGTCCTCGTTTATTAAATGTTTGCTATTAGCTCTAGATGTTAGAATTTTTGATGATAGTTTTTGTATATTTGCCATAGTCCGTGGGTCTATATCCCGCGCCGTAGCAACAGAGCATATAAAAACAAGAGCCAAGAGAATAGATACATTTTTCATGAAAACACCTTATAAACATTAACTAATTTGTGAAACTGTCTTTGGCCTGTTGCAACCCCTAAAGCCTCATTGAATGAACACCAATAAGTAAAACCACAAAAGACAAAATATAAACAAAGACTGCTTGATAAGTACCAGTAAGCGAATGCCACTAGGTGTTTAACTAATCCTTGTTTTAGCGTTTATTATTCTAAGATCTATTAATAATTGCGCAGATAATAACCGGAGGATATAAGCTGGGCAATAGTTTTTGGAACTACAACCTTAAGAATTAGGCCTGAAATCGAGTCGTACTTTTGTGAATCTTCTTCAAATAGACATATAGTTAGGTGGATTTGCAGGTAACTGGTGATGGTATAAAATATCAAGTTCTACCCACTTTGAATTTTAGCCATACCTACTTCCACTGAGTGAGATTAAAGACACAAGCCATGTTTCAATGGAACTTTGTCACAAGCTGAGCGTCTGCTTAGGCTCAACTCGAGTCACTTAGGCCATCCTCTATAAAGAGAATTTTAAATACTTAGTCGTGTTTAACTTTTAGAAAAAAGGGGCGCTTCCTGATCAAAACACAGTTTTTTCGGAACATAAAAAGTACC
>Ga0209290_1001263_pt1 | contig 12788 bp, 11 predicted proteins | sample EN1Hudsemesocosm_2_FD_184632 | JGI IMG/M metagenome (GOLD analysis project Ga0209290, IMG submission 184632) | Methane-oxidizing microbial communities from mesocosms in the Hudson Canyon - EN10B Hudson Canyon (SPAdes) (version 2) | ecosystem: Environmental > Aquatic > Marine > Cold seeps... | reverse complement strand
GTCATAGGTCATAGGTCATAGGTCATAGGTCATAGGTCATAGGTCATAGGTCACGGCTCATTGTTAATAGTTTACGTAAAAATAATAAAATATAACTAATATATAAATCTGAATATTTGAAATTATGGATTTATATTCTATCTTAGTTCTTAAGTGCCCCATCAAAATATAAATATACTGTCGAGAACAAAGCCTCGATAAGGTCGTCATATAAATAGTTGTCGTATATAAGTCGCCGTTAAAAATGCAATTTAAAAAATATAAATAACTAGCATCAAACAACAGAGTTAAGTCCTTCGTAGTAAACAGGATCTCGCTATGAGAAAAAGAGGCAATCTATGTTGAACCATTTTCGTGTGCTATTCGTACTATTGGGCTTTATGCCAAGTACTGTCTGGTCAGCTTGGGAAATAAACATGACCGCTGGTGTGACTGATACCAGCGCAGCAGTGTATGACCTTCATATGCTAGTGCTTTATATCTGTGTTGCGATCTCTGTTGTCGTCTTTGGGGTGATGTTTTGGTCAATATTTCATCACCGTAAATCAAAAGGAGCTCAAGCTCACCCATTTTATGAAAGCACCTTCATTGAACTTCTTTGGACGCTGGTGCCCATGATTATTTTGGTCGCAATTGCCGTTCCTGCAACGAGTACTTTAGTGGATAGTTATGATTACAGTGAATCGGATATTGATATTCAGGTCACGGGTTATCAATGGAAATGGCGCTATAAATACCTGACTGAGGATGTAGATTTTTTTAGTGTCTTAACCACGCCAGATGAAGAAATTCACAATAAAGAAGTTAAAAACCCTAACTATTTGTTGGAAGTTGATAAACCGCTTGTTGTACCTATTAATAAAAAAATCCGTTTTTTATTCACCTCAAATGATGTTATCCACTCATGGTGGGTGCCAGCTCTTGCCTTGAAAAAAGATGCGATACCGGGCTTCATTAATGAGTCATGGACTAGAATCAATACGGTTGGAATTTATCGCGGGCAATGTGCTGAACTGTGCGGTAGAAACCACGGTTTCATGCCTATTGTGATCAAAGCCGTCACAGAGCCAGAGTATGTTGAATGGCTAGCTGAGCAGAAAACACAACAAGCTCAACTAGAAAGCGCGCGTCATAAAGAGTGGAGCTTAACTGAATTAATGACCCAAGGTGAGCAGGTTTATAATAAAAATTGTGCCGCTTGTCATCAACCTACAGGTATGGGGATTCCACCCACTTTTCCTGCTTTGAAAGGCAGCTCTGTTGCTGTTGGCCCAATTGAAAAACACTTTGACATTGTCTTTAACGGTCAATCTGGCACTTCAATGGCCGCGTTTGGTGAGCAGTTATCTGCTGTAGATTTAGCCGCAGTCATAACTTATGAACGCAATGCATGGGGGAATAATGCGGGAGACAAGCTATTACCTGCAGACGTCGCTGAAATGTCAGGAGCCAATCAATGAATACAAATATAGTAGAGGGTGATGTAGAGGGATATGTAGAGGGTGGTGTGGGGCATGCTCATGGCCCAGCAAAAGGAATAGGGCGCTGGTTATTTACGACTAACCACAAAGATATTGGCACCATGTATTTGGTATTTAGCCTGATCATGCTATTTGTGGGCGGTGCGATGGCATTTCTTATTCGGGCGGAGCTCTTTCAACCGGGCTTACAGTTAATGGAACCTGAATTCTTTAATCAAATGATTACTATGCACGGTCTGATTATGGTGTTTGGGGCCGTGATGCCGGCGTTTGTGGGTTTGGCCAATTGGATGATTCCATTGATGATTGGTGCGCCAGATATGGCTTTGCCTCGTTTGAATAACCTAAGCTTCTGGATTTTACCCTTTGCCTTCCTGATGATGCTGAGTACTTTGTTTATGGAGGGCGGCGGGCCAAATTTTGGCTGGACTTTCTACGCACCATTGTCGACTACTTATGCACCGCCTAGTGTGACCTTTTTTATTTTTACCGTACATATGATGGGGCTTTCATCGATCATGGGGGCGATTAATGTGGTGGTGACTATTCTCAATATGCGGGCACCGGGCATGACGATAATGAAAATGCCGATGTTCTGTTGGACATGGCTAATCACAGCCTTCTTATTGATTGCCGTCATGCCAGTCTTGGGTGGCGTTGTTACGATGATGTTGATGGATATACATTTTGGCACCAGTTTCTTTGATGCTGGTGGTGGTGGAGATCCGGTCTTATTTCAACATGTATTCTGGTTTTTTGGGCATCCAGAAGTATACATCATGATTTTACCCAGCTTCGGTGTTGTATCGGAAGTTATTCCGACATTTGCACGTAAGAAACTTTTTGGTTACCACTCGATGGTCTATGCCATTGTGGCTATTGCGGTCTTATCTTTTGTTGTCTGGGCTCACCATATGTTTACTGTCGGTATGCCATTAGCGGGTGAGCTTTTCTTTATGTATACCACGATGTTAATAGCAGTGCCGACTGGGGTAAAAATATTTAATTGGATTAGTACCATGTTTAAAGGTTCTATGACGTTCGAGGCTCCTATGTTGTTTGCGCTGGCTTTCGTCATATTATTTACTGTCGGAGGTTTGTCGGGAATTATGCTGTCGTTAGCACCTGTCGACTTTGTTTATCATGATACTTATTTTGTGGTGGCACACTTTCATTATGTCTTAGTTCCTGGCGCGATATTTGGTATTTATGCCGCCGTATATTACTGGTTACCAAAATGGTCAGGACGTATGTATAACGAGTATACGGCTAAGCTGCATTTCTGGTTTTCGTTTATTGGCTTGAATCTAACATTTTTTCCGATGCACTTTGTCGGTTTGGCTGGTATGCCAAGGCGAATACCTGATTACCCACTACAGTTTGCTGACTTTAATATGATGATTAGTGGTGGTGCATTTATTTTTGGTGCGAGTCAGCTGATATTTGTATATGTACTATTCAAAACGCTGAGGAGCGGTGAAAAATCACAACACTTGCCTTGGGATGGCGCTCGTGGTCTAGAGTGGACGGTAGCTACGCCAGCGCCATACCACACGTTTGCTACTCCGCCCAAAGTAGAAGATTAATGAAAATTTCACAACCTTTACCTTTAGCTTTTATCTGTGTACTGATGTTTGGTTTTTGTTTTTTATTAGTGCCTTTGTATTCAGTTTTTTGTGATTGGACAGGTATCAATGGAAAAACGTCTGGGCCTTATCAGTCCACAGCTCATGATGAGAAAGTTCTTGAAAGAATGGTGGCTGTTCAGTTTGTCAGTAACTCAAATGAAAATGTAAGTTGGCCATTTAAGGCTTTAGAGAGCCAAGTCGACGTGCATATAGGTGAAAAACGCCAGGTAGAATTCAATGTGAATAATGTCACTGATAAGATGGTGGTTGCGCAGGCAGTGCCAAGTGTTTCTCCATCTGAAGCTGCGCCTTACTTACATAAAATAGAGTGCTTTTGTTTTCAGCAGCAAATTTTATATCCTGGGGAAAATAAAAATATGCCCTTAGTATTTTTCATTGATTCAAGCCTGCCGAAACATATAAAGAAACTGACTTTATCCTATACCTTGTTTGATGTAACACCTGAAGTAGTTACCTCGACATGACAGGTATTCATTTGTTAGTTTAATTCGTCGTTAGTTTAACCCGTCTTTAGTGAAGGAGCCGGTTATGGATGCACACCAGGAATACTACGTACCACAACAAAGCCAGTGGCCTATTATTGCTGCAAGCGGTATTTTTTTTACATTTGCAGGTCTTGCGACAGCATTGACTGCTATGAATCAGCAGCAAGATAGTAGTACGGGTTTTAGTTTGTGTTTTGCTGGCTTAATCGTCGTAGCGGTGATGTTTTTTGGTTGGTTTGGTAGTGTGATTCGTGAAAGTGAACAAGATTTATATTCCAAACAATTATCCATTTCTTTTCGCCGCGGTATGGGCTGGTTTATATTTTCTGAAGTTATGTTTTTTGCCGCGTTTTTTGGCGCACTCTTTTATGTTCGTACATTGGTAATCCCTTGGTTAGGCGGTGCCGGCGAGAAGGGGATTTCTCATAATATTTGGCCTAACTTTATTGCGCAATGGCCGCTGCTAGAATCACCAGACCCGAGCAGATTCCCATCACCCAAAGGGATTATTGATCCTTGGCATATACCGTTCTTGAACACCATTCTATTAGTTAGTTCCAGTTTTACTTTGACCTTCGCACATCACGCTCTTAAGAAGGGAAAGCGACAATTAACTAAACTATATATGTTTTTAACCCTTTGCTTAGGCATCACGTTTTTGGGGTTTCAAATTTTCGAATATGGTGAGGCTTACAGTGATTTAGGCCTAACCTTAGAAACAGGTATTTATGCCTCCACATTTTTCTTGTTAACTGGCTTTCATGGCGCGCACGTGACAGTTGGCAGTATTATTTTGTTGGTGGTATTTGCACGACTCTTTAAAGGTCATTTCAGCGAAAAGAAGCACTTTGCTTTTGAAGCTGCAGCTTGGTATTGGCACTTTGTCGATGTGGTATGGCTGTTATTATTTGTGACGGTTTACATTTTATGACATTGGATTCTTATATCAATGCCGTCGTCTATTTATACAGCTTATACAGTACTCTAAGTATGGGGTGGCTCATGAATATGAAGGGTGTTAAATGAATAAGAGTAAAAATTGGCAAATTAAATTGTTATGGCTTATTGGCTTAGCCCCCTTACTATTAGCATGGACGATGAGCCTGACGGGGTGGGGAGTCCCCAGTGAGACAAAAAATCACGGTGACTTGGTCAAGCCAGCTTTAAAAGTTCCGCAGACAGTGAATATGCTACATGAAGGTCGCTGGGGATTAATGTATCTAAGTAATTCATGTGATGAAATATGTGAAAAAAAGCTGATATTAATGCAACAAGTGCATAAAGCTTTGGGGAAGGAGTTTAGTCGATTACAGTCTCTATGGATAAAAGGAGAGGGGCATGAGCTCTTTCCCCCGAGAGAAGATTTAGTTTCAGAGTTAGATTCAAAATCAATTATTGCCTGGTTTGAAAAGAATAATCTTCCTGCTTTTGATCATAGCATTTGGCTGATAGATCCCGAAGGTAATCTTGTTTTACGTTACTCTCAAGATATTTCAGGCAAGGATATGCTTCAAGATATACGCTGGTTATTAAAAGTTTCTCGTATTGGTTAATAAGTTATTAAATTCCTTTAGCGTAAGAAGGTCTAATAGACATAATTAATAGTCCAAATCTTCATAGGACTATGTTTGCCTAAACTTACATCGTGTGACTAAACTAAGAATAAACAATATGAGGTGCGATTATGTATATTCAACATTTATTCGGTTTATTTTTACATCCCCACGAAGAATGGAGTGCGATTAAGAAAGAAAACTACAGTATGAGTCATGTTTATCTGTTTCAGATTGCACTATTGGCAGCACTGCCTGCCATTGCCTTATATATTGGAACAACCCAGGTCGGAGTGAGTCTGACAGGAAATGATTATATTAAATTATCCCCAGAGCGCGCTATTCCCTTAACCTTTGCTTTCTACGCAGCCATGTTACTTGCTGTTGGTTTTATGGCATATGTGACTTTTTGGATGGAAAGAAATTTTGGCGCCGATGCAAACTTCGAACGCTGTCTAGCATTTATTAGCTTTACTGCTGCGCCTATGTTTGTTGCCGGCATGGTCGGTATCTTTCCGGTATTGTGGCTGAATGTTTTAGTCATCCTAGGGGGCTTATGTTATAGCTTGTATCTACTTTATAGTGGTGTCCCGATATTTATGGATATTCCAGAAGAAAGAGGCTTTATCTTCTCTTCTTCAATACTGACGGCAGGCTTGTGTACTTTGGTTGGGGTTATGGCAGCCACAATTATTATTTGGGGAAGTGGCATTATTCCTCAGTTAGCTAGGTAAGTTTTGTATAAGGAAGCCCTAAATAGAATGAAAAAAATCATTCTATTTAGGGCTTTTTACGTAAGTCTATAACCTAATCTGATTTAAACTATTAGCTCTATCACACGAGTAAGTCGTTTTACTTACTTATCACGCTGGCATACTAATGCTTAAATGATTATCCCAAGATAGGTTCAGCTTTTGAGGTGTAGTGACGTTAGATGCGCTGTTATAAGAAGCAGATTTTCTGGGAGTGGATAAAGAAACAAACTGCCGCTCTTTTATCGTGTATTGATATAATTTTCCCATTCCATTTGAAATTATAAACGCCTCATCTTTTAAGGCAGCAATACCACAAACATCTCTACAGCGTATTTTATCAATAAATTCGCCTTTCGAAATATCCCACAAAGTGAGAAGGTCACCCTTTGGTGAAGAGGTCGCTGCATATTGGCCAGACTGATCAAATTTGACACTGCCGCAGTAATGTTTCATCGCTTCGTAAGCGCTTGGGGGTGCCTTAAGAAAACGAATTTCTTCACTTTGTGTATGTATCGCCATGAGTGGCACTTGATCGGTTTTATCACCCTGGTACTGCATCGCGATGACTACTTGGTCTTTATGATTTATATCTATATGCCGAATACTTAGTTGATGTAAGTCTTTAGGGAGGGTACGTTGCTCAAGTAATTTACCTGTAGAAAATTCAAGGTAAGTGAGGCTTGCTTGCATTGTATCTAGGTTTAACTTTGCTCGACCTTCACTCGGACGTGTATTAATGCCGCCATTTGCAACTACGAGTGTTTTGCCATCAAATGAAAGCTTAATCTCATGTGGGCCAATGCCGTGTGAAGAGTATTGTTTAGCTATTTTAAACTCTTTCGAGCAGTCTCTGACGGTGACTCTACCTTCTCCAGATTCAATATCTTGTTCACTTGTGACTAAAAAACGTCCGTCTTGACTGAATAAACCATGTCCATAAAAACAATGCCCTTTTGAGGGGGATATTGTCTTAATAAGTGATCCAGTCTTAGCATGAACTAATGAAATATATTTACCGGGTCGTCTAGCCACAACGCATAATAGCTCAAGTTTAGGGTGCTTGAAAACTTCATGGGCTCTTGCTGGTAAGTTCAGTTTATTGCGTATTTCACCAATTGAATTAGTGATGATAAGCCAGTGTTTACCTTGATTATCAGAAGCAGCACTATATAAATTAAATTTATCTAAATCTTGTGCGAACGACTTAGAATAAGTACTAGAAGCAAGCGTGCTTAAAGCCAAGCCTTTAATAAAGTATCTTCTTGTGAGCAAACTCTAGTCTCCATCTCTACTGTTGAAGCCCAGGCGGATACCACTATGAGTAATGGCCGTTTCTAAATTTACATGTAATTCTGTTAGAGAGGCTATCAAGGATTCAGTTGATTGGTATCCTGAAGCTGTCAGCGCGGATTTTTTTAAAGGCGATTCTATCTGCTGAATATTATTAAGAACTTTTGTAAAGTCTTGTTTAATAGCCTTGTACTCACTCTCAGTGAGTAATAATTGTAGCCCCTTGTCTTTAGCGAGAGCGCCTATAAATAAGCTCTCTAAACTAAGAATATTTAGTTTAATGTTCTTTAAAGAACGCTCACTTCGCCATGATTCAAAACGTTTAAATTTAACCTTGTCAAACTGGTTTCCCAGTGGTCTTTGCAACTTTAGGTCACGTATCACTTCAATAGGTTCAACCAGCGTTTTAAGTAAGGAGGTTGCAGCATCAATATCATCTTCGAAATAACCATCGAGTTGTTTGGCATCTCTAAATTGCGGCAACATTGAAAGTTCCCACTCTTCATGAAGAGATTTACTTGTGCTCATTAAATAGCGCGAAATACCTACAAGTACCTCGCATGAAAAGGATTTATTCTTGAATGCCCCAAAAAGTTCATCATTAAATAAAAGTCGTTCTATAGCAGGTAAACCTTTTACGCTGACGCTTGCATTTTCAAACTCATTACTCGTTAATGCAGAAGGATCGTTGTCTGATATGAGTTTGAGTAATTGTTTTCCAATATGGTTTTTCTTGTCAGGCCAGAACTGAATGCTGTGATTTCTCATGCCTATTTCTATAGGACCAAAGTTTATATTCTGAATATACTGCCAAGCGTCCATGGATTGATGAAATGCATCTTTAACGCTAGCTAGATTACGCTCTACCAGAACGGTGGAAGATGACGCTAAGGTTTTGCATAGCGTCTGAGTAGTCACATGCAGTTTGCTATTTGATTCAGCTAACGCTGAATAAGCTGGAATTATATAATTTTCGACTGTGGAAATATTGAACGCTTTCCATGCTGATTCATTATGATCAGCGACCTTCCTTACCGTTAACAGACTATTTGTAGTTTGTGCGGGCTGATTTGAATAAGAGCTTGCACTGAATAGCAGGCTACTAATTATTAGACCTAAAGAAAAGGTCGATTTGCTTTTCTTTCCAAAGTGATTGGAAAGCCTAACTCGCCGTATTTGAATGCCTATACTGGATGAAAATAGAGAAATTAAATACATTAGAGTGACTCCAGAAAAGAAATTAGCTGTTGGCGTTGTTTGGTGCTCATATTGATTACTGCTTGCTGAGCATTTTTGGCTTCACCACCGTGCCAAAGTATAGCTTCCAATAGGTTTCGTGCTCGGCCGTCATGGAGGAAAAAGGATTTACCGCTGACGGCTTCTGTTAAGCCAACACCCCAAAGAGGAGGTGTTCGCCATTCTTGTCCATTCGCTTGAAATTCAGGGCGGTTATCAGCTAGGTCTTCGCCCATATCATGCAATAACAAGTCAGTGTAGGGCCAGATGGTTTGTTTTGCTAAATTGGCCTGTTCAGTTTTGTTAGTTGTGACAAAACGAGGTTGATGGCAGTGTTGGCAACCCGCTGCATGAAATAGTTCTTTGCCTTTATTTCGATTTTCATTATTGATATTTCTCGCTGCGGGCAGCGCAATGTTGCGTGTGTAATGAAGTAATAAGTCGGTCATCACTTTTGAGGCTTCAAGCATATCTTGCTTGGGTTTATCTCTGCGTCGGTTTCCATGTGCTTGGTTTTTACACTTTTGTTGTAGCGTTGTGCAATCACCGGCATGCTGAGGAAATTGCCATGAACTAATCCCAATATCGCCATTTAGTGCGGCGTTATTTTGTTGCTCTAAAGTTGGGCTACCGGCCTTCCATCCAAATCGCCCGAGTTTTAAAGTTTCATCAGTCTCGTCCCAAACAACGTTCGCTTTTCCAGAAATGCCATCTTTATTTAGGTCCTGAGGGTCAGAAAGTGCAAGAATATCGTGCTTATCAATGGCCTCCAATAAACCCAAACCAATCAAAGCTGGTGCAATTCTAGGTGAGAACATGAAATCTTGAGCAATAGGCCCATATCCAAGGTGACTTATTTTATATTCTGGTTTCTGAAGTTCAATCGTTTCATTATCGTTTAGATTAATTTTGATAGCAGCATAGTTAACTTCAAGTTGGCCTTCCGCATTGCCACCAGGGTAAGCAAAGGTTTGTAGCTGTTTGCCGTAAACGGGTTCTGGAATAAAGCCTAATTTACCTGACGCAAGTAGCGTTTCTTGTTGGTGGTTTGATGGCGGAATACTTAATTTTAGGAATAGAGCAGGTGAGGATGAGTGACCTCCTTCTATGACGCCTCGGCCATTACCTTTGTGGCAACGAGAACATGAGCGAGCATTGTACAGTGGCCCTAAACCATCGCTGGCTGTCGTGCTAGATGGGGCGAAGACCCAAATTTTTTCGAATACGGCTTTACCAATCTTGAAATCGAGTTCTTCTTCAATACTTAATTTTGGTGAAGGATGTGAGAAAGTAAATCTATTTGCTGACTTATTATGCGTGTGTGCGCCCCCTGTCAGCCGTTCATTACCTGAAGCGCTGAATGGGAAGCTTAATATAAGGCAAACTAGTGTAAGTAAGATTTTTTTAAAATACATAATTAAGAAGTAGGCGAGTTAAGAATGGTGAGCAATATAGCATGGTAGATATTTGCTCACCAAAGTAGGTTTAGAACGGTTCAATTTTGCTTACATACTCTTCTTTGCCTACATCCTATCCTTTGCCTATAGTCTACTCAAAGACGGCGTTGGGGTTATCTAAACTATCAGAACCTTCTAGCTCAACATTTGCTAGAGCGAGAGCATGAATAATCTTTTCAGTTGTTTTAGCCTGAACAACTAGAGCATCGACGATATCTTTGATGATTTTGTTGCCATTGGTATTTCCTTCACCGATTAATACATCGAAGGTCTGCCCTTTGAGGGCACGTTTAACCATAACCTGCATAGCCGCCTCGGTTGAGTCCAGGTTTTTTTTCATTTCAGCATCGAGTTCAGGTTGCGCTTTCTTGACTAAGTCAGATAAGCTTGCGCCTTTAGTCAGATCTCCCTGGCTATTTTTATACTCGCCTAGGTAAACATTTTTAATGCCTTTCGCATCATAATAATGAGACCAGTGCGTATTATCTGAAAAGCAATCATGCTCTTCTTCAGGGTCATGTAGCATTAAACCAAGTTTAATACGTTCCCCAGCTAGCTCACCGTACGCAAGGCTCCCCATTCCAGTCAATATAGTGGCTAAGCCGCCTTGTTGACCTTTGGCATTTAGCTCCGCTCTAGCATCACCTTCTGCTTTCCAGCTATCAGTCATTTCTTGAAGGTCATCTACCAATAGTGCGGTTGCTGACTTCAGGTAAGCTCTTCTTCTATCGCAATTTTCACCCGTACAGGTAGAAAGAGAGTAGTCAGTAGCGGGCCGATTGCCTGCACCTGGGTTTGTACCGTTAAGGTCTTGTCCCCAGAGTAAGAACTCTATGACGTGGTAGCCTGTTGCGACATTAGACTCTACCTCATCGATTTCATGAAGCGTCTCACTAAGAAAGGCTTTGTTTATTGTTGTAGCGTCAACAGATTTACCGCCAATCATAGGCATAGGGTTAGCAATAATGTTTGCATTATAAAAGGGGTTTTCATCAGACTCAGACCCATAAGCGACATCAACATAATCTATAAGGCCCTCATCTAGCGGCCAGGCATTCACTCTACCTTCCCACTCATCAACTGACGCATTGCCAAAACGGTATACTTCTGTTTGCTGATAAGGTGCGCGTGCAGCAACCCAAGCTTGTTTAGTTTGAGTTAAGTTATCTTCAGTAGGGGAGATTAAAAAGTTATCGACTGCTTCTTCAAGTGATTTTGCACTGGACAAAGAATCTTGAAAGCTAGACTCGGCAATTTCGATATAGGTGTCCAATACTGAGGTACCAGTAATTTCAGCTTCTGATTGGATATTAGTGTTTGATAATAAATTACACCCAGACAATAAAGAACTAGCGATAGCGATGTTAATAATAGGTTTTAAAGAGTTGTTTAAATGCATTAGCTTGCCTTTCTGATCAAAAAGAAATAATACTAATGCAAATGAGAGTGATTTGCAATTGGGTTGCCACTTTGCACTTCAATTTGAAAACCAAAAATTGAAGTGCAAAGTGGCACGTATGATCAGGACAATATTATGGTTGAATCATGTGTTCATAACCTTGGTCTGTTAAAATTTTCAGGAAGGCAATAAGTGCATTGATCCGTTTATCATCTAGAGCAGGGCCGGACTCAAGCTCTTTAAATGAAATGTTCTGATCAATCTCAGGTTGTGCCCAAGGTAAACCTGTTTCAGGGTTGATTTGACGTTTTTCATTTTTCGAATTGTACTTATTGTAAAAATCGATCACTGTTTTGAGTTCCTGAAAAACACCGTTATGCATGTAAGGTGCAGTGACAGCAATATTGCGAAGAGTCGGCACTTTAAACTTTCCTATCATGTCAGGGCTATCTATTTTCGGGTGGTTAAACAAACCCTTATCGACATATTCTTTCGGCGTTTTGTTATGTTCTCTAACGACGGTGTTAACCGGAACACCGATGTTGTGAAAGGTATAGTCACTAAAAACTTCTTTCGTACTTGTTGGTTGTTTGTCGAGTTGATGGCATTGATTACAATTTGTAAACTGCTCAGAGAAGAATAGCGTCATGCCTAAATCTTCTTTTTCAGTTAACTCATATTCACCTTTAAGATAACGGTCATACTTGGAGTCAAAAGGGGAGAAGAAATCTGTTTGTTCAAATGTCGCGATACTGTCTGCTAATGCTTGATAAGCCAGTTCAGGGTTATCGAAGATATCATCACCGTATAAGGTTATGAAACTGTCTATATAGAATTGATTTTCTTGTAAGCGTGAGATGATAGATGAAATATCTGGCATACCCATTTCTATCTGATTTAAGGGTGGGCCTCCCGCTTGTCCCTTTAAGTCTGCCTCACGACCATCCCAAAATTGGCCGCCGACATATTGACCATCCTTGCGTAAATGAAAGCTGGGTATTTGATTGGCGTAAGACGCAGTTGGTGCGCTTCGGTCACCGAATGACTGTCCATCATCTCCTAATGATACTGCACCTTTTAGTTTTGAATCTCGTGCATCTATAAAGCCATGTTCTGGGGAGTGGCATGTAGCGCAAGATTGAGTGCGGTTTTTTGAGAGATTTTTATCGAAGTAAAGTTGCTTGCCTATCTCTATTTGAAGTTCATATTTCTCCGACGCATACGCGGGGAGTAAAAATGAAAATAATGCGGTAGCAAGTAGGATTGTGGGCAGCAGGCGAGTTAGTTTATATGTATGAATACGTATTAGATTACAAAGAGAAGATAGCATCTATTTTGTTTACCAGTATAATAAGGAGAATGATTAATATTCGCATTAAACAATGAAGTAATAGATATTACAAGTCGATGAGGAGTCGGGATATAGACATTAACGTAAGCCGTCTTGAGTTTTTAAATGCAGGAAGATAGGAAGATAGGAAGA